>Ga0209312_1002062_pt1 | contig 13642 bp, 13 predicted proteins | sample BioC13SIPDNA_4_FD_185744 | JGI IMG/M metagenome (GOLD analysis project Ga0209312, IMG submission 185744) | Anaerobic biogas reactor microbial communites from Washington, USA - Biogas_R1_B C13 SIP DNA (SPAdes) (version 2) | ecosystem: Engineered > Bioreactor > Anaerobic > Unclassified | place... | reverse complement strand
AATCCGTAAATATTACCATTCAATCAAAGGCGAATACACCGTTTATATTGGCATAGCAAGGAATGAACCAGAACGCTATGCAAGGCTTAAACCTAACGAGAAAGCACCTTTATACGAATGGGGTATAGATGAAAATTTTGTAATACAGGAATTAAAGCGCAGGGGGTTACATAATCCGCTATACGATACGTTTGACCGTATAGGTTGTTACACTTGCCCGAATATGACAATAAAGGAACTGCGATTAATGCGTAAGCGATACCCTAAAGAGTATGAGAAATTACTTTGGTATGGAGAGCAAGCAGAATTAAATGCTACTGAACGCAGATTTGCAGAGTATAAACCGGGATGGACAGTAGCGGAATTGGAAAGACGATTTCAACAGGAGGACATGCAGGGCGTCCTGTGTTTTGAGGAGTGATGTTATGAAGATTTTAATCATTGAGGATAAGATATTCCACGACACCATCATACGCATTTACCGGCGAGTTTGCACAGGCGAATGTAACAAGTGTTCGTGTGTGGTGGACAAGCTAGAAAAGAAGTGGGGTGAGTAATATGGCAGTATCAATCAAAATTATGCCGACAATCACGGGAGAGGCGGCGAAGAGGCTTATTGAAAAGCTAGATGCTCCCCTGAAAGAAGTCCAATATCTCCATGCCGAACGTCAAGGCATGAAGGAGGGGTAAAATGAAATTTGCTTTGTGTTACAAATGTTGGGGCAAAGGATATGGGGAAATAGAGGATTACGGATATTATACGAAAACAAAAAAATGCTCTACTTGTCGTGGCACTGGAAGGATACCTCGCGAGATGATCGGGGATTTAGAGGGGTATCGAAAATACATAGCTGAACATTGCCTTGAACTGGATGGCCTTTCGATAGCTTTTGCAGATGTCATTAAAAAATAGGGGGAAATAGTCTATGCAGCGTATCAACAAACGCGAATACTTAGCCCGCTTACGTAATGGTGAGCGGGTTTTTCGTACCCGTCATGGTTTTTGGTCGATGCCCACGCTTCAACAGTGGGAACGATTGATTAAGAAATGGATGTATGGATAGCAGTCACCTTCGGGGATTGACTATATGCAAGTGGTGGCGGAATAGACGGTTAGGAGATATCAAGGCTCTATACGGTAAAACCGAACGCATCAAATGTGCGCCCGAAAGACAAGCAGGTGATGCAAATAGGTAATAGTAGACGCACAATCGGACGTAAAAACCGATGGCGTAAAAGCATGCCGGGTGCAAATCCCGGCCCACTTGCACATATTTGAGGGGGTTCAATTTGAAACCCCCTTTATTGTTAAAATCGGTAGACTGTGTAAATAGGACTTGCATTATTTCCATCCATGCAAATAATGACTTTGGTTATACAAAAAGTCATCCTTCGGGGTGGCTTTTTCTATGGCCGAAGGGAGGCGATATTTTGGCCTTAACGGTTGAGGAATATAACAGGCTTCTCAAGAAACACGGCAGTATTGCTGGTGTAGCACGAGCAACCGGAAGAAATGAGCGCAGTTTAAGGCGTTGGGTGAACAAGCATGTTAAGGGTAAAACAACCACGCCCTCACCTTCGTTTGATACCAAGGCTAGTTTTGAATATCGTGCCAACGGTGACTGTATATCAGAGCGCATCATCGAGATAAGCAAACTTGAGGACATAACGCCCGAATTAATGATGGAGAAGCATGGTCTTGTGCCTGAGAAATGGGAAGTCGTTGCTTATCGCAATAACTTTTGGCAGAACCAGACCAAGGGCGGCGGGGTATTAACCCTCTATCAGTCCAGGCTGACGGTGAAGCCAAAGAAGCAAGGACTATCGCTTGAGGAAATCGACGAGCATTTTGCCCAACTAGACCGCAAATTCACGACACCTATTCGGGTAAAGCCTAGGCCACGGGTTAAATGTCATCGCATGGCAGAGGTAAACCTGGCAGATTTACACTTCGGAAAGCTCTGCTGGCACGGCGATACAGGCAATAACTTCGATTACAAGATAGCCACTCAGGTATTCAGGGACATCATAGAGCGCATATACCACGAACTACCCGAGGGCTTGGACTACATCACGTTCGTATGGGCTAATGACTTCTTTAATAGTGACACGATCGAGCAGACTACAACGGCTGGCACTCGTCAGGACGTGGACGTTCGGTGGCAGAAGATGTTTAACAAGGGCGTGGAACTCCTGGTGGAAGCAATCACATTGTTTTCCGAACTCGCGCCCGTCAAGACCTTCTACACCCCATCGAATCACGATGAGGTCAATGGTTATCATGCCCTGAAATACATCGAAGCATGGTTTAGGAACGACTCAAGGGTGGAAGTGGATACCGATGCCTACCCACGCAAATATCAGCTCTATGGCAATACACTGATTGGTTATTGTCATGGTGACAAGGAGAACTCTAAAGGAACCAAAGAAAAGGCTTCCCGGCTGGCCTCTTTGATGCCCATAGAGGCAAGCGAGTTGTGGTCGAAGTCTCGCTACCGGGAGATGCACACTGCTCACCTGCATAGCGAACACATGATTGAGGAAATCAATGGCGTTATCGTCAGGCGGGTTTCCTCTCCTACTGCTGCGGATACATATCATGCGACTCATGGTTACATGGGTGCTGTCCGTAAGGCGCAGACATTCATTTACGACAAGAATCTGGGGCTTGTCAATGTCATTAACACCCCTGTAATAACTGACTCTTAGGAAGTGATACCAATGGCTACTACGCGACTTGAAACATATACCGTTCCCGAAGTATGCCAAATACTCGGCATCCAGAGCAAGAATGATGCTTATGAAATGATTGACAATGGTACGTTCCCTTTTTCGGTCGTACAGATTGGCCCCCGTAATTGGCGAGTGCATAAGAAGCAAGTTGATAAATATATCGCAACGGGCGAACTGCCGGAACTCAAGAAAACTGGTCGCCCCAAAAAATGGGTCAAGGGAGAGTATATCTGGTACAAGTACCGTGTCCCCTTGGAACTGGATGACGAATTCAAAGCGGTTTGCGAATACCTCAACGCACGGATGGACAACCCTGCTGACCTGGACGACTATCGCAGGATTGCAATTCGGGAGTTTGTTCAGCGCAGACCGATACCGGAGGATGAAAAGAGTGGATAAATGGCTAAATCAGATCATACAGGGCGATTGCCTCGAAGTCATGCGGGATATACCCGATAAATCGGTTGACATGATACTGTGCGACCTTCCCTATGGAACTACCGCTTGCAAGTGGGACACTATAATTCCTTTTGAGCCATTGTGGGAGCAATATGAAAGAATTATTAAAGATAATGGAGCAATTGTTTTATTTGGAAGTCAACCATTTACAAGCATATTAGTAACAAGCAATCTAAAATTATTCAAATATGAGTGGATATGGAAAAAGTCGAAGGGTTGTAACTTCACTCACGCCAAAAATATGCCGATTAAATTTCATGAAAGCGTTTGTGTTTTCAGTAAAGCACCTATTGGGCACGAATCCATCCTCAAAGAAAGGCGCATGGTGTACAACCCACAAAACTTGAAAAGGGTAAACAAAAAATGGTCGCGCCCCAGAAAGTACGACACCGAACATGGACTCAAAAGAGAAAGTCATAAATTAGAGCGTATTATCGAGTTTGAAAATTATCCCAAAAGCACTTTGGAGTTCGGTAACAGCGACAATCGTGAAAGAGGTTTGCACCCAACCCAAAAACCTGTAGCCCTCTTTGAATACCTAATTAAGACCTATACTCAACCAGGCGAAATTGTTTTAGATAACTGTGCTGGTTCAGGCACGACTGCAGTGGCCGCCCTCAACACAGGGCGGTTTTTTATTGGCATAGAAAAAGAACCAAAGTATGTAGAGATTGCTCGTAAGCGAGTAGAGCAAGCACAAGCGCAACGAAGTCTATTTGGAACAATGTAGTGAAAGATGGTGATACCTAATGGCCGAACCCAAACTCAAATGTGCATACTGCAAAAAAACCGTCACCAGAGGGCAATATCGGCGCGAAGGTGACGAGATATACTGTAAGGCTTGCCATGCACTAGGGGTGTATGAACCAGGGGCAATAGAGGGCGAAATAATCGACGCTCTGCCTGTGAAAAAGAAGTTGGGCATGAACCCCTTGGAAGAAGCCATTTTAATGTCTCCTGAAGTTGAGCGGGACAAGAAGCTGGCTCACCTTAGCCAATTCCAGACGATTGCTGAATTGAACCAAGAGATTGCTAGGGCACAGGAATTGACTGCTGCGCTTGCCAAACACGCTGACATCCTGCACGTCCCGATGATTGATGGTTTCAATAACATCATCCTTGACGAATTGACTTCTGCTGAGGGTGAAGAAGGACTGCGTGAAACAATTCGCCATATGTTAGCTGAACATGATGTTAAGGGATTGCGGATGCTGCTCGCTGGCATGAAAGACCTGAACGAACTGCGTGAAATGTGGTTATCTGCGTTTGATGATTCACGGCAACTAAACAAGCCGAAGGTCAAGATTCAGGCCGTGTTTCAGAACAATGGCAATGTCGGGGTGAACGTGGAAACAAGTTAGGTTGTCAACAACCCAATGACTAAAGTCATGGGCTTGTAAGCCCCGTGTTGACCAGACCAAGGCTTGAAACAAAGCCTACGTTATAGATGTCATGACACGGTAGGGTGCTTCTCCAGCCCTACCCTCTGTCGTGCAAGATTAAACAAGCGTGGTGGGTAGCGCTAGTGTCTTGCACATAACAAGCATCTATAACATGGTCGAGGAGAATATTACCTGCTTTATGCAGAGGAAAGGGGAGAACCCTATGGTTTTTGTATTAGATACAAATAAGCGTCCGCTTGCTCCTTGCCACGAAGCAGTTGCAAGAAAGCTATTGAAACAAGGGAAGGCGGCGATTTATAGGCGATTTCCATTTACCATCATCTTGAAAAGATCAGTAGACGAATCAGAAATTGAAACAACATATCGACTGAAAATCGACTATGGAAGCAGACACACAGGATTAGCGATTTTACGAGGACAGGAAATGGTATGGTTAGGGCAACTTGACCATCGCACAGACATCAAGGAAAGAATGGATAAAAGGCGTGCTTTCCGCCGAGCAAGACGAAATCGAAAAACAAGATACAGAAAACCACGCTTTCTGAATCGTAAGAGAAAAGAAGGATGGTTGCCGCCATCACTAGAGAGTCGTGTACAAAACATCAAAACATGGGTTAATCGCTTACAGAAATTATGCCCTATTGGGTATATATCATATGAAAACGCCAAATTCGATACGAAACTAATGCGAAATCCTGAAATCAGTGGCATTGAGTATCAGCAAGGCACGCTTCAAGGATACGAAGTAAGAGAATACTTGCTTGAAAAGTTTGGACGGAAGTGTTGTTATTGCGGAAAAGAAAACGTTCCGCTTGAGGTGGAGCATATCATTCCAAAATCGAGAGGCGGAACAGACAGGATAGATAACCTTTGCCTTGCGTGCCGAGATTGCAACCAAAGAAAAGGAAACCAAACCGCAGAAGAGTTTGGGTATCCACACATTCAAGAGCAAGTCAAAGAATCACTAAAGGATGCAAGCGTCATCAATGCAACAAGATGGAAAGTGTATGATATGTTAAAGCAGGCAGGATTAGATGTTGAGTGCGGAACAGGTGCACGAACAAAAATGAATCGTATTCGTTTAGGTTTGCCGAAAACACACTATTTTGATGCCTGTTGCGTTGGAGAAAGCACACCAAGCCACTTGTACTTCAAAACAAAAGAAGTGTTATTCATCAAGGCAAAAGGGCATGGTAGTCGTTCACGCACAAACCTAGATAGATATGGCTTCCCGAGAGGTTATTTTGCAAGACAAAAATTCTTCTTTGGTTTTCAAACAGGGGACATGGTTAAGGCTGTTGTTCCAAGAGGAAAATACAAAGGCGTATGGTTTGGCGAAGTATCATGTAGAAAGACTGGAAGTTTCGATATTAAAGGCAAGGACGGAAAGCGTATCGCACAAGGAATAAATTATAGATATGTTCAAGTCATTCAGCGATTTGATGGATATACTTACAGAAAGGAGTGAGCGGAACTTGCGTAAGGCGCAATTCCTCCCCGTGCCTAAAGGCAGGGGCTTCCTTGCGCAAGTTTCGTGATACATCATGGCTGTAGATAAGAAGGTGACCAAGAAACGACGGTCAACGACTTCCAAAGAACCACAGAAGTCTAGGCCGGAACGACAACTACATAGACTTAAACAGTCGGTTGAAAAAGAGACTGGTGGTGCTAAGAGTATTTGCTTGAAGTGCCACCAGTCTTTTAATCAAGTATGGATGTCTCAATACGAAAAATATTCCGATTTTGATATGTGCCCCACCTGTCGACTGGAAAAAGCAAGAGCACAAGCGGATGCTAATGCTAATGACGGTGTAAGGCAGATTATGCTACCTTATACGCCCCATGAGAAACAGGTCTTGATACATCAGAGTCCTGCCCGATTCAAACTGCTAGCGGCTGGTTCACGCTTCGGGAAAGACCGATGTATGGTCATGGAATTTATTCAAAAGTTTGCTGAGATGATTAGCGAAGATAGAGGGCCGGAATTAGTGCCCACTGTCTATGGATGGTTTGTTGCCCCGACGTATAAGATGGCATCTCAAATATGGCGTGAATTCCAGTCCTACTTTCCCCGTGAATGGGTCGTAGATTATTGGAAAAGTGACTATCAGATAGCAACCATCAATGGCGGGATTATTGAAGTGCGATCTGCTGATGACCCTGATTCCTTGGTTGGCGTTGGATTGGATATTGTGCAGATTACTGAGGCGGCTAGAATCCGTAACCTTGAAGAAGTTTGGGCGAATCTTGAGACTCGCTTAATGTCTCCTGGTCGTGGGCCAGATGGAAAGGGTGGCATTGCGCTAATCAATAGCACTCCTAGAGGCGCACATACGCAATTCCATCGTATGTTCAGGTGGGGGCAAAAAGATGACCCGCTCTATGATCCGAATTGGGAGTCGTGGCAATTTGCTTCATTTGAGAATCCGTATTTAAATCGCGAAGATTCGGACTTCTTTGAGCGGATTAAAAAACGTTATCCGGAGAGGGTTTATCGACAAGAGATTTTGGCTGAGTTTTTGGCTGATGGACAGAGCGTGTTCCCGACGGCTGAGGACTGTGCTACTTATGATGGCCCTGAAGCACCTGAACCCGGTGAAACCTATGTCATCGGATGGGACCCTGCGAGAAGCATTGACTATTCGGGCGTGGCAATTCGTAACAGTAAAGGACAAGTAGTGCGAGTTGAACAATGGTCGGGTAAATCATGGACTACGCAGGTTGACTTGATTGAGTATTACTCGAAGTTATACAACTATGCTCATATCGTGATTGACCGTACTGGATTGGGTGAAACTCTGCCAGAAGCACTCATGCAGCGTGGTTTAAGCGTGGAGGCCATATATTTCTCCAATCAGGAGAAGGAGAAGATGGTCAACCATCTTGCCATGCTCATTGAGCAGAAGGCTATCAGTTATCCGAATAATCCTGTGTTGATTGCTGAGTTGAAGGATTATGGTTATACGCTAACTGCATCTGGCAACGTCAAGTACGGAAATAGCAGTAAGGGGACCCATGACGACCTTTGCACCGCACTTTTTCTCTGCATGAAGTCGTACAACCTGCCTGAGATAACTATTCCTTGGATGGGACTCTTGGGTGGGATAAAAAAACGGTAGAAACACCTTCGGGTGTTTTTATGTTTGCCCGTGTCTAGGCTGACGAGCCGAAAAACGGTTTCCCTTGACCGTCTGACACGGGCTTGTTTATTGCAAGGGTTCACAGAAGGGAAGTGATATGTAATGGCAAGATCGAGAAATATTAAACCGGGATTTTTCATGAATGACCAGTTAGGCGTTTTGCACCCATTGACAAGAATTCTTTTTGCAGGATTATGGTGCATCGCTGATCGGGAAGGTAGATTACAAGACAGGCCGATGCGAATTAAAGCAGAGGTACTACCTTATGATAATTGCGACGTTGATTCATTATTAAATCAACTACATGAAGCAGGATTTATTATTCGTTACCAGATTTGTGATAACAAATTTATTCAAATCGTCAATTTCTCAAAACATCAAAACCCCCATAAAAATGAGGCCGATAGCGTTATTCCTCCGCCGGAGGAAGTAGTACTAGAGCAGTACAGTACAAGTACAGTACAAGCACCATACAAGCACAGTACAAATCCTGCTGATTCCCTTAACATGATTCCTGATTCCCTTAACATGATTCCTGAAAATCCAAATCCAGTTTTAGAACTTGATTTGGAGCCAAGTGTAGGATCGGACTTACGTGAAGAAAAAACCGATATAAAACAAGAGGTAAAAGAAAGACTATTTAATCTTTGGAATTCTCAAGGCATTATAGAACATCGGCAACTAACTCCTGAAATCTCCAAAGCCTTCGATAAAGCATTAAAAAAGTGGGACGAGGAAACTATTACGGAAGCTATAAGACGTTACGGCATAGTCTATCACGACACAGAGTATTTCTTTAAGCATAAATGGAAATTAGAAAATTTCTTAACCCAAAAGAACGCTTTGCCTGACTTCTTAGACGAAGGCGAAAAGTGGCAGAATTACCAACGAAATCAACAACAAGCATCTCCCCAATCACAAATTGTATATGTGGCTCCCAATAACTCATATTACAAAGAACTACGGCCTGATGGTACATTGGTTACGGTGATAAATTAATGAACTACGACATTACGCCGAGGCAGGCAGCATCAAGGTTGGGGAGAACCAAAGAGATAATTAATAGCAAAGGGCCACAGATTACGGTTGAAACTTGTCCATTTTGTCACGGTGGACAACATCACGACAAATGGACGTTTGCAATACACGCAGAGAAAGGAATTTATAACTGTATGCGTGGAACGTGCGGGGCAAGTGGTTCTTATAGGCAATTACTGCAACACTTGGGTTTAGCCGCAAACTACGAACTGCGACCTGAGAAACCACCACGCAAACAGTATAAGAAACCTGAGACAAAACCAGAACCACCTGACAGTCCGCAAATGGCACAGGTGGTTAAGTATTTTTCTGCCCGTAAAATCTCCCGCGAGACTTTAGCAAAATACAAAGTGGGAGCAGACGCAAAGGGCAATGTGGTGATGCCGTATTATGAAAACGGCAATTTGGTTATGGTTAAATTCCGACCATCGCACAAACCCAAAGATGGCGAACGCAAGGGGTGGCGCGAAAAAGATGGTAAACCCGTATTTTGGGGCATGGATTTATGTGTACCTGACTTACCATTGGTGATCTGCGAGGGTGAGGTTGACTTGCTCTCAATGGTCGAGGCTGATATTCCCAATGTGGTGTCCTTGCCATCAGGCACAGAAGATTTGACTTGCGTGGAACTGTGTTGGGATTGGTTGCAACAGTTTACGCGTTACTATATCTGGACAGACAGTGACGAGCCTGGGATTAAGTGTCGTGATAAGTTAGTCAAGCGGTTGGGTGCAGGCAAGTGCATGATCGTCCACTGCAAGCGCAAAGATGCCAATGAAGTTTTGTACTATGACGGTATCGAAGCTGTTAGAAATTGCATCAAGCAAGCACAGGCCGTTCCAATGGCAGGTTTAACATCACTAGCGAGTTTGCCAGAGTATGACCCCGGTTCAGATATTTTAATCACAAGTGGCATTCAATCGTTGGATGAAATCCTTGGTGGTGGATTCCGAGCAGGAGAAGTCACGGTCTGGACAGGGGTAAATTCAAGCGGCAAGTCAACTTTAATCGGGCAGATTTTATTGGCCGCAGTCAACGAGCGACATAAGGTGATGGCATATTCAGGTGAGTTACCATCCCGATTATTCCGCTATTGGATAGACAGACAGGCAGCAGGGCCAGCTTATTTAGAGCGCGCGCCAAGAGCAGATGGCAAGGGTGAGAGCGTTCGTATCAAGCCTGATGCCTTGAGGTTGATTCGGGAATGGTATCAGGATTATTTTTACTTGTACGATACCAATGGGGCAAGTGCCGAGAAAGCCTTGTTTGAGGTTATGGAATACGCCATACAACGCTATAACGTGCGAGTGATTATGCTCGATAACCTGATGACCATACTCTCCCAAAGCAATGACTACTACCAACGACAATCCGAGTTTGTAGGACGATGTTTAAGTTTTGCCAAGCTCTATGATGTGCATATCCATGTGGTTGCTCACCCTCGCAAAGTGGAACGTGGACAGCGCATTGAAAAGATGGATGTCATGGGAAGTGGTGACATAACCAATCGGGCAGACAATGTGCTAGGAGTACATCGGATGTCGGCTAAAGAAAAGTTGGAAACTAATGCCGACAATGTGTTGATGGTGTTTAAGAACCGTTATAGTGGCGTGCAGGACGTTGAGATCAAATTGAAATTTGACGAGTTTGCTAAGCGTATGAACATGACCAATATGAACCTTGATTGGGATTACGATTGGGTGAAGTTATTGGGAAAAACCCCCGTTGAGCAAACGCAGATTTTAGATGGATGGGATGCCATTGGAACAGAGATTGATGTTTAATCGGATACGGAATTGAGTCCCTTCGGGGATTATTTTTATTTTCTGAGCAAGGAGGCTATTTGTGTGGCTTATGAGGTACATCAAGGCGACTGTTTGGAAGTGTTGCGAACTTTGCCCGATGAATCTATCCACTGTTGCGTTACTTCTCCACCTTATTGGGGGCTTCGAGATTATGGCGTAGATGGACAGCTGGGATTAGAATCTACGCCAGAAGAATACGTTGCCAAGATGGTCGAGGTATTCCGAGAAGTCAAGCGGGTACTGCGAAAAGATGGAACACTTTGGTTGAATTTAGGGGACTCATATACTTCAAGGGGGAGAAAAACTTGTGATCCCGGCCAAAGCAAAACTCATCCGGCATTAGAAAAACGGGACAAAGGCAGACCAGGGACACCTGAAGGCTTAAAACCCAAAGATTTAGTTGGCATCCCTTGGAGAGTAGCCTTCGCGTTACAGGCAGACGGTTGGTGGTTGCGGTCAGACATAATATGGTGCCTTTCAGGTGGTACATGGGTATACGCAAAAACCCAAAAAGGCGAAATGCCTATGATGATTAAAGATGTTGCTAGGCTTGATCCCAAAACCGTTAAACTATGGAACGGTGAAAAATGGACGCAAGTTTTAGGAATGTCCAGATCAGAACGTAAAGGGGACGAAATAGAGTTAGTGCTGAGAAGCGGGGAACGTATTTCTTGTACTCCAACTCATAAATTCCCAACAGATAAAGGATTGAAGGAAGCAAAAGACATAACTATTGGCGATGTTCTCCAATTCTGTAGATTACCTGAACCAGAGCAGCCAAGAGATTGCGTCATTGATGAAGATGCGGCATGGTTAGCAGGTTTATATATAGCAGAAGGTTCAATGGCTGGAGACACTATACAAATAGCCGGACATACAAAAGAGGTGGAAAGATGGGAACGATTGCAAAAAATAGCAAACAAATATGGTGGTAGTATAACAAGGACCATCGACGGCAATAAAATGGATATTCGTATGTATGGCAAGGTGTTGGTCGCCATATTATCTGAACTGGTTAGCGGCAAAACAGCAAAAAATAAATGCTTTGCTCCCGTTGTATGGAGATATAGCAATAAGTTTATTGAATCAATACTAGATGGTTATTTGTCTGGCGATGGGCATTATGAAAAGCAGAATGACCGTTGGCGTTTGGGATTCACCAGAAATTATAATCTTGAAAGAGATTTGAGAACGGCTTGCTCCAGGCTGGGGTACAGATTAACACTTAATCTATCCACAGTATTATATAATGGCCGGCAATTGCCTACATTCAGAGGGGAAATCCGCAAAACAAGAAGTGGTCATTTCAATGAAAAAAACATGGGAGAAGTATTAGGAATTAGCAAAGCTCGTTGTAGGTATGTCTGGGATATAGGAGTAGAGGATGAACCACATTTATTTGCATTGGCATCTGGGATATTAACGCATAATTCCAAACCTAATCCGATGCCTGAATCAGTGCAGGACAGGCCGACAAAAGCGCATGAATATATTTTCCTTTTAAGCAAGTCGCCGAAATATTACTACGACTACGAAGCCATAAAGGAACCAGCGGTATACGAAGGGCACCGCGTGAGTTGCGACCCGAACTCACACGCCAACACCAGCCATCTAGGGACAGCAAGGAAGCAAGACTTGGTGGGGAACAGACGGTATACGGGGTTCAACGCACGGTGGAAAAATAGACCAGCACAGGGGAGAAACAAGCGTTCCGTGTGGACTGTTCCAACGCGACCATTCCCAGAAGCGCACTTTGCAACATTCCCGCCAGAATTACCGGAAATATGTATAAAAGCGGGGTGTCCTGAAAGTGGAACCGTCTTAGACCCTTTTGCCGGAGCTGGTACAACCTTATGGGTAGCGGAGCAATTAGGAGTAAACAGCATTGGCATTGAACTAAATCCTGAGTATTGCGAGATTATCCGGCACAGGATGAACAGTCTTGGTCGATTATTTTCTGAGGAGGCGAGATCATGAAACCATTGCGCATTTACGTAAGTGGCCCCTTATCGTCCGACACCGATGATGGGATGTTTGAAAACTGTCAACGAGCAGTTGACGTAGGAATTCAATTGATGCAGAAGGGGCATTACACGATTATTCCGCACCTGAGTTTGTGGACGAACATTCGTGCCGAAGTCAAACATGGCGTCACGTTTGATTGGGATTGGTGGATGAAGCTGGACTTGGATTTATTGGAATGTTGCGAGGCAATTTACTACATTGGCAGCAGTCGTGGAGCTGATATTGAATTGCAAAGAGCAAAGGAGCTTGGTTTGCAGATATTCGAATCGCTCGATGAAGTGCCGGAAGTGGGTGAGAAGGCATGACTGAACGATGGTATGTACTGCAATCTGAGGAACACGCTAATCCTGCCTTCTTTATCGGGGGGCGTTATGCTACGCCTAGTCTCAAGGATGCTAAGAAGTTTAGAATTAAGGCCGATGCCGAAAGCCTTCGGATTTGGGTGACGAAAAATTTTTTCCCGGTCAAGATTGTGCAAATTGAGATTAGGGTGGTGGAAGAAGAATGAGAATACAGGAGGCTCCTAGACATATTCAAGAACTCTTTGAGAAGTATGGGTGTAGATGGGAATACGAGGATAATTTGGAGGGTATTAGCGATGCCCAATATGACCGAATGTTTCCATTTAGCGTTGTTGACGGGGTGCGAATGTTTCCGTATATCGTGAATTGTGCGGGTGAAAGGATTTATATTGAAAAGAAAGCCGACAAAACTCTGTTTCTTTTAATCGGCCCTAGTGGTGCGGGAAAAACGACACTAGGAGAACATCTCAAGCAATGGGGAATTCCCGAATTAATCAGTCATACCACTCGCCCCATGCGGAAAGGTGAATCTTATTCTTCACCGTACTACTTTGTAGACATCGACACGTTCTACGCAACCGAGATGGTTGAGTACACCGAGTACAATGGTTTTCTTTACGGCACTTCTAAGGACGAGGTTGACCGTGTGTTGGGTGGGAGCAACAGTCGAGCCTTTGTTATTGTCGATCGCGTGGGCGTAGAAGCGTTCAAGGCACTCTATCCTGAGATGACCAAGG
>Ga0209312_1002061_pt1 | contig 13646 bp, 10 predicted proteins | sample BioC13SIPDNA_4_FD_185744 | JGI IMG/M metagenome (GOLD analysis project Ga0209312, IMG submission 185744) | Anaerobic biogas reactor microbial communites from Washington, USA - Biogas_R1_B C13 SIP DNA (SPAdes) (version 2) | ecosystem: Engineered > Bioreactor > Anaerobic > Unclassified | place... | reverse complement strand
CGCAACTGGTGACCCAAACAGGCGCTCCCTTGCGCGAGCTTGGATTCGGCTTTGAGACCGCAACGGCGCTTATGGGCAAGTGGGAGAAAGAGGGCGTTAACGTCAGCGCCATCCTGGGCTCGCTCAAAATCGGCCTGGCGCGTATGGCGAAAGAGGGATTCGCGACCGCCGAGGAAGGGCTCGCGGAACTCATGCGGCTCATCGAGGAAGCGCCCAAGGGCCTGGATGCCGTGGCAATCGCTGTGGATATCTTCGGTTCCCGCGCCGCTGCCGACTTCGCCTTGGCCGTCCGTGAGGGGCGCTTCGAGGTTGACGACTTTCTCAAGTCCCTCCGCGAGTCGCCCGAGACCATTGCCAAGGCCGAGACCGCCACCGATACCCTACGCGACAAGTGGACGACGCTTGTTCACCAGATGGAGATTAAGCTCGCTCCGGCCGCCGAGAGGGTGCTGGGCTACTTCACCGATATATTCGATGAGCTGATGGACGCCGCCGAGGAAGGCGACTGGGGGGCTGTCGGGGGCACTATCGGCAGAGGAATAGGTGACGGCATCCGAGCGGCGATTCCCTACGCCGTTGACGCCGGTAAGGATTTGATCTGGGAGGTGTTCAAAGCATCGATCACCGGCACGGCGGGAGCCTTGACGGGTGCTCCTGGCGGCTCTGAGTTTAACCGCATGCGGGACTACTTGGCCGAGCGTATGGCCGGAGTGTACCGCGACCTGCCGGAGCATGAAGCCTTCCAGAAGGCTATGGCCGATCTTCAGAACTACTGGGGAACGACATTCGGGCGCGACATGCGGAGCATGTGGATACCCAAGGCCGAGAACATCGATGAGGTTATGGGCCTCATGTATGCGATGGGCGTCGTTCCCACCGACGAGGAATTCAAGCGGGCTCTTGAACTTGGATATGACCCGGATAAGATCGCCAAGTGGCAAGAGGAGATTCTCGAAGAAACTAACCGCAAGCTCGAATCCCAAATCCGCGGCCAAGAACGCCCGTCTCTCCTTACCCCCGGTGCCTTCGGTATCGCCGGTATGGACTGGGAGGCGTTCGCCTCTGACGTTGAGAAGCCGGTAACGCCGCTGGGTGATGTAGCCCAAGCCGTTGACTACACCGCCGAGAATCTCAAAGCCCTCTCGGACGCTTACGGCAAGACCTCCGAGGTGGACGCTTGGACGCAGGCGGTAGAGGCGTCGGCAGAGGCGGCCGGTATATCGGCCTCGGAGTTTGACGCGGCTACCACGTCGCTCTCTAAGTACATCGAACAACTCAAAGCTGAATACGACGCCATCGTAAATCAGCAGAGTAATCTGGACACGCTCATGACGCGCCTGGGGAAATCGGGGGCGCTTACTCAGTTTGCTGATCGCGGCTGGGACGTGGGGGCGGTCCAGAACATCCTCATCGAGAAGGCCGCCGAGAAGGGGCCGGAGATTCTGGAAGCGCTGGTAGGGGCCGACGACGCCACCGTGCGCGATGTTATCCAGCAGTGGATGAATCTGATTTGGCTGGAATCCGAGGGACAGAAGACCCAGCTTATCGAGCAAAATCGCATGCTGGGCGAGTCGGCCCGTGAGGGATACGAGGAAGGGCTCACAAGAGACCTAAGCGGTAGCGGCTATGACGTAATCCTGGAGCATATCAGGGACGCACAGGCCAACCGTGAAGCGGGCAAGAGCGCGGCTGAGAACGTCAACGCGGGCATGGACTCAGAGGCTGAGAAGATTCCCAGCATCGTTGAGAAGCACCTGGGGGAGATAGACGGCAAACCCTCGGGCGAAGACATAGGCGACGACCTTATCAGCGGTATCGAGTCCAAGTTTGCCATGTGGAAACCGGGCACGGTGACTATCCCCCTGGCGTTTTCCTGGGGTGCGCCTGCCGGTGGCATGGATCTCCAGGGGCTGATTGCCGGGGACGCCTTCGGAGGCATGGCCCGCTCTACCTCGGACGTGTGGCGTACCGTCAAGACCATGTTTCCGAGCTCGGTTTGGATGGGGGGATTCGCCACTAGCGGGCACGTACCCGGCTCAGATCACTACACCGGTCATGCTTTCGACGTGGGTGGCAGCCCTGCCCAGATGAAGGCCATCGCTCAGACGCTGGCCGCGCATTTTGACTCGTGGGGAATTAAGCAGATCATCCACGACCGGATGCAGTACCGGGGGAGCGGCTGGTATCCATACAAGGGCGAGAATCCGCACACCGGCCATGTGCATGTGGGGACGTATGACGTGGGCGGTCTCCTTCCTCCCGGCCGGACGCTTGCCACCAACTACACGGGGGGCTATGAAGTCGTCCTCCCGGCCGATTGGATAGATAGTCTTACCGCTCAGATATCGGCGCTTGTCGATACCTCCGAAGATCTCATCTCCGCGTTTGCCGAGCGCTCCCGCACGGCCTCTTCTTACATCTCCCGCGAGGGCTCGCGCTATGCCATGTATGAGGCCGAGGGCGCTCCGCTGGAACTCCTAGAGCAGACGCTCATGGACCAGATCACGTTCATCGAACGGGCTGTTGCCGAAGCGCAGGCGCAACTGGACGCGGCCAAGGCCAAGGGGCTCCCGGCCGAGGAAATCAACGAGCTTGCAGCGAATCTCTATGACCTTCGCAGAGATGCGGCAGGGGCCAAGGAAGAACTCGCGGACCTTGCAGATGAAGCGGAGCGGGCGGCTCGCGCCGATCTCGAAGACGCTATCGACGGCTGGGCCGAATCTCTCTCTCATCTCTCGTCACTCTCGCGGCTCTACTCCTACCACTCGGGGTCGGGCGGATTCCTGGATGCTCTGCTCCCTCAGCAGCTTGGGCTCTTGGGGAATCAGTATCAGAACTACATGGCCCTGGGCGATAGCACCGGAGCCATCGCCGCGCTGACTGAGATGTTCGATCTGGAGCGGGAGGCTATCGAACGGGGGTTTGCCGACGAGATCGCCGCCGTCGAGCAGGGCGGTAACGCTCGGGCCGACGCTATGCGGGCATCGGTGGACGTACTCTCCGATCTGCTCTCGGATATGCGCGATGAGCACCAGACGGAGCTTGACGACCTCCGGGACTACTACGATGCCAAGCTCGAACTCATGGACGAGGAAGAGCGGGAGCTTGCCCGCCGCGCCACCGCATCGGAACTGGCGAGTCTCTACGGAGCGGCCAGCAAGACCACCTCCGACGTGGCCCGCATCCAGGCACTACGCGAACAGCAGGCCAAGGACGAACGCGACGAACGGCGCCGGGCACTCACCGATGCACGAGACGCGGCTATCGAGTCGCTCAAGTCTCAGCAGGAAGCCGAAGAGAAGCGGCTCCAAGTGCAGATCGACTATCAGAACAAGGCGATGGAGCAGGCCCGCAGGCAGGCAGAAGCGGCGCATAACGCCCAGCTTGCGGCTCTTGAGAAGTCCCAGCAGCAGCAGCTTGATCTCCTGGTGGAGCGCTACGCTGAGCTTATCGGCATAGCGATGGGCACCGCCGAGCAGATTACCGGAGCGGCCGTACACGCGGCGGGAGGCACGAGCACAGGCACGGCGGGCGGTACGTGGTCCACCGTGGGGAGCACGCCCTCCGTCCCGGCCGGAAGTACGCCCTCCGTCCCGACCGGAAGTACGCCCTCAAGTACACCAGACCGTCGCCCCGGCGAAACTCTTATGGAATACCTCTACCGGGTGAACGGCGCTCCGGGCGGCGAGAACGTCATCTACGGTGACGGTTCTTGGGACCCGGAGTATCAATGGAATCCCTTTATCGGCGCTTATGAGCCGGTGGGCTCCTACACGGGAAGTACCTACGCATCTAACGACTGGTGGCGTCAGTACGACCAGGGCGGCTGGCTCATGCCCGGCAAGACTCTCGCCGTCAACAACACCGGCCAGCCGGAGCGGGTTTTGGCTCCGAACCAGGGCTTGCAGATAGGCGGTGAGGTAACCGTGCGGCTGGTGACCGACGGGCCGGTGACCGTCACCCAAGAGGTGGCCGACCGTCTCTGTGAACAGGTCTCCCGGCAACTGGGTCGGGCTCAGTACAACGCCCGCTATCTGAACTAACCGTTCGTACATATCCCTCTCGCGTGAGCCGCTTTTCGGAGCGGCTCTTTTGGTTGGAGGAACCTTGTCTGATATCGCTTCCAAGTATTTTCATGGTGTGGATCTCGGCGCTTATGGCCTGGTGACCTCGCGGGTGTCCGGGCACCAGTCGCTGGCTGGGCAGGAAGTGGCCCGTGCTTGGACTCCTGGACGCTCAGTGCCGAATGACGTGGTTGTTCGGCGGAGTCTGGAGAAGATCGCCTATCACTGTGTGGTAGCCGAGGATACTCACGATGAGCTTGTGGCCGCCCTGCGGACTCTGCGCGGCTATATGTCGCCGGAGTTGGGATGGGGAGCGCTTATCGTTCCCGACCGGCCCGGGATGCGGACTATGGCCCGCTCTTTGGGATTCGAGCTTGACATTGATTCTCTGCCCTACCTCGTCACCGTAGCCGAGTGGGAATGGCGGCTTGAGCGCTATCCCTGGTGGGAAGACGAGGGCGCGCAGAGCGTCACCATCGCTGGAACCAACGGGAAGGTCTACAACACCGGCCAGCTAGAGACTCACCCCACGTATACCTGCACGGTTTCCGACACGCTGGCGACCGGTCTCACGTTCTCCGTGGGCGGCGAGGAATTCGTCTACACCGGGGCGCTCGTGAATGCAGACGTGCTCGTGATCGAAACCGATCTGCCGGACGTGAAACTAAACGGCAGTCGGGACTTCGGTAATACCTCAAGCGCCGCCGCCTTTCCTACACTCGCCGTCGGCTCAAACGCCGTCATCAAGTCATCTGCGGACTTTTCCCTCGCCGTCAGTTTCCGTCGGCGCTACGAATAGGAGAGACCTTATGGAAGCCGGACCCAATGGATATGTCCTTACCTGCGAGATGACCGTCACTCGCCAGCAGCCGGACGGGACTGAACGGGTAGAGCAAATCACCGTCGAGACCGATTACGACGCCCAGGGCAACGTGATCTCCCAAACGGAGGTGACTGATGGCTGATGTCTTCACTTACGCGGCCCTGGCATGGCTCACGGATATCCTGGATGCTCAGACTCTCTATGGCTCGTGGGGCACAGGCAACGTCACGGCTTTGCGTTCAGATAAGACGTTAGACACGGAGGCCACCGAGAGTCGGGTAAGTGCCACGCTCACCCGCGAGACCATCTCGCAGACAAACGACACGCTCGTCTGCTCTTTCACCATGACATGCAACACGACCGGCAAGACCATCTATAACGCCGGGGTCCTGAGCGCATCCACGGTCGGGACGCTCATTCTCAAATCGAACTTTTCCGGGGTGCCTGTCACTTCGGGTAACACCATCGCCTTTGTCTTTAAGCTGAGGTTTAAGTAGTGGCGACTGTCGCTCTGGGCATTTATGAAGCGAAGCAAGCTATCGAGTCGTATTCAAGTGTATACGCGGATGCTCGTGAGGGCACAGATAACTTCGATACTCACACGGATGATTTACGTTGTGGGCAGAGAAAGGTGCTCTCTAAGTACTCATGTTTTCAATTTCGCGTAGCAATCAATATTAGCGCTATTCCGAGCATAGCTGTTCTCAGTGACTTTGTAATTACTATTCAAGCCGCAGGCATCGGGTTTAGTGGTAGCTGGCGCTTAAATGCGTATGTGGCAGGCTGGGCCTCAGATCCATCCGCCTTTTTGGGGGCCAATTCTTGGTATGCGGGGTCAGTATTGGCGGCAGAGGACCCGTTTGCGTACATCTCTGACGTGTCGGCTATGTCTACCAATACCGATACAGATATGACGGTCACAACGGAGGGTTTGAATCTCGTCAAGAACCCGGAGGATAGAGAGGCATTCGCGGATACACCGTATATGTTGCTGATACTCGCCTCTGCAAACCAGGCATCAGCTACTGCTCCCAGCGGTGTAGAGTATTTTGATTTTCGCGGGAGATACTCGGATGCTGAGGGTGAATACTCCGACTATAAAATGACGTTTACCGTTGAGGCAGACACAGAACTCGGCTACTACTCCAGCAATATGTCATTCCTGGCCGAGGCCGAGGCCGAGTGCCGTTGCCGCCTGCGGGCGAATCTTGACCGGCCCATCGGAAGCGAGCTGCGGGCCTACGATCACAGCAAGACCTTCCAGGGGATTCTGCCTGCCGATGTGGATGTGACGCAACGCCTGGACGGGGCTTATCAGCTAAGCGCTCTTATTCCATGGCAGTACGGCAAGGCCGACGGAACCTCGGAGTCCCGGGCCGACATGATAACCGGGGGCTGGTACGTCGAATACGGCGGGCGCTGGTATGTGGTTCAGGATTTCACCGAAGACATGTATGCAAACAAGCTCCCGATCACTGCGGTATCGAGCGAAACGGAGTTAGAGGACTTTCTCACCAACTATTCCCAAGTGCCGTTTTCCATGCCGTCACACACCCCGACGGAGATCATGGACGCGATTCTGGGGGGCCTGCCGGAGTGCGCCTGGTACAACGGGGACTTTACGGAGCTCGACTCCGATGGTTTCCCGGTGGGCTGGATAGATAACACCGGGACGTGGAGCGCTTACTCGGGACTAGGCGGGCCGGGAGTGGCGTGCACGGCCTGCGACGGGGGAAGCGCTGAGCTTGAGTCGTTCGGTATCAACCACACGGCCGGGGCGCAGATCAAACCGAAGTTCGATTTTTACGTCGAGGACGGTTTTTCGGGAATCATAAAGGCGGTCCTCTCCTGGACGAACGCATCGGGTGTTGAAAGTGCTTATGAAGAACTTGAGGCAAGTTACATTACTACCGGAGGATGGACTTCTTACGAGGCGCCCGACTGGATTGATGTTCTAAATGAGAAGTGTGTTCTCAAGTTCCAGATCAGCAACAACAGCGACGATTATGATGTGCGTTTTCGTGACGTGCGCTTTGTCCAGAACGAGGATGACACGGGCTGGAGTTACGCGGGCTCAATGGACACCCGCGAGCCGGAATTGGCGTACAACGATCCGGCCATACAGCTCTATGGGAACTGGACTCAGGACCATGTAAATGAGCTGGTGCATTCGGAAACGGTGGGCGATGTGCTTGGCCGCGTGTTCACCGGCGATCAGATCACTGTGGCGTTTGCGGCCGGGGGCGCAGGTGCTAAGGCCGATGTGAAAATTGACGGGGTAACGGTTATCGCCGGCCTTTCGGTGGCGACAGCCACTAGTTACAGCGTAGAGGATCTTAACCGGTATCGCTCGCACGTCCTGGAGGTGGTAGTAAACGCCGTCAAGGTTTCCATTTCGGGCCTTACCATCTCAAGCGAGAATCGAATTCCGGTTACTTGGAATCGCCTTACCGTCTACGACGCTCTGAGAGAACTCCAGAATCTGGTGGGCGGTGAGTATTACTTCGATACCGTCACTCAGACCATCTACCACGACCTGGCCCAGGGCGACGACCTTACCGCAGCCTCAGTTTTGTGGCTGCGCGAGGGACAGAACCTCTTGAGTTTCGTGCCGGAGACAACGAGCCAGGTTCACAATCGTCTCTATTACGGCGGGCATGGGGACGGGGCCTTCCAGATCGGCCTGCGGGTGGATTCGACTGATACCAACGACGATGGGGAAACCTCACAGACGCTCTATGGAGTGCGGAGATTTGCCTACACAAACAAGGACGTAAAGGATTTGGCCTCCGCCTGGGCTGAAGCTCTGCGCGAGGTGGAGAAAAACGCCTTCCAGACCAAAACCTATCGGGCCTCAGTGAGAGACACAGACGCGGCTCTGATGATTCCTGGTGACTCGGTGCAGACCACGCATCAACTGATATCGACTCAGAATCTGCGGGTGCTTGAGATTATCCGTCACTCCAACGGCAACCCTGCCCATTTATTGCTCGGACAGCGAACCCTGGTAATGGACGCTGCCGCTCAATCAGAAGCCGTGCGGCGCAAAGTGGATCAGCTATTAAGGACGTATTAGATGGAAGTCAGAGAGACAACCCGCAACGGGACGCTGATTGAGCGGATAGAGGTTGACTACGACAAGGGTGTTGTCATCGTCACCGACGGCAAGGAGACTACCAAACGCGCTCTCACGGACGCTGAGATTGCCGAATCCACCGCTCTTGAGGCGGAGCGTAGCGCGGCGGAAGCGATTCACAAAGCGCTCCAGGTAAACAAGACATTCCTGGCCTTGGAGAAACCCACAGCCGCCCAGGTAACAGCCCAAACGAAGGCTCTTACGCGCCAGGTGTCGGCGCTGCTCAAACTGCAATTACGCGACTATAGCGAGGTGTGACATGCAGACACGCACTGCTGCAACCAAAGAGCGCAAGCGGCGTCTACGCATCGCCGCCGGACTCGTTACCATCGGGCTCCTACTCGGAGCCCTTTTTATTCCCGGGATCGCCACCGGGCAGACGGGAATGTTCGCGACAGCAGAGCAGGCGATTATCACGGTTGAAACCGGCATCACCGACTTGCAGGGCCGGGTTGCAACCCTGGAGGCCGAAGTGCTACCGGACTACTCAGCTGAGATCGCAGCGCTTGATGCACGGGTAACGGCGCTTGAGACGGCTGTGGGGGAGATACAGGCGACGCTCGCCGCGCTGGGGGCGGTCTTAAACCCTCAGTAACCCCTCCGTCTTCCACGACTACAACGACGGAGGGGGTGACTACGACGACGATTGCCCCAACGACCACGACGGAGGTGCCCACCACGACAACGGAGCCTCCGTCTGAATTGCCAACCCTGACGCCCACGGTCTACCTGCACACAGGCGACGTAATCACCGGGCGGCTCGTAGGCACGGGCCAGAAGTACGGTATCTACGGCGAGAGCGTTCAGGGCGCTGAGGTGGGACCGGCGGACGTGGAAGGTTTCCCGTTCGGGCTCAAGTTTGCGCTCTGTTCGGGGCTTGATCTGCACGACATTGCGGCTCGTGCTTGCCAAATCAATCTGCACCTGGCCGGGGTGACAGATTCCGTCTTCACAAATCTCGACCTTTACCAGCAAGGCACGACTCAAGACCATTGCATCTACGGCGACCGTGAGTGTAGCAACCTGCGATTTCTCGGAGGCTCGCTCGTTGCCCGTACCGGTTACGGGTTCCACTTCTACACCGAGAGCGGGCCTTCCAGCGGGGCTCTGGTGGAGGACTACACGATTGACGCTGTGGGGGGCAGAGCGCCGTTTGCGATTTGGGGTTGGTCGAACGTCACCATTCGGCGCACCACGACGATAGCCGACGCCTCGCAGGTTTGCTACCGGCTGCACGGCACGGCGTCCAACATCCTTGTCGAGGACTTTGAGGCGTGGGGCGGGGCGTCTCTCGTCGGACTGTGGAGCGGGGGCAACCCCACGAACGTTGTGTTCCGCAACGGGACGTATCACGGCACGTATCTGACTCCGGGCGGCGTACCCATCCCCGGTGTGACCTTCGAGAACGTGAGGTTGGTCGATGGCTAACGCGACTATATATGGATCTACAAGCGATGGTGCCCTTCGTAAAGATGGGGCAAGCTGGGCGGCGTGCCAAGCGGCCACCCCATCGGTGAATACAGGTGGGGTGGCCGCATATATACTTAGGATGCTTAGCACGGGAACGTACTCTCTGCAAAGGCTTGCCTTTGCTTTTGATGTAAGCCCTTATGCCGGGGATACAATCACCGCCGCCACGTTACAGTTGTATCTGGACGATGCAACAGATGCCATCCAAGCGGACCTGTATTATTACGATTGGGGGACATCGTTAGAGGCTGGTGATTGGGTTTCTGTCGGCAGTATGGTATTGGCCGCTACGAGTACACCTAGCGGCTATGGATATCAAACATGGACGTTGGATTCTCTCAGCAATATCTTGTCTAAAAACGGACGATTTATTCTTGTTTTACATGATGAATCAACCGAACCCACTGGCATAAATTACTTGCATTACCTAATGGCCGATAACGGCAGTAACAAGCCAAAACTAGATATTACCTACACCACAGGCGGCGGCGCGGCTCATCTCTGGATACCGTCGCACCACGACGGTGGGCTTTATGAACGCATGGCAGGAGGTCTCTAATGAAATCACGGCCCAACGGGGCAACTGACGTAACTGAATACTTCGTCATGCGCGACAGCACCACCCACGCGCCGAAAACCGATGTCACCATCACGGACATTGACATTTATTACCAGGAGCAAGGCGCAGCTCAGAGTGCCAAAGCCGATCTCACGGCACTTGCCGCTGCCAACTCCGCACACGCCGACAACAAAGGCTATCACTGCGGCAACGCTGTCTACCGTATTGACTGGCCTGACGCCGCATTCGACGGGGGCGCGGGCAAGTCGGTCATTCTCATTGTCGTCTGTGCGGGCTGCGACACCATCTACCGGGAGATACAGCTTTCGCCTCCGGTGGACATAATCGCCATTAGCGGTGACACAACCGCTGCTGACAACTGCGAACTCATGTTTGACGGCACCGGATACGCGGGCGGGACAACCAAGCTGGGCGTTGACACAGTTGCCATCTCGGGTGACTCAACCGCAGCCGACAATCTCGAATCAGCGTGCGATGGCACTGGATACAACCTGGGCGGCGGGGATATCGTAGCCGCCAGTGTGACGGCAGGTGTGACGGCTTCCACCGTGAGCGACAAGACGGGATATGCATTGACCTCCGCTTATGATGCGGCCAAGAACGCGGCTCCTGAGACAGGCGGGAACATCGCGGCGATCAAGTCCAAGACGGATAACTTGCCCGCCAGCCCTGCGGCTGTCGGCTCTGCCATGACGCTGGACGCCGCTGAAACCGGCACGGGGCTTACGGCAGTCCCTTGGAACGCCTCTTGGGATGCTGAGGTACAGAGTGAGTGCGCGGATGCTCTCACGGCTTACGATCCTCCGACCAAGACTGAGATGACGAGTGCCTTTACCGAGATTAAGGGCGCGACTTGGAGTAGCGCGACCGATACGCTTGAGGCTTTAAGAGACCAGGGTGATTCAGCATGGACCACCGCGACTGGCTTCAGCACTCACTCTGCCGCAGATGTAGTAACCGAATTAGGTACAGGCTCGACGCTGACAGCCTGCGCCACGGCTACGGGATTTAGCACACATTCGGCGTCCGACGTTGTAACAGCGCTTGGTACGGGTTCAACCTTAACTGCTTGCGCGACGGCGACAGGCTTTGCCACTGCCTCAGATATCACCACGGCGCACAGCACCACGGACGGCAAGATAGACGCCGTAGATAACTACGTGGATACAGAGGTCACAGCAATCAAAGCCGTCACCGACAAGCTCGATACGGCATTGGAGCTTGACGGCGCGGTGTACCGCTACACGACCAACGCTCTTGAGCAGGCTCCGAGCGGAGGGCTTGACGCTGCGGGCGTGCGTACTGCTCTCGGCATGGCAGCGGCCAACCTGGACGATCAACTGGACGCGCTGCCGACGGCTGCTGAGAATGCCGATGCTACGTGGGACGAAGCCCTCTCCGAACATACCAACGTTGGCTCTGCTGGCGCGGGTCTATCCGCCGCCGGGTCTGCTGGCGACCCGTGGGCAACCACCCTCCCCGGCTCCTACGGGGCAGGCACGGCAGGCAAGATCATAGGCGACAACATCAACGCCCCGATAGCCACGGTAGATACGGTGGTGGATGCCATCAAGTCCAAGACCGACCATCTGCCAGATGCCGACGCTGGCGCGTCGGGCGGGGTGTTCATCGCAGGCACCAACGCAGCTACTACAATAAAGTCGTCAGGTACCGCGCTCACGCTCTGGTCTAACGGGGGAAGCGGCAACGGTCTAGTGATTCGGGGCCATGCTCTTGGCAATGGTGTGGTGATAAGGGGTGGGGCGTACGGCGCAGGTGTAGAGATAACGGGGGGGGAAACCTCTGGAGAAGGGGTTAATATCTCCACCACAGACGGCGATGGACTGGTGATAGCCGCTAACGGTTCGGGCAAGCAGGACATCAACGCGGATACGGTCACGGCAATCAAAGCCGTCACCGACAAGGTAGACACGGCTCTTGAGCTTGACGGCGCGGTGTACCGCTACACGACCAACGCTCTTGAGCAGGCTCCGAGCGGAGGGCTTGACGCTGCGGGTGTGCGTACTGCTCTCGGCATGGCAGCGGCCAACCTGGACGATCAACTGGACGCGCTGCCTACGGCTGCTGAAAACGCCGATGCTACATGGGATGAGGCTCTCTCTGAACATACCAACGTTGGCTCCGCTGGGGCGGGCCTGTCCGCTGCTGGGTCTGCTGGTGATCCGTGGTCTACGGCACTGCCTGGTGCTTACGGGGCGGGCACGGCCGGGCAGATCGTAGGTGACAACGTAGACGGCCTCGCGGCCTCTATCGCTCTCATTGGCTCTGGAGACATAACCGTGGTCTCTCCGGTGAGTGAAGACGGCGGGACGATTACCATTGTCCAGGGCGATGACTACAACAACTCCGACGGCCGGGCGCTGGAATGGTTCTCCGATGATTGGCCGGACATTACCGGGGCCTCGATCACTCTCCATATAGAGGACTCTGGCGGGACGTACTCTGAGGCAGGCTCAGTTGTCACCGGAGGTTCCGGGACTCAGACAGTACGGGTTGAGTTACCCAGCGCGGATACCGCAACCCTGGACGCCGGATTCCAGAAGTTTCACCTGGAGGCCGTGCTTACAAGCGGCCGCGTAGTGACGCTCGCTACCGGCGTCGCTCACGTAATAGCAGATATCAAATAGCCAAGGGGCCGGTGTGTGTGCACCGGCCCCCATACGCACCTACAGGAGGTCCCCTGTGAGCAAAAACCAGCTTATCACCTGGGCCGCCTTGAGCGGCTTTCTTGTTGGGCTCATACGGGGCCTTCTCGGGCGTGAGCCGCGCTACGTGCAAACCAGCGAAGTCGATTGGTGCTATTTGCCATGACAAGCCCTGAATCCCAAGCCCTGCAAATCATGGGAGACATGGTGAAGGAAATCGCCCGCTCCAACGCGCAGGAACACGAAGAGATCAAGGTACTCATAAAAGACCTAGAGCGGCGACTGTGCGTGAAGATCGAGCAGCGCGACAAAGAGATCAAAGCGCTCATGACCCACTGCCAAGAGCGAAGCGAGCAGGTGGACAATGCCATCGCTGCGGCCAAGCAAGCCGCCATCCAGGAGGCCACCGCTCCCGGCATCTACGCTCAGGCGACAGCAGGCATAGGGCGTTTCGCGCTGCGGGTGCTGACCGTCCTTGGGGCGATGACGGCTGTGGCCGGCGGGGTGCTCGGGATACTTAAGGCGGCGGGGGTGCTGTGAGAGTCCAACTATTTGACGATCCGATGACGGCAGAGATGGTACTCGGCGGGACATGGCGGCTGGCGAAGAGCCTTGAGGTGCTGCGGGCAGAGATTGACGCCCTCGCCCCTGATCGCTCCCGCGTGCTTGACGGCACGATTGGGGATGCGGCCCATTCGGTCAGGGTCAGCAGACACAATCCCTACCAGGGCGTGGTGTGCGCTTTGGACCTCACCCACGACCCTGAGCATGGGCTCGATTGCGGGTGGCTGTTCGAGTACCTGCGGACCCATCCTCACCCGAATCTTGAGTACATCATCCACAACCGGCAGGTCGCTCGGCGGCGCACAGGCTGGAAGATCGAACGCTACACGGGCTCACATGACCA
>Ga0209312_1002022_pt1 | contig 13865 bp, 17 predicted proteins | sample BioC13SIPDNA_4_FD_185744 | JGI IMG/M metagenome (GOLD analysis project Ga0209312, IMG submission 185744) | Anaerobic biogas reactor microbial communites from Washington, USA - Biogas_R1_B C13 SIP DNA (SPAdes) (version 2) | ecosystem: Engineered > Bioreactor > Anaerobic > Unclassified | place... | reverse complement strand
GGGTCGAGTCGCAGGCCTGCTCAGAGAACGACAAGCCTGAGATCTGGGGCACCCTATTCGTCAAAGTGGAGTCCCTCGGCCACCTTCAGCAGTTCCTCCGCCGGAAGATTGGTGAGTATCTCTACCCTCGCTCCGCCGACATCCCAGGTCAGAGCGTTGGCGTTCTGGTAACGCGCGGGAGGTACCCGGTCACGCTCGCCCGACTCTGACCAATATCTGCCGTCATCGTCTAACCCCCCAGACACCCAGCTGACGACCTCTTCGCCCGGGCCATGCTCAGCACTGGGCGCCCCGTGCCCCGGAACGTCGCCGGCCAGGCCGGTTCTTAGAACGGCGGTGTAGCCATTCACTTGGACCGGTTGCCCTTCAGGAAGTGGTTGCTCGGGACACGCGGACGTATGCACCACCAGCAGTAGATCACCATTCCGATAGTGCACTTCCTTCTCTTCAACCACGGCATTCACTACGCCGGACGGGTCCAACTCGCTGTCGCCGGTAAGGACACTACCGGACCCGGACTGGTAGACCGGTTCAGAGTCGAAGCCCACGGGTAGGTAGTTGAGTTTGAACATGGATTCCTTGCCGCTGATGCTGAATATGCCGGCGAAGAACTCGCCTGCCGCCGCCCGCGCCGAGGGTACGACACCTATCACAACGGCGGCGATCATCACGGCGCCCACGGCTCCAAATGCGATTCTCCACCCCACCTTCATTCTGCGGTCTTCTCGTCGGCGAAAACGAGTGGCGGGAGGAGTGCGTGTTTCCTCCGTGATGCTCGCCAGCAGGCGGTGCAACGCCGTTGACGACGGCTTCGCGTGGGTAGCCATAGTCTTGAGACAGTCGGTCACACGTCCCCGGCAGGAGATCAGAGCCGACAGTTCTCCGGCGCACGAACAGCATCCGGCCAGATGTGTCTCGATCAACACGCGTTCCGAGGGCGCTACCTCGGAGTCCAGGTACGCGACGAGGAGCTTTCTTGCTTCACGGCATCTCATCTTTGGCCCTCCGTGACGGAACGGACTTGACAGGGGAACTCGGATTCCAGATCCTTGCGCATTAATCTGACAGCGAGGTTGAGACGGGACTTCACGGTCCCCAGGGGTAGGTCCACTATTTCAGCGATCTCGGCATAGGAGAGGCCCCAGTAGTGGCGCAGGATCACGACCACGCGGAGTTTCCGGCTCAGCCTGCCGAGGGCGTGGCGCACACAATCGTCGTCAGCCCAGCAGTCTGACGCTGGGGCGACACAACTCGCCTCCTCTTCTGTGATGTCCTCCAGACTGACAGTGGAGGTACGGCTTCGGCGCCGGTTGAGACACCGGTTGACGGTGATACGGTAGAGCCACGTACTGAAGGCGCCTCGCTCCGGGTTGTAGCCATCGAGCGAACGATGCACCTGCAGAAAGACTTCCTGGAGGATGTCTTCGGCTTCGGCGGTCGAACCCAGGGTGAGATAGGTGGTTCTGAACACCAGGTTCTTGTACTTCTCGAAGAGGAGGCCGAAGGCTTCGTCGTCTCCGGCCCGGCAGCGGCTTATGAGAATCTGGTCCACCTCGGTCCCCCAAGGAGATCTACCCGTCACACACAGTACACGGCAGAAGTCGAAAAAGTTCACTACACGCACGGAGCAGTGCCGTGAAAGAGGAATAATGCTCAAGGCTGCGCTTGCCCAAGCGTTGAAGTGGAGCGTTCCCGCGATGCAGTCACCCGCCTGGAACAGCAGCTGGCCGGCTTGCGCCGCCAGAGAGATCAGGCTACTCGACGCCCCGACCTGATGCTTGAGGCCCTACTGGACAGCGACAATCTCTCGCCGGTGCTGCGCGCCAAGGCCCGACAACTGCAGGCACAGGTGTGCGAGTTGGACGAGCGCATAGCCGAAACCGAGGAGACTCCGGAACGACAGACAAAGACAGGACGGCGGAGACAGTTGAAGCACGCCCTGTTGGACCTGGAACTGCTGACCACGTGGAATGAGGCCACGGAGGAAGAGGGCCGCCAGGTGATAGCCCACGTGTTCACGGATATCAGGGCAACCGGGGAGAAGATGATCTTTGCCGTCCGCGGCCTCCACCTCCCGATCGAGGTGGAGTCGCGGACGTACACAGAAGGATGGTAGCGGGGGCACGATTTGAACCTGCGACCTTCGGGTTATGAGTGGTGACAAAGACGATTTAGCGCATGCCAAATACAACCGCTATCTGCCTTCCTGGCTACAAAAAGGGCATTTCTTCGAGGAGCGCCGAACACGGGTGTGGGCCCGTTATGACCGGTGCGTTGGAGCGATGTTGGCAGGCTCTTGTTGTCTCCAGCCGCCGTGTTGTACGCGTTGCACAACACCGCTGACGGGGGCGGCGCACTGTCGTCCTTGAGCACCGTCTCGCGTCAGGGATTGACGAGACACCAGGGTCCCGCGCTCACAAGTCGAAGATCGACTCTGCTTCGCGAGCCTCGCTCGCCGCCTGGCTCACCTCGTACCCCATGGCTCGATAGCCTCGCAGGCGTCGCTCGTGCATGCGGGCGAGCACGGGTACACCCAAGTCCGCGTAGTCGTACACGATCACCTCGGTCTTGCCTTCGTCCAGACGGTGCAGTCGCCCGGCATACTGGGCCAGGGTGCCCCGCCATGAGATGGGGAGAGCCAGGAAGAGCGTATCCAGTCGGGCATCATCGAAGCCTTCTCCCAGGTACCGTCCCGTGGCGACCAGCACGCGTTCCTCTGTAGCCTCGATGGCAGTCAAACGTTGGACGATCTCTCGGCGCTTCTTGGCGCCCAGACCCCCGTGAAGGAGGACCACATTGGCGACATCAGGTCTCAGAAGGTCCGCGAGAGTCTCCAGATGCTCCCGGCGCTCCGTGAGTACCACGGGGGAGCGTCCCGCGCGCACGGCCCGGATCACGTCCGCGACAATCAGAGCGTTACGCTCTCGGTCGGCGGCCAACAGAGAGTACAGCTCCTGGATGCTCGGGCCGGCAGTCGATGCTGTGTCCGGCCCACCCGGCAGAGGGAGGACAAACCCAGTCGGTCGCACAATCGCACGGTGATCGAAGGGCCGCTCCGCGGCTTGCCGGCGCGGGTCCGATCGATAGCGGATCGGCCCGCACTGCATGTAGAGAATGGGATGATGGCCGTCCTTTCGGGTGGGCGTGGCTGAGAGGCCGACGAGGTAGCGAGCCTTAACGGCTCTTGCCACCTGCTCGAAGGTGCCGGCCGGCAGATGGTGACATTCGTCCACGATCACTTGGCCGTAGTCGGTCACCAGCTCATCCACCCGGCCCTGACGCGAGAGGCTTTGGAGAAGAGCGACGTCTATCACTCCCCCAGGTTTGCGCCTGCCCCCGCCGATCTGGCCGATGCTCTTGGGCTCCAATCCGAGAAAGCTTGTGAGCCGGGCCACCCACTGGTCGAGCAGTTGCTGACGATGCACCAGCACGAGTGTGTTCACGGCCCGCTCTGCGATGAGGTATGCCGCCACCACGGTCTTGCCGAAGGCCGTCCCGGCGGAGAGCACCCCCGTTTCGTGCGCGAGTAGGGCTCGAGCCGCGCGCTCCTGTTCCGGACGAAGCTGGCCTTGGAAGCGCACGGCGATCGGTCGGCCGGGGAAACGCTCATCGACGATTTCCGGATGGATACCCCAGTCGGCAAGCAGTTCCTCCAGCTCCGTAAGACAGCCGCGAGGGAGGGCGATGTGCTGGGGGAAGTCCTCCGCACATCCGATGACGCGAGCATGGCCGAACACCGGGAGATGCATGGCTTGAGCCCGATAGAACTCCGGGTTCTGGAACGCCGCCAGGCGGATGATGCGGTTGCGAAGCGCGGGGGTGAGATCGCTCTTGGGAACGTAGAGTTGGTCGGCCAGAACCACCCGAAGAGACGCGGGCAGGCCCTCACGAAGGGCCGTCTGCCTCGCTGCGAGCCGGCTGGGCGCGATCTCAAGCCGACGCCAGGGCTCGTCCGCCCAGTCTTCCTCGGGCACGACCCGCACTCCCATCACCTGGTCACGGGCCTCGGCATCATCGACAAGAGCCTCGACGCGCTCACGCGCCAGCCGCTGAAGACAGGAGAGGTGCCCGAACTGATCTTCATATGGTATGAAGCGTTCGTCGACGAATACGGCGTTCCCGCGCTCGCGGGGTCGGCGTTGAAGTGGCAGCGCGATGAGGGGTTTCCGAAGCCGCCCTGGCAGGGTGTCTTGGCTCGGGAAAAGGCGATCGTACGACGATAGGCCGATCTCCGGACGCGAATCCATGGCCCGCGTGAGCAGAAGCGAACCGAGCCTGCGCGCCAACACGGCAGGCAGAGGCTCCGCGAAGAACATCCAGACATGGCCGCCGTTCCCGGAACGAGAGCGTTCGAGGGCGACCGGGACTTCCACCTCCCGACTGGCACCAAGGAGCGCGGCCGCGTCTTTCATCCAGCTCGGGCCGTCGAAGTCCAGGGCGAGGAACCAGCAGGTTTCGTCGGCCAACAGAGGGTAGATCCCGACCACGAACTCCCGACCGTGCTCACCCTCACGTTCCCCGCGCAGGTGGTCGCGGATGACAGCAGGCGTGAGCGGCAGGAACTCCCGGTTTGGGCAGCTCCCGCATTTGTTGCGGCGCTTATCGCAGATACCCGCAGCCCATTCGTTCGCGCAGGCAGGTTGAAACCCCGAGCGGCCAACACGTTGGTTCTCCCAGCGCCGGGCATAGACATCCATGCGTCCTCGGAAGAGGCTCGCGAAGAGGGCGACCTTTTCGTCGGCGGACGAACCACGATTCACAGTCGCGCGCGCAGCGACTCCTGATGAGGCGAGGACAGACGACCCGGGCGGCCTGCTCATATCGGACCCGCCAGCACCGGTCTCTTTCTCGACTCGTAGCCGCTTGATGCGTTCAAGCAGCTCGAAGCGTTCCTGCTCGAGCGCTTCTAGCCGTGACTCGGCCGCGGAGAGAGCGGAATCGTCGTTGGCCAATTGATCTTCCATCTCAGATCAAGCGTCCCGCTCCGCCGCGCCGGGCTCGTGCGTCAGGCCTTCGATCCTCCGCCGCACCAGCCACTCCTCACCTTTGCTGCAGCGCGAGATCAGCTGTTCTTCTTCGTCGAGGTCACGCAAGAAGACAAACCGTTTCCGGACCCGGCGTATCCACCCTGGGATGTCGACCGGCGTAGTCAAGTAACCGATAGCCTCGCGCTCGAATTCGCGTGGACTACGCTCTCTTAGAACATCTTCGGGATCAAAGGGCCGCTCCCCCAGGCTGTCGTCAACCACATCCACCCATACCTTGAGCACAAGCAGTCTGCGGACAAGGGGCTCATCAAAGGGACGGGACGCAAACCACGCGAGATCGTATAGATCCCGCGCAAGGCTGTCTCGGCGGAAGCGGGCCAGCTTGTCCGCAATCATCTCCTCGACCGTGGACATGGGAACTGCCGGAAGCGCAAACTCGTAGCATTGGTGAACGGGCATGGGCAGAATGGTCGCGTGCTTCGGCGGCAGCCACAGTGACCGCCTCCCCAGATCGAGACGCGCGGGGGCGCCGGTCTCACCGAACGGACTACTTATGAGGAGTCGTACTCGACGTGTACCGTCGATGGGCTCTATCCCGAAGGTGAACTGCTCCACTGTCGCTCCGCTGATTGCGTCCAGCACCAAGCCGGCGGATGCCTCGGTCATGCCCGCGAAGTCAAGATCGGTCGAGAACCGCCCCGCGTTACCCGCCAAGAACTTGCGGATCGCCGTGCCACCCTTGAGAGAGATGCCCAGATCGAACAGCCCCTCACGCGCAAGTAGATAGAGCACATGGTCCTGGGCGATATCGATGATGGCAGCTCCGCGTCCGCCGCGGCGGCCTTGGTAGTGCCTGGCAAGATACCCTTCAGTGATCACCCGAGGCCACCCTCAGTCCAACCGTGTCGACGACCTCGAATGGATTGACGTAGCGACCGCCGTTGCGCTCGCCCAGGTAGTAGGGACCCTTGCCTGGGGGGGCCTGGGATAGCAGAGCCTGAGCTGCCTCACCCTGACCACCGATGTCCACAAGGTATGCGGTGCGCGCCCACGCGCTGCGAGGACGGTGCTCGAGCTCGCGAGCAAGATCTGACACTGCCGCCTGGCTTGCGGCCGATCGAAGCCATTCACCCACGTTCGCCCAGTCATGGTATCTGCCCGGACGTGTTCCCATGAAGGCAAGAAGCGTGGACACCGCCCAGGTAGGTAGTCCGTCGCGGATGACTGGATCACATGCGGCCCGCCAACGGACAATTCGCAGAGCACTCAGCGCCCTGGGCAGTCGTGTCCCTTCGGGCGCGCCGATCACATCCGGGTCGGGTCTACGTGAGGCAAGACCATGCAGATAGGCGGCAGACTCGGCAGCCACAACGAAGGGGGCCGAGGGATCACGAGCCAGCGTGGCGCGAAGCTCGATGAGCGGGTCGCCCGAACCCAGGGCACCTGCCCGGGACGCGGGCGCAAACTCCCAAACGCCCCTTGTGGTCAGATCCAGCAGCCAACCGCGCTCCCGAAGGCGTCGGACGACCAGATCTGCTGACCAGCGGAGCCCCGCCTCCTCAGCCCACCGTCCCAGCTGAGCAGCCGTCACCACCCTTGGCTGTTCAAGCTCAAGGATCTCCACCAGCGACGCTAGTCCCGGTGGAATGGTTCTCACTGTCATTTCAAACACCTTACCTGTCTATGAGAGACAGGAAGAGTGTTCCATATGACAGTGGTCTTGTCAAAGACAACTCCCCAAGGAGGCTATCATCGCGACGAGATTCCACCGGCTAGACCCGGTCCTCGGCGCGGTTGTCGATGATCATCCAGCGCCGGTCATACCGACCGCGCCGAGCCCGGCCCGGGTCAAGGAAGCCATAGCTGGTCGCCTCCAGCTCGAGAAGGGGAGCAGGTGCTGCCAGACTGGTGCCCGTCGCCTCGAGACTCCACCCCAGGCGTTTGGCGACAGCGATCGAGCCGTAGCGAAGGGCGTACGTGACCAACCTTGGTACGTCGATCTCTCCCTGGGCCCGCTCGAGAACACCGAGACCTTCCCCAATACCACCGAACAGCCTGGGCATAGCGAAGAGATCGAGAACGGTGCGCTCTCGATCGGTGATGGGCACGCGGAAACGCTCGTCCAACCAGATCATCTCGATTCCCAGTTCGAACCGTTCCGGGACGACCGTCACATAGCGGAAATCAAGGCCCACCGTATGCCAGACGTGCTGACCTTCCGGGCCCTTCGCGGCACCTCTCATGCTAGGCGTGACCAGCTTCCGAGAGGTGATCGCTGAGATCACCCGTGGAATCTGATCGGTCAGACCATGGTGGGCCAGGGCAGACAGATGGGCGATAGCCGACGGCTTGACCAATGACGTCGCGATCGCGAAGGGAGGGACATCTACGCCTCCGGGCAACCTTCCCGTCCCCGCATACAAGCCCCGGCGCAGGCGGATGATCCAACCGGCGTCGGCAAGCGACTTGAGCAAGCGAGGCACAGCCGCCGGGCGCATGTCCGGGGGACGCAGTTCAACGGCGTCATCGGTGGTAAACACGTACAGGCCGGCGTCGGCTAGACTGCCGGCCAACGCGATGCCGGCCGAGAGACCATATTCACCTGCCGGGCGGTCATCCATGTCTGTGATTCTACTGCGTTAGTTCACTAATAGCAAACTAGCGAAGTGTTTTTGCAGATGACCGAAAGGCGCCGCGTCCACCGCCCTTCAGTAAGCCCTCGCGTCCAAACGAAAACCATCGCACATCCGGATGCGATGGTCGATGAGAATATCGTCTGTTTCTAGGACGCACCCGACGGTCGCCAACGCGCCGCCAACGCGAGTCATTCAGGTGTCGCGCCCCGTTGGCCACAAGCTGGCCGAGGATGACCTGAGCATTTCCTCGAAAACTTCTGGCGGCCGCAAGTCTTCGCGACGAGAACGCGGGCGCAGGTGCGAGCTGGTATCCGAGGTACCCCCGGGGAGGCGGGCGTCGAAAACGGTTGACTACGACCCTACCGGCTCCGAATAACGGTCAACTGGAACTCGGTGCGTCGGGGAAAGGGCGCACCAGCCCCTCGTTGACGTGTGTACGACCGGTCAGCAACCGTAGCCCACGCCCTGGCCGTCAACTGGGAGCGCTTTTTAGCCGGAGCCCAACTACCGAGGCTCACCCAGTTGCTCACGCAGACCGGCCATATCGACTATCTCCCAGAGTTCGGCGATCTTGCCGTCCTGGACATGGGCGAACACGGCCTGATCCACCTTGAAGGAGCGTCCCTCCGCGGAGACTCCTCCGTAGGAGCCATGCATGGTCCCGGTAACGACGGTGCGGGCGGCGATGATGCCGGGACGGGAAAGGACGTCGATGAACTCGTGATGAAGGTCGGGCATGGCCAGCTTGGCCTTGCGCCACGACTCACGCTCGCTCTCAAGTCCCACAGTGGAAAGGCCGGCAGGCGCGTGCACGACGACGTCGTCGTGAAGGTACTTGTCGAAGGAGTCGAGATCGCCGGCATCGCCGGCAGCGAACAAGCGGGGCACTAGGCCCTCAAGATCGGACACTGCACCCTCCAGACCTCGTATTCGTCGCAATACTCGGTGAGTACCCCGCGCGCGGCTTCCGGCTAACGTTCGGCGGTGGAACTGCCGGCCCGCTCGGCCGCGTGGTTCATCACGCTCGCCCGGCCGGTCTGGTCGATACGACCGTGAGGTCATGGCTCACCCGAAGAACGCCCCCGACTCATCGCCCTTCACAACCGCTACGAGTCCGGCGAGATCTAGGGTCGAGCGGATAGGGTCATAGCGATGCCACATGAGGTCACGGCGCATCCAATAGAGCTCCTGTATGCCCCGTGAGCGAATGAAACGAAATCTCGCACTCGAAACGCAGCTGGTCTGCGAGATCGGGACGGGTCCTGCGGTGGCACGGCTCGCCCATGGTGCGATCGATACGCTTCAGCTCAAGCTCGTTAAACGACATAGCGGCTCCGGACCCTACGCCGTAAGCTGGACCTTGAGCCGCTTGCCCACCGCGCTCGCTGCACGTTCGAGCGTCTGAAGTGTGACCGAGGGATTCGTCGGATCAAGCAGACGCTCGACTGCCGAGCGGCTGGTGTTCATCCGGCGCGCAAGTTCCGACTGGGAGATATCTGCCCTTTCCATCTCCCGGGCGATCTGGAAGGCGATCACGCGCTTGGTGGCGACGGCTTCGGCGTCGTCGAGGATGCCCTCCTCGCGCAGGAAGTCATCGAAGTCACTACCGATGTGCTTGTTGGTCATCTCTCTCTCACCTCTCCTTGAGGTCGGCCAGGCGCTGCCTGGCCGTCTTCATATCTATCGCCGGCGTCTTCTGAGACTTCTTCACGAAACCGTGCAAGAGCACCATCGTGTCGCCGGTCACGGTGAATAGCACACGGGCTATCCCGTCGGCGATATCGGAGCGAACCTCCCACAGACCCGACTCGAGTTTGCGGATGAGCGGCATCCCGAGCGGCCACCCATACTGCGCCGTCTTGATGTCGAACCCGACCGCGCGCCGGTCATCACGTGACAACTCAAGTAGCCAGTCGCGAACAGGCTCGTTGCCCGCCGCGGTTGCGTAGAACACAACGGACAGGATGGGCTCGTGGTCGCCGGGTTCTCTCATGCATGGAGTGTACCATAATTGGTACATCTGCAATCAGGCCGCGTTGGTGTCCTTCCAGCAAGCCCGATCCGCAGCGGTGGATGGCCGCGGTTTCTCGAAAACTCTTCGTGACCGCAGGATTTTGAAGTCAGATCACGCGCGCAGGGCGCCGGTGATGTCCATGGCCCATGATGAAGTCGTCGCGCGGCTGCGGTCGCGACTCGCGAAGTGAAGGTCGTCTGGTCGCCACTGGCTGTTGACCAAGCGCCGCAGGCCTTTGCGTCAATTGCCGCCGAACACCCAGCCGCGGCACAGCAATGGCTTGAGGAGTTGATCGACCGAACGTCTTCGCTGGGACGCTTTCCTGCGGCGTGACCTCGCGAGCAGAGAGCTGGAGGCGCCGGCTGTCGAGTAGGCCTGCTCGATCCCGAACCGTTGCTTCATCCGCTTTCTGTGGTCGACGGACCGCATGCTGTTCGCAGAGTCACCCGTGCCCGGATCCTTCACCGCAACTGAGCATGCCCAGGCCCGGCGCGAGGGCTATCGGGAGACGACCGAAGAGTGAGATACCGCTGCAGTCATCGCCCAACCCCTGGATGCTTCCGCTTATTCGACCAAGCCCTGCCCCGTGCCTCTTCCACTGGAAAGCGAGTGGCGTTCTCCCGGATCTTGGCGGTGGCTGCAGACATAAGGTCCACACCCAGGTCGTTCGACAGCAGCACAAGGTATATGAAGACATCGGCCAGTTCCTTACCGACCTCTGCTTTCTGCTGGTCGTCCAGTGTCTCGCCGTCCCGCAGCCACTGAAAGTGTTCGAGAACCTCTGCTGCCTCTATCGCCACAGATGCGGCCAGGTTTCTGGGGGTGTGAAACTGCTCCCAATCGCGTTCGGAACGAAAGGCGAGGAGTGTCTCACGCAGCGTCTCAAAATCCTTGTCCACGGCCCTTACAACCCCTATTCCCAGTCAGGAATCGCTTCTTCCATGCGACTACGGAAGAAGACCTCTGTATCCTTGTCCATGAAGTAAACGTAGCAGCCTTTCAGTGCTCTCGACAGAAGCACCCGGTATACGTTTTTGACAAGGTCAACAAACATCTCGCGGGATCGCTTGACCACTGTGTCGTGGGAGCAGGCCGGTTGACCGACCCATCCCTTGCCTGACCGGTAGACGAGGTCGGGTCCAAAAATCACACCGATGTAGTCGAACTCGAATCCTTGCGCGGTGTAAATGCATCCAACCTGATGCACGCCACGGGGATCATATGCCCACAGACTCTCTTTGGGAACCTCCGGGCTCAAGTGACCGGCGTCAGATCGGGCGTTCCAGGGTCTTTGGAAGTCCCCGATCACGACATCGTCGACCAACGTTCCGTCGGGCTTCGGTTTCGACCACGGCCAACAAAATCCCGCCGCGAGCCTCGCGGTGTTACCTGCCGCGGCTTTCTCCTGGACGGCCGCCTCCAGCTGCTCGGGCGAATCCATGATCTGAAAGTCGAAAGCCTCATTCTTGTTCCACAAGACGTTTGCCGTTCGCTCGATACCAAGGGTGTTCTCTATCCAGTTCACAAAGCCGGTCGAGCCAAGACAACGGAACTGAGCCTCCAGTTGGTAGTCATGGAGAGCGGCGCCGTGAGCTGTTGCCGCCTCTTTGATCACTGTTGCGGAACCAATCTCCCCGGGTCTGACGACTTGTCGGTCATCCACGAAGAACACCAACACTTTCCCCGCCGACAGCAACTCATCGATCTGCAGACGATCCGATCGCTCTGCTGCCTTTGTGAACCGGTTGTTGCTGGTCTCCCGGATTCGGTGAGATTCGTCGCAGATGAGCACGTCCACTTCGTTGAAGTCTGCTTGCGTGTAGTTGTTGAAGTACTTGATCTGAACCTTGGCTCTTGGCCCGACGATCTGCCGAAGTGTCTGGGTGAATGCGCGGGAACCTGTCACGTAGTGAGCATTCAGGCCCTCTCGAGAAAGTGCTGCCAGAAGGTTGAGAGCAATCACGGACTTCCCGGTTCCCGGGCCGCCGCGTACGATTATGGCAGCCTTCTGCCGCTGGTCGAAGCCCTTGTGTGCGGTTGCCATGACGCGCTCGAACGCGACTAATTGTTCATCCAGAAGGACGTACTCGGGCCTGCCGTCCAGAACGCTTCCCACGTGATCGAGCAGCTTCTTGCTCGGCCTGAACTTGCCGCTAAGGATTCGCCTCAGCGCCTGCTGGTCGTCGCCTTTCACGAGTGTCTCTCTGAGGAAGCTGGTCAGTCCGGCCACATCGTCGGCAGTGAACACCGGACAGTCTGCGAGATAAGACGCGTACTGCGAAGCAAACAGGTCGTCACGAGGCTCTGGGAGATAGTTGTGGAGGTAGGCACACGCGCGGAGACCGATTGGAGCCGGGTCTTCGTAGAAGGCGGGCTGGTAGTCGGCAAGATACGACATATATTGGCCGACCTGTACCGAAGGGTGCAGAACATCGCGGTTGGCCCCGGCGACGAAAGTCACCACGCGTTCGACGTCGCCGGCGAGGCACTTCTCCCACTGCTTGAGTTCGATGATCGCGGCTTGCTGACCTCGTTGCCCGTCCAGTCCTGTGATGAGACAGTCTAGCCGCTTTGAGGTCATCGGAAGCTCGTATTCAAGCAGCACACCGTGCTGCCTGAAGCCTGCGTGCTGGAACAGCATCGAGACGGCGGCCAGTGAATTGCGCCACGAGTTGACCTCACTCCGAGAAGCCTCTCGCCTGTAGGACTGGAAGTAGGCCGTGCGAAGTTTGTCGGCGATGCGGTTGTGGACGTTATCCGCGATGAATTCCTCGCTGGAGCCCGCGTAGAGCCTCATGGTTCGCTCCCATCTCCCTTGGCGCGCTCAGCTTGGAGAAGCCTCTGCATGGCCGTGAAGCGCGAATCGGCGTAGCGCAGGAAGATGAGGCCCAGGACGGGCATCGAGTACTCGAAGGCCTTGAGTTTGGAGTTGGCGCGCAGCTGGTCGGCTGCCTCCCAGAGGCGTTTCTCGACGTCGTTGTTGGCCACGCGCCCTCCATTGATGGCTGGTGCTCTCGGATCGTCGGACGATTCATCAGGAAGGTGATGAACCTTTTGCCATGGTACATCTTTGGTCGGATAGACAGAAGCGACTCCCTGTCCGCCTCCCCAGACGACCCGACTGAACGGAGGCGCGGACATGGTTAACCTCGGTGAGCTGGCCCCGGCCTGTTTTGCCTACGGCGCCATCACGTCCTACGACGACTCCTTGGCCAAGCTCGAGAAGCAGCTCGGGCAGGTACCCAACCCGCTCGAAGCTGGGCACGGCGTTGGGATGATCACGTGGCTGAATCAGTGGCAATGCCGCCAGTTCTCCCTGGCCTCCCGCGATGACGCCGCGGCGGAGCTCCTTGCATGGTACGGGGAGGCGGAGGCCGCGCTGCCTGACCATGAGCGGCACCTCTGGATGTTAGCTCCCGGCGATGTCGAACAGTACGAGCCCGTCTTCGACTCGCTCTCCAAGAAACGCGCTTCCGTTCGCAAGCGTGCCGGGAGTGAGTCCGTCGTCACGTTCGGACCGACCGCGGCTGCCAAGATTCTCTTCGCACTGCGCCCGCGGGTGTTCGTGGCCTGGGACGAGCCCATACGACGCAAGCTCGGCCACGACGCGATCGATACGCTTCAGCTCAAGTTCGCTGCACGACAATGCGCATCACACCGCGAGGGCGTGGCCCCGAACTTCATGGTCCAGTCGCTCGCCAAGTTCATCGGCCGCGACGTCCAGGTCGTAGTCGGCCTGAAGGCCTAGCCAGAACTGTGGCGTCGTGTCGAAGTACCGCGCCAGACGCAAGGCCGTATCGGCAGTCACGCGGCGCTTGCCCAGGACGATTTCGTTGATCCGCCGAGGCGGCACGCCGATGTTCAAGGCCAACCTGTTCTGGCTCAGGCCCAGAGGCTTGAGGAACTCCTCGAGCAGCACTTCACCGGGATGCACCGGTGCAAGCTTGTTGCTTGTCATGACAGACCTCCTTTCTAGTGATAGTCCACGATCCCTACGTCGTAAGCGTCTCCGCCATCCCAGACGAAGCAGATCCGATACCGGTCGTTGATACGAATGCTGTATTGCCCCTCGCGATCGCCGGAAAGCTTCTCGAGTCGATTGGCGGGGGGGCTGCGAAGGTCGTTGATCGCATGGGCGTTACTGAGCATCCGTAGTTTGCGCAGGGCGATCGACTGGATGTCACCGGCCAACTTCCTGGAGAACTCCCGATTGAAGACCTTCTCGGT
>Ga0209312_1002015_pt1 | contig 13883 bp, 9 predicted proteins | sample BioC13SIPDNA_4_FD_185744 | JGI IMG/M metagenome (GOLD analysis project Ga0209312, IMG submission 185744) | Anaerobic biogas reactor microbial communites from Washington, USA - Biogas_R1_B C13 SIP DNA (SPAdes) (version 2) | ecosystem: Engineered > Bioreactor > Anaerobic > Unclassified | place... | reverse complement strand
CGCGTCGGTCACTCGGCGGCTGGCTTACGCGGTTCGAGCGGCGGCTTCGGCCCATTTGCGGATGCGCAGTTTCGGAATCTGGTGAAAGACACCGGACGGACACTCAGAACTGAGGCTCGTCCTTCACGCCCAAGAGTTCGGATACTCGGCGATTGACGATCTCCGGTTGGGCCTTCTTGCGTTTGTCGATCGAGTCGCGGAGCCGCTTCAGTTCTTCTTCCAGCCGTTTCAGTTCCAGCAATCGCCGCTCTTGGCGCGCCTCGAAATGCTCCACGACGGTCTTCTCCAATTGCTGTTGAATCGCCTCCTGCTGATCCTTGGGCGCTTGCCGATGCTGGACGGCCAACTCCTGACTCCGCCTGTTCAGGTCATAGTCGGCTTGCAGCAACTTCCACATTTCCGGATCGTTCCGTTCCAGCGAGTGCCAGTCGGCGTGAGGCCAGCGGGGCGGTTGACCGAGCATTCCCGGTTGGCTGAACATGCCTCCTTGACCGGGCATGGGTGGCTGACCAAACACCCCCGGCTGGCCGGGCATCCCCGGCTGGCCGGGCATCGCTCCTTGGCCGGGCATCCCCGGTTGGCCGAACATCCCCGGTTGGCCCGGCATCGGGGGCTGGCCAAACGTGCCCGCTTGGCCGGCCACCAGAGGCCCGCCCATGCCGCCGTGCGGCCCGCCGGGTCGGAACGTGTCGGGTTTTCCAGGCCGGTCGAAGGGGCCCTTGCCCGGACCGCCTTCACGAGGCGTCTGGCCGGGGCGGTCGAAGTTCCGCGGACCGCGATCCTTGGGCATCGTCTGCGGCGGGAACGGTCGGAAGTCGTCGCCCACCGCGTCGTGCGAGTCCGGCTTGGCGGGCGGGGTCGCATCCTGGGCGGCAGCCCAACCGATGGCCAACAGACATGCTAGAAAGCTCAAGATCCCCACAGAAGCCGCCTTTCGCCGCGTCATCGTCTCGTCTCCTGTCTGCAACCAGTTTGAATTACAACGTACCATCTTCGATGTCCTTTTGGATTTGGTCCAATCCGCGTTCGATCGCGCCGAGGCCGCCCGTTTGGGCATACCAGTCTTGTTGAACCCAGGCCGCGGCCTGGGCGACGGCCGTGATTTCGTCGTCCAGCGGATCGTCCCAGGTCAATCCGTCGGCGACCGATGATCGGGCGTCGGCGTTCGTTGTTTTGGCGACGGCTTCCGGCGCAACGGCGAGAGGTTCTGCCAGCGGGCGACCGTCTTGCGCCAGTCTGGGCGCACTGGGCGCCATGATGTCCGATCGTTCCAGCAAGCGATACGCCAGCGTCAGCCCGGCGGCGATCAACAGCGAAGCGGCTAGGGCCGCCGCCACAGCGAACCACCGCCGCTGCGCCGCTGGCCGCAGTGTCACCTGCCAACGATCCAACGGCTGGTCCGGCGCGACCTGGGCGTCCTCCAGCAGTTTGCTCAGGGCCAGCCAGCCCTCGCGCAACGACGACGTCTCGGCGTCCAGGTCGTCCGACATCTGGTTGCCGGGGGCCGTGGCCCGCTCCAACAGTTCCTGGAGTCTTCTGGTTTCTTCGTTCATCGCATGTCCTCCGCGAGTCGTTTCCGCAGCACCTCCAACCCGCGACGGCAGTGACTCAAGGCCGTATTCAAAGGGCAACCGAGCGTCTGGGCGATCTGTTCGAAGGTCAGTTGGCCGTAATACCGCAGCAATAAAACTCGTTGTTGAATCGGCGTCAGTTGGGCTAGCGCGGCGTGCAGTTGCCGGGTGGCTTCGGATTGCACCGCCGTCTGGACGGGATCTCCGCTGTCGCTCCAGGGCTCCTTGTCCCGCCAGCCCTCGTGGCTCAGGGTCTCTTCCGGCTTCCTTCGCCGGATGCGATCACAGGCCAAACGATCCGCGATCCGCAGCAGATAACTCCGGGCGTGGCCCTGCTCCTGATAGCGGTGGCGGCCCTGCCACGCGCGGCAGAAAACCTCCTGGGCCAAATCGTCCGCGTCGTCGGGGCGCCGCAAGATGGCTAGCAAATAGCCCCGCACTGCGGGCCCGTGGTTGCGGACCCATTCCGCCATGCGTTCCGCCTCTGCCGATTCTCGACCGCTGGTTGTCATCGCTACCAGAATAAACGCGCCGGCGCAGTCTTTATTGCGTGGGAGGCGAAAAAAGGCAAAAAAGGCGTGGTCTTCCAGGGCTGCCGACTCAGTCCGACGGCAGGCGGCGGCGGGATTTGACTTCGGAGCGGGCTTTCTTGTCGTCCAGTCGACGCTGCTTCGCGCCGCGGCTGGGACGGGTCGGCTTGCGCCGTTTCGGCGGCTGAGCCACCTGGCGCAACATGCCGCTGAGTTTCTCCAGACAGTCTGCGACGTTTCGCTCTTGATCCCGATATCGCTGGCTCTGCAGCACCAACTCGCCCTGTTTGTTGATCTGCGTGTGGAACGCGGCGACAAAGCGGTCGCGGACGTCGTCGGGCAGCCCGGCCGAACTCGCGATCGGCCAGTGCATCGTGGCTTTGGAATTCACCTTGTTGACGTTCTGGCCGCCGGGTCCGCTGCTGCGGGCAAACGTAAAACGCAATTCCGCCAGAGCGATGCGGATGCGCGGCGTCACTTCCAAAATCGTCGGTTGGGCGGGGGCCACGAAGGGCTCCTTCGTCACTTGCTGCGGTGCGGCCAGGGGGCGAGGAAAAAAAGGAATGGGCCATCACCCCTCGAACGGCTTTCGCCGTGCGACCGGTGACAGCCCGTCCTCTCGCACAGAGCGTGACGGATTCCGGTGATTTTCGCAAGCCGTCTTACGGCATCGTTTGGTCCATCATGAACACGCCGTTGTCGGCCACGCGGAACAGCGGTCGATAGTAGCGGTCGCCTCGGCCCCAACGACGGCCGGGATACCAAACCAGGTTGATGCCGACGTTCCACGATTCTTGAACGTAATCGGCGTCGGCGTTGGCGCCGTCGCCTTCGCTGGGAATCAGATACGCGAAATTGGCCTCCAACGCCCACGTGTCGCCCAACGGCAGCCGGGCATCGGCGCCGAGCAGTCCGTCGCTTTGGCCTGAAAAGCCGGCGAACAGCCGGGCGTCGCCGTCGTGGCAGCCACCGAAACTGTAGCGGTAGAAGAAGGCGTACAGGTCCGTCGTCTCCCAATCCGCAACTTGCGCATTCGCGGCGGGCTCCTCCGAGTTCTTGGTGCCGAACGCACCCCAGAACCCGACTTCGTGGGTGCTGTCGATCACCCAACTCAATTCGCTGCGAAGATTCACCAGATCGACGTCCCGGTACCAACCATCCGACAGCCAATCGACCACCACGCCGCCCTGCAGGCCCACGTCCACTCGGCGGAACAGGCCCGCGGTGACGAACGCTTGCCGCCGCGTGTCGTCCGAGGCCGCGGAGCCAGACAGGTTGCTCTGCGTCGCGCGAAAGCCGATCTGGCCGCCGAGGCAGCTGAACAGAGGAATCGGCATCCCCCAGTTCAAGCCTTCGTTGAACCCAAAGCTGGCACCATCTGCATCCCAGTTCGCGGGGCCTGTGAAACCTTGGACACCGGCGAACAATTCCAGATTGCCGGCCGGGAACAGGACGCCGCAAGGGACGAGACAGCTGGAGCACATGCCGCACTCGCCGTCCTCACAACAAACGCCGTCCTCGCAGTAGGCGTCGCCGAATTCTTCCGCCGTCACCTCCATGGGCACCACCTCTTCCACGGAGGTCTTCGTGGAGGTCTTCATGGATGCCCTGTGCGACGCGACGGGAGCTTGCGCGACCCGAGTCGGCGTCTGGCGCACCTTGCTCGGCGCCTCGCCCAGGATCAGTTTTCCGCTGACGGGGTCCTCGTAATACACGCCCCCCTCAACGACATCCTCCACGGTGACCGTTTTCGCGCCCGGACCGGCCAGGCGACGGGCCATTCGCGAGGCAACGTCCGGTGAATTCTGGAGCACCGATTTCGGCACGCTCGTCACCGGCTTGGCAGGCGGACTCTGGGTTGATTTCAACTGCCCTTCCGCCGCCGCGGCCGTGACGGCGATCAACCCCGCCAAAGCAATCGCTTGCAGCATGCGAACACAGAATCTCATGACGATATCCTCACGTCGCTTGAGAGTGCGCCCCCCGCACCGAAGCCGTTCCGTCCGTGCCGTGTGTATCGGAAGTTCTGTGATTAGAACTTTCGTTAAAATCAAAATAATCGGCAGAACCTGCGCAGCTTGCCCAGTTTCCTGATGTGCGGCCAGTCCGCCAATCGCTCGCCAAGTCTGCAAAGCGGGCAGGTTCTGGCACGGGAAGGGCCGCCGATGGCGATGGGCCGCAGGAGTTTCGGCGCCGCGGTCAGGCTTACGCAATTCACGTTTGGTCGATCGTGGCGCCAGCCATCGGGTACGACCTGGCGCGAGCAGAATTGAATTCTGTCAGCCTCACCCCGACTTGAGCAGGACGACTTCCGTCGAGTCGGCGTCGTAGACCACGCGAAATTGGATCTTCATGCCCTCGCCAAGCCCCTTCAGCAAGTCGTCGATCTTCTTCATGTTCTGCACGAGGGCTTCCGAGTTTCTGCCTTCCAGTTCAAAAACGGGCAGACGCTGCTCGGCCTGCTTCGCGTCTTTGGCCGCGCTCTTGGCGTACTGCTGGAGACCCTGGATCTGCTGCTTGAGCGCCTCGTTTTGCGCTTGTGCCTGCTTGAGTTGATTCTCAAACATCCGTCGCACGAACCTGTCGGGCTTGGGCGCCTCCTGCGAGAGCTTGATTTGAGGTGACGCGGTCAATTGGAAGTCGTTGCCGAGCGAGGCGTCGATCTTCAAAGACAGCATCCCGCCGCCATCCTCGATCTTGACCGACACCGTTGTCTTTTTGGCAGGCACCGGTTCCGCCGGATCGACCGTGCATTTGGCGCCTTGCACGCCCGTGATCACGAACCGTACGGCTTCGGGATCGGGGCACATCTTGATGGGCCAGTCCTTCTTGCTGCTCGGCTTGCCGAAGTCCACGACCATCGGATCCACCGGCGTCGCCTCGCGGAAGGTAACCGCTTTCGATTCACCCGCACACGACAGGCTCAACGCACAGTTGCACAAGTACGGGGCCGCGTCCTGCGACTTGGCGTTCGCCGTCCACTTGAAGATCAGGCGCGACTTGTCGTTGAGTTGCAGCGAGGCGATGATCGTCTCGGTGCCTCCCGCGTCGCGGACCGAGATCTCCCATTCCTTGTCCGCCAAGCCTTCGTTGGCGTTCTTCATGATCAACTGCTCCGTGCCACGGCGCGCCTTTTCGCCGCCGCGGAGCTTGACGAAGCACAATTCGTCGGCGGGAACATAGACGGGCCCCAAGTCCAACGGATTGGTATCGGAGACGTCCGGAAGCATGGCGAGCGCCTTCAAGTCGGCAAACGGCTTCTTGCCCGCGGGCGGCGCGGGCGGCTTCTTGTCGGACTCTTTCTTTGCAGCTTCCTTGTCGGCCGTCTTCTTGCCAGCCGGTTCCTTGTCCGTTGCCTTCTCGTCAGCCGCCGGCTCCTTGTCCGCCGGTTTGGTGTCCGCCGGTTTGGTGTCCGCCGGTTCGTTGGCCGGCGTTTCGGTCTTGGCTGCGTCCGGTTTAGCCGTTTGCGTTGCGGATTCGGAGGCCGCTGGCTCTTTGCCGCCCTCCGCGGCCGGAGCCGCGGGAGCGTCCGCGGGTTTCGCGGTTGTCGGAGCGGCAGCGTCGGTCTTGGCGTCGGTCTTGGCGTCGGGGGCGGCCGGTTCAATCTTCGCCTCCGGTTTGGGTTCGGGAGACGCGGCCGGCGCGACCTCGACCACGGGATCGGACACGACGGGATCGGCCGGTTCCGAGGCCTCCGGCTGTACCTCCGCTGCCGGTTCGGCAGGTTTCGCCTCGCCCTCCTGGGGAGCCTGCGTGGCTTGCTCGGCGGACGGCTTGGCATCGCCTGCGTCGGCAACCTCGGCGGAGTCACCGCCGGAGAACACCAGCCAGGCGACAACGACCAGCGCCACCACCAGCAGCAGACCGCCGCCGACGGCGCCGCCGATGAGCATGGCTGGAGACAGCGCGCGTTTGGCTGATCCTGCGGGGGCCGCGCCGACATCGCCCTCGGCAGCTTCGCCACCCTCGGCGGGTTCCGCCGCTTCGGACTTCGCGGCCTGATCCGCGGCCGCAGGCTTGGCGGGCTTGCCGGCCGGCGCCGCTCCGGCCTTCTTGCGTCGCTTGCCCCTGGTGATCTTGAAATCGGCGGGCACCCCGAGTGCAGCGGGGGCTGCGGCGTCCAGTTCCGGAATCTTGATCTCCGTTTTCGACTCTGCCGATGTCGCAGGAGCGGCCTTGTCCTTGGCTTCGGCCGCGTCGCTGGCGCACCGGGCAGGCGTGGGTTCTGCCGGTTTAGCTTTGGGTTTCAACTTGGGCGGCCGGGCTTCCGAGGCGGCGGGAGTTTCCGCCGTCGGCTGGGTCGAAGGCTTGCCGCTGTCCTTCTGCCGCGGCTTCGCGGCAGCGGTATCTGCCGGTTGATCGGCGCCGGCGGGAGCGACAGCGCCGGCGGCGGCCGAGGCGTCGGCAGACGAATCGGCGGAGGCGGCAGGCGCCGCGGCCGCCGGGCCGCCACCGGCCTCCTGGAGCACGACGTAACACATTTCGTCCGGGCCGTCCGGGCGATGCACTTCCAGGACTTTGCGCTTCGAAGCCGCCGCCGCCCGCTCCGCATCGGCGACGAATTCGTCCACGGCCTCGGGACGCTCCGCCGCGTGACTCCGCGACAGCGACCGCAACTCGACCAACTGCCCCGTTTCGGCATGTTGTGCCCGGAACGCTCGGACCGCGCCATCGCCGGCCAAAGCGTCCCGCAGCCGGTACGGTCCGATGGTCAACCCGGAACGGCCGTTGAGCAACTGCAACGCCTGCCATTTCGTGAGTTGGCCCTCCGTCAACAATTTGCGGGCGACGGCCTTGGGGTCGCTTTCTCCACTCCATTGCTGGCGGGCAGCCTGAAACTGCTCCGCGGAAAGCAGGGCACTCTTTTCCAACAGCTTGAAGAAGTCGGCAACGCTCGTAACAGCCATAGGAACACCCAACGTGGAACGGATCAGCCAGGGAGCGGGACCCGCGGGTCCAACCAAGGCAAGTTTGCCACTTGCCTCCCGTTTTTTTGATTTTCGCACCGCGACTTGGCCGTGGCAAGCAGGCGGACCGGTGCTTTCTTAGGAATTGCCCCGCCGTTAGATTACACTACACAGAGCCGAACGATCATCGCGGGACGGCCCCGCCCTGATTGCTTTGGTTGGACCGGTTGTCCGATCCGCCGCCCCACTGGCCCCCAGACCAAGGATCGAACGTGTACGAGTTTCTAGCCGTTGGACCGGGGATCAAGCAGACTTGGCGCCGGCGGTTGCCGTCGCGCGAAGCGATCCGCCTCGGACGGGCGCCGAAAGACGGCTGGGCGGTGCCCTGGGACATGCGGATCTCGCGGGAACATGCGGATTTGGTTCTGGAGGACGGCCGGCTGCGGGTGCGACGCCTGGCCACTGCCCGCAATTCGATCTATCTCCGCGGCGAAGCCGTGAAGGAATTCACCGTCGGTCCCGGCGAGGAGTTCCGCATCGGCCAGACCGTCTTTCGCCTGGACGAGGTGCCGTCGGAGCAAGCCGCCGTTGCGCGTCCGCCTCAACCGCCGGTTGCCGACGCGGAGGCTTCCTGGGCTGATTTCTCGGGCCGCTCGGAACGCGAACGGCTGCAGGCAGTGCTGGCCCGTCTGCAGGAAGAAGAAACGCGTTTGGAGCAGCCGCCAGAGGACGAGCGGTCCCCCGGCGGAACTCCGGCGACTGCCCAGGCCCGTGAGTTGGACGGCTGTGCGTTCGAGGTCTACGAAATTGTGGAGCGGATTCATCGCAGCCCCACGGGCCAGGTGCTAAAGGCTCGTCACCGTTACCTGGATCGCTGGGTTGCCATCCAGATTTTGTCCTCGTTGGCCACTTCCCAAGAGGCGATCGCGCGGTTCCGTCGCCAAGCCGTGCTGACAGCGGCTTTCGATCACGCCAGCATTCCACGCACCTACGAAGCCGGGCAAATCGACGGCTTGCACTACCGGATCATGGAGTACGTCGACGGGCGCACGTTAGCCAGTCTGGCGGTGCGCCGGAAGTTGAGCGTCCCGGCCGCGGTCGGCTACGTCCTGCAAGCCGCGCGGGCGCTGGCCCACGCGCACCAGCATCGCGTCGTGCATCGCGACGTTCACCCGGCGCACCTCTTGCTAAGCCGGACGGGCGCTGTCAAGCTCATCGGTTGGGGCCGGGCGTGGTCTCCCGGACCGAGCGAACTGGACCAGTACAAAGGAGCGGGCCAGGTTTTGGGTACGCCCGGATTCATGGCTCCCGAACAACGGACGGGCGGCTGCCCGGCCGATCCCAGGATGGACGTGTATGGCTTGGGGTGTACGCTGTACGCGCTGCTGGCCAATCAAGCCCTGCTGCCGCCGGACTGGCGGAGCGGCGAAACGTCCACGCCAGACGGCGGCCTGGCCCCGCCGATCCGGGATGTGCGGCCGGACGCGCCGGAAAGCCTGGAGACGGTGTACCAGCAGATGCTCGCTCACTCGCCCGATCAGCGTTGGCCGTCGATGGCTGCGGTGATCGAGGCGTTGGAACTGACCTTGTAGCAAGCCGCAGAGGTCGGAATCCCGCCTTCCGGATTCCAGACTTGGCAGCTGAGATTTCGGAATTTTGGGCGCGGCGCAAGCCCCCGGCCCGCGGATTCGACGAGGGAGCGGCGACACACTCATGTTGGAACCTACCGCCAGCGCTGGTCCGCACGAGGTAACGTGGCGGCAAATCGAAGGGCTTGTGGATGCCGTCCAGGCGTTGATCGAAACGGGCGTCGAAGAGCCTCGGTTCTATGCCACGTTGCTCGAACACGCGGTTCGCGCCGGGGCGGCCGCGGGCGGCGCCGTCTGGGCGGCGGACACGGACACGTTTCCAACGCTCTGTGCCTCCGGCCCCAGCGAAACACCCTGGTCGGCGGGAGGCGAGTCGGCACACCGGCACGCGAGATTCCTGCAACAGGTGCGGGCGTCGGGCCAGGCGCAGACCGCACCGCCGGGGGCGGCTGACGCTCAGGGGCCCGTCAATGCCTCCGCGTTTCTGTTGTTGGCCTGTCCCGTCGCGCTGGAAGGGCGAGTGATTCGGATCGTCGAAATCGCCGCCCGGCCCGGCAGCTCGCCCGAGGCGGCCCGCACCTACTTGGAAGTCCTCGCCACGCTGTGCGCTCTGGCCGCCGATTTCCATCGCCGCGCCCGGCTGAAGGAATGCCAGCAACGGGAAACGCAGTGGAGCCGTTTTGAGCAGTTCTGCGAGCAACTGCAGGGCCGCCTGGACCTGCGGAGCGTTGCCTGTGCGGTGGCCAACGAGGCCCGCCGGCTCGTAGGCTGCGACCGCGTGTCCGTCGCCGCCCCCCGGCACGGCACCCTGCGCGTGCAGGCCGTCAGCGGGCTGGATGCGTTCGATCCTCGCTCCGCGCCGATCCGCCAGTTGGAACAGCTGGTTCAGCGGGCCGCCGTGCTGGGAGAACCGCTGTTCTACGGCGTCGCCGGCCAGTCGGCGCCGGCCGAACTGGAAACCACGATCGACCACTACGTCGATCAATCGCACGTCCGAGCGCTTGTCGTCCTGCCGCTGGCCGAGACCGATCAAGACGGACCCGTCCGGACGGCTCCGGTCGGCGCGGTGGTGCTGGAGTCGTTTGCCGCCGGTCCCGGCCAGCTGGCCGATCGGACCACGCTGGCGAGCCTGGCCCGCCAGACGAGACTCGCGCTGGCGCGAGCCGCACGCTATGAACGCATTCCGGCCGTGCGCGTGTGGGAGCGACTGGGACGCTGGCGTTCGGCAAGCGGGTGGAGTCGCCTGGCGCTGTGGTCGCTGCCGGCGGCCGCCTGCCTCGCGGCGTTGATCTTCGTTCCCGCCGAATTCCGCGTCACCTGCCGAGGCCAATTGAAGCCGCAGCGCGAAAGCCGGATCTTCGCCCCGCGCGACGGCCGCGTCGAGCAGTTGCACGCCGACCACGGCGAAACGGTCGCCGCCGGGCAAGTGCTGGCGACGATCCAGAGCAGCGACTTGGACTTTGAACGGACCCGGCTGCTGGGCGAGATCCAGACGACCACCGAACAGCTGGAAGCCCTCCGCACCTCGCGACTGGGCGCCAAACCGCTCACCGCTCAGCAGCGCGACGAGGTCGCCCGGCAGACGGCGGAAGAAGAACGCTTGAAGAAGCTGGTCGCCAGCCTGCAAGCCCAGAAGCAAATCCTGGACAGCGAGAGCGAGGCGTTGCAGGTCCGCAGTCCGATTGCCGGGCAGGTCCTGACGTGGAATCTGGCAGAAAGCCTTCGGCAACGTCCCGTCAGACGCGGACAACAACTAATGACCGTGGCCGACACCGGCGGCCCGTGGGTGCTGGAGATCGAGGTCCCGGATCAAGACGCCGGCGAGGTCCTGGACGCGCGCCGAGAACTCGGCCCCGACCTGCCCGTGACGTTCCTGCTGGCTACGGAGCCCAGCCGGGTTTATCAGGGCCGGGTGCAACGGGTAGCCCAAATCTGTGAGCCGGATGACCGCCAACAACTGTCCGTCACGGCCGTGGTGTCCGTCGACGCGGCAGCGATCACCCAGCGGCGGGCCGGCGCCGGCGTCGTCGCCCGCATCGAGTGCGGCCGCCGCCCGTTGGGCTACGTCTGGCTGCACGATCTGATCCAGGCCGTGCGCGCCTGGTTGTTTGTTTGAACCGCCTGCGGACAACAAGGGGACCGGCTCCGAGCTGCATCGGCGAAACGCAAGAGAGAGTGACCCCCGCGAAATGCCTGTCCATTTTTTCAACACCCTGCTCAGGCGATCAACCCCAAGCTTGCGCCGGGATCGGGCACTGGTCCCTATTCTCTGGCGACACAGGTGGCCAGGGCCAGGTCGCCGGTGACGTTCAGAACAGTGCGGCACATGTCCAGGATGCGGTCGATGCCCAGGATGATGGCGATCGACTCGCCCGGCACGCCGACGCTTTGCAGGACCAGCACGACCATCGGAATCGATCCACCGGGGATGCCGGCCGTCCCGACGCCCGCGATCACCGCCATCAAGACCACCATCACCTGCTGGCCCAACGTCAGATCCACGCCGAACACCTGGGCCAGGAATAGGACCACAACGCCCTCGTACAGCGCTGTGCCGTTCTGGTTCCCCGTCGCCCCGACGGTCAGCACGAACCGGGAGACGGCGGGCGGCAGGCCCAACTGCTCTTCGGCGACGCGGAGCGAAACCGGCAGCGTGGCATTCGAACTGGACGTGCCAAAGGCCATCAGCATGACCTCGCTGATCCGGCGAAAGAACTCGCCCGGACTGCGCCGGCCGACGACGATCAACAGCAACGGATAGACGACCAGCAGCTGCAACGCGAAGCCGAGCACCGTCGTGCCGACAAACCAGGCCAGCGTCACCAGCAATTCGCCGCCCAAGCGCGAGGTCATGGCAAACACCAGGCAGGCGACGCCCAGCGGAGCCAGCCGCATGGCCCAATCGAGGATCTTCATCGACGCGGCAAAGAGTCCCTCCAGCACTTTGACGGCGGCTTGCCCCGTTTCTCCGACCTGGGCCAGAGCCGCGCCGATGGTCAGGGCAAAGAACATGACCGCCAGGATGCCGTTTCCTTTGGAACTGCCGTCTAACGCTCCGACCATTTCTTGGAGCGGGTTTTCCGGGATGATGTCCAGCAAGGTGTCCTTCAGCGACTTGGCCGACTTGGACTTGGCAATCGTCTCCGCCACACCCTGCCCGTACTGCGCCGCCAGGGCCTCCCGTTTGGCCTGCCCCAACCGATGGCCGGGCTGAAACGTGTTGACCAGCGTGACGCCGATCAACACCGCCGTGCTGGATAAGATCACCGTATAGAACAGCGTGCGCAGCCCGATGCGCCCCAAGCGGCGGAGGTCGCCCAATTCAACCACGGCCAAGGCCAGCGCCGAGACCACCAGCGGCAGGACGACCATCAGCACCAGCCGCAGGAAGATCCGCCCCACGGGATCGGCGACCTGCAGGGCAAACCAGTCCAGCCGGTCGTCGACCCCGTTGGCGTCCCGATCCAGCGCATCGACGGTGTCCGCCTGGTGCGGCCGGGCAAAATAGGTGTGGGCGGCGATGCCCAGAATCGCGCCCAACAACAAGCCGATTAGGATTTTCCAGTGCAAGGCCACGCGGCGGCGCGGCCCGGCGGGCGGAACCGGTTCCAAACCGGAAGACGTAACTGCAGGCATGGCATGAGTCCTTCCATCGTCGTGATGCCGGAAACACAGACGCGCGGCGCCGACGCTACGGCCGGACGACGATCTCCAGCCGGGCGGTGGCCGTCTCGCCGCGGCGGTTGGTGCGGGAGACTTGGGCCAGGTAATGCCCGGCGTTCAGGTACGTGTGCTGGGTGACGGCGTAGCCATCGGGCGCCAGGGCCTGGGCGTTCCCGTCCGATTGCACGCAAACCGGCGGCGAGCCGTCGCCAAAATTCCATTCCTCCTGGCCCTCGTCCGGAGCCACGCTGAACGAGCGGACCTTGAAGGTCAGTTCATCGCCGGCCTTGATGTCGCAGGTGGGCCAATACGCAGCGTGAATCGACGGCGGTTTCTGGTCGGGCGCCTCAGAATCCTGGACGCGGACGACGGCAAAGTCGTAGTCGAGGTTGCCGTCCTTGTCCACGACCTTCAGGATCTCGCTGTACGACCCCGGCTTGTCATAACGCCGCTTGGCGGTCGGCCCGCGAGCCGTCTTGCCGTCGCTGAACGTCCAGGTATGGCTCGCGATGTGGTCCGGACCGTGACGGCTCCAGGAACGGGAACCGTCCAGCGTGACGGCCTCGCCCACCGCGGCCAACTGATGCGGCCGGGCAACGGCCTGGAGCACTTCCAGCGGATGCGCGTCGTGATACGCCTCGAACAACAGGGCATAGCCTTCCAAAATCCCCCACCGCCCGCTGGGCTGCGGGGCGACAATGTCGAAGTGCAGGTGCGACCAGCCGCCGCTGGCGCCTTGCTTGCCGAGCACTCCGATCTTCTGGCCCATGTTGACTTTCGCGCCGAGCCCCGCAGACGGATCGATGGAATCGAGATGGCTGTAGCGGTAGTACCAGCCGCGGGCGTCGCGCAGGTAGAGTACGTCGCCCCGCGGCTTGACCAGGTCCGGATACGTGCCCGGCTGGAGCAACTCGCCGGCCGCCGAAACCACCTGGCCGTCGGTCGCCGCCAGCACGTCGACCATCCGCTCGGCGCCGCCCAGATCCAGCCCCCAGTGATAGTAGATCGGCTTCTTCTTGACGTCCTCGCCGTCGCCGATCTGGTTGGCCATCAGCGTGTGGCTGGCAAACCAACGCTGGTTGACCGGGTAGGAGAACGTTCCGGGCGTGATCAGCGGATAGCCGGCCGGCCACAGCCGCAACCGGGCGTCGGCGTCCAGGCCCCAGTAATCGATGTTCTGGTTGTACCCGCGGGTGATCGGACAGTCGATCTGCACGTCGCCCGCGGTGACGGGCAGATGGTAGGTGGCGGAGCCGAGCGTGACCGGACGCCCGTTGACCTCGACGGTGACCCGCGCCAGGCGGAGGGCGTTCCGCAGGCTGTCGCGTTGCTCTTGCACTTCAAGCAGCTTGACGGTTGCCGTCTGGCCGTTGACCAGTTGGACCGTGGCTTCCTGGCCGACGTTCAAATCCACGGCGGCCGGCTGCGATTCGATGGGCCGGCGAGCCAGTTCCAGGATTTTACCCACAACCCGGTCTTCGACGTCGGCCGCGAAGGGGCCGGGCAGCGAGCCCCATTTCGAGGCCCCGCCAGCCTCGTAACCGCCCTCCCGGAGCACGCGGGCCGAGGGCAGGTAAGTGAACACGTCGTTCGAATAGCCCGCCAACCAGACGCTCGGCCCCA
>Ga0209312_1002014_pt1 | contig 13884 bp, 10 predicted proteins | sample BioC13SIPDNA_4_FD_185744 | JGI IMG/M metagenome (GOLD analysis project Ga0209312, IMG submission 185744) | Anaerobic biogas reactor microbial communites from Washington, USA - Biogas_R1_B C13 SIP DNA (SPAdes) (version 2) | ecosystem: Engineered > Bioreactor > Anaerobic > Unclassified | place... | reverse complement strand
TCATGAATTTAACCAGTTGCTGAAAAGGGGGGCGATAGTTGAAGTAAGTCCTGACATTTTTGCCCTTGCATCAGATGCTGACTACTCTGAGGAAGTTGGCCTTATGGTGAACCCGCAATTTGATCCTAACAAATTTATTTTATAGGAAAGGAGATGATGAATTGTCCAGTTGGTGCTTAGAAGTATGGGGAGAATACGCATGTTTTACCCGGCCAGAAATGAAGGTGGAAAGGGTTAGCTATGATGTTATGACTCCCTCGGCAGCTCGAGCTATATTTGAAGCTATTCTTTGGAAGCCTGCTATTCGGTGGAATGTGACCAAAATAGAGGTGATTAACCCAATCAAATGGATTTCCGTGCGGCGTAATGAAGTCGGAAAGACCATACCTGCTCCTACAGCCAAACAAATGTCCGGTGTGCTGGGTGCTCCGATGGGCATCTTCATTGAAGATGAACGTCAGCAACGTGCCGGACTATTTCTGCGGGATGTTAGATATCGTATTCATGGTTACTTCGATTTTATACCTCCAGAGAAAAGAAAAGAAAACCATTCAGTATCACCAAAACTTTGGGCAGATCAACAAGAGCATGCAGAAATTGCCAAAATGGACGAAACCCCAGCTAAGTATGCTGCTATGTTTAAAAGGCGAGCCAAGAAAGGGCAGTGCTTTCACCGGCCTTACCTGGGCTGCCGGGAATTCGCCTGCGACTTTCGGTTGGTCGATCCAGATGAGGATTTGATTGATCCAATTAATGAAACTCTGGACTTAGGGTACATGTTGTACGATATGGATTTTGAACACGATGCCAACAACCCTAAGCCGATGTTTTTCCGTGCCCAACTTAATAAAGGGGTGATTAACACCGACCGGAGGGAGGTGGAGATTAGAGGATGATATTACAGGCATTAAAAGAGTACTATGATCGGAAAGTATTGGATACGGATAGCGATATAGCATCTGAGGGCTTTGAAATAAGGGAATTGCCATTTTTGATAGTTATCAATGAAAAGGGCGAGTTCATTGAAATCGAAGATACTAGAGAAACAATAGACAATAAACCAGTCGGAAAAACCTTTTTGTTACCTAGGTCAAAAGGCAGAAGCGGAAGTAAGGCCTATGAAACAACGTTTTTGTTATGGGACCATATTGGATATGTGCTTGGATTGCCAATAAGTGATAGCAAGTCTAGCAAACAACACGAAACATGGCTAAATATGTTAAGGTCGCTTCCTCAGGAGCTACTTGAAGATGTTGGAGTGAAGGCAATCCTAAATTTCTATGATAAAGGTGAAGTTACTAAGGTAGTTGCATCACCTCAGATTAAGGAATGCTTAAAAGTTCTTTCGTGTAATATGACTTTTCGCTTGGTTTCTGATGTACCAGTACCATGTAGACCTGCGGTTCAAGAATATGTCAAAAAAAGTCTTAGAAATAATACAGATGATGCAATAAACGATGGTATGAGTGGTAAATCAGGGATATGTTTAGTTACGGGGGAATATGGAATTATCGCAAGGATTCATGGAAGAACACCGATTGATAAAGATGCAAAGAGTTTGGTTGGCTTTCAAAAAAATAGTGGCTATGATTCATATGGGAAAGAACAAGGTTATAATGCACCAGTTATTCAATCTACTGAATTTGCCTATGTAACTGCATTAAATACCCTACTAAAATCTAAAACCCAGCGCATGCATATCGCTGATGCTACAACGGTTTTTTGGTCGGAAAAGCCATCATCTTTTGAATCAGATTTTGCTTTCTTTTTTAAAGAACCAGACAAAGATGATCCTGATGCAGGCTCTCAAAAAGTGAAAGCGCTATTTGATTCAGTACATACTGGCGCTTATATAGAGGACGAGGGAACTAATCGATTTTATATTCTTGGCCTAGCTCCTAATGCAGCGCGAATTGCCGTTCGTTTCTGGCAGGTTGGTACTATAGCTGAGTTTGCTGCCAGAATCAAACAATACTTTAATGATTTTGCCATCGTTAAGCCTCCTGGAGAGCCAGAGTACTATTCAATTTGGCGAGTTCTAGTCAATACTGCAACCCAAGATAAGAGCGAAAATATACCTCCCAATCTAGCTGGTGAATTTATGCGCTCTATCTTAAACGGCACTCCTTATCCAGCCACTTTATTACAAGCCTGTTTGCGACGTATTCGCAGTGATGCACAGTATAGAGTAAAGCCTGTACGTGCCGCCTTAATCAAAGCGTATCTAAACCGTTATTACCGTTTTTATCCCCATCAAAACCATAAGGAGGTTGCTATGGAATTGGACATTAATCAACCATCTGTTGGATACCAATTGGGAAGATTGTTTGCCACGCTGGAAAAGATTCAAGAAGAAGCTAATCCAGGTATAAATACAACTATTAAGGAACGCTATTATGGGGCAGCCTGTGCCACCCCTGTAACTGTTTTTGCCAACCTTCTTCGGCTGAAGAATCATCATCTTGCTAAAATCGAGAATAAGGGAAGGGTTGTAAACTTTGAACGATTGTTAGGAGAAATCATGAGTAAGTTAACTGATTTTCCAGCTCATCTTGATCTGCATGAACAAGGGAGATTTGCTATTGGTTATTACCATCAAAGGCAAGCATTTTTTACTGCTAAAAATGACAATGCCGACAATCCACAGAAATAAATGTTAAGGAGTTGTTAAATATGAGTACCGATAATAAAATACAAAACCGTTATGACTTTGTTATTCTTTTTGACGTTAAAGACGGTAATCCCAATGGGGATCCGGATGCAGGCAATTTACCTCGCGTAGATGCTGAAACAGGTCATGGTCTCATTACAGACGTCTGTCTGAAAAGGAAAATCCGCAATTACGTAGCACTCAAGAATAATGAACAACCACCTTATGCGATCTTCGTGAAAGAGAAGTCAATTCTCAACAATACTATCTCTCAAGCTTATATAAGTTTAGGCATAGATTTAGAAAACCCTCCAAGTGACCCCTCAGATGGTGCCAAACGCAACAAGAAAGGTCAAGGTCAAGGAAAGGAAATAGATCGAGCTAAGCAGTTTTTATGCCAGAACTTTTTTGATATACGAACCTTTGGGGCGGTTCTTTCTACGGGTGCTAATGCAGGTCAAGTACGTGGCCCAGTGCAGTTTACTTTCGCCCGCTCTATAGACCCTATTGTTTCTTTGGAGCACAGTATTACTCGAATGGCAGTAGCCACTGAAGCGGAGGCCGAAAAACAAGGTGGTGATAATCGTACTATGGGGCGTAAATTTACGGTTCCATATGGATTATATCGTGCTCATGGTTTTATCTCCTCTCCCTTAGCTGAACAAACTGGTTTTTCCGCCGATGACTTAGACCTATTTTGGGAAGCGTTGGACAATATGTTCGAACACGATCGTTCGGCTGCCAGAGGCTTGATGGGAACTCGAAAAGTAATTATCTTTGAACACTCTTCCAAGATGGGTAATGCCCCTGTTCAAAAATTGTTCGATACTATTTCCGTAAAGAGAATCGATGAAAATAAGCCAGCAAGAGATTTCAATGATTATGAGATTGTGGTTGACAAGGACAAGATTCCTGAAGGTGTCAAACTGATTGAGAGATAGTCTTATGGGACATCTATACACCGAAGATGAACTTCTACCCATATCTGGTTTACAGCATATGGCCTTTTGTGAACGGCAGTGGGCTTTAATACACATTGAACAGCAGTGGGAAGAAAACCAACGTACAGCTGAAGGAGGAGTGATTCATGAGCGAGTTCACGACCCCGATTATAAAGCTCACAAACCAGGTGTAATAGTAGTACGAAGCATGCGATTACAATCGCTTCGTCTGGGATTATTCGGAGAAGCAGATGTTGTTGAATTCATACCACAGCAGGGACCAATCGGAATAGCATTGCCGAATGCACATGGTCTTTACCTGCCAAGACCGGTTGAATATAAGCGTGGAAAAACCAAGCAGGGAGATTGTGATCGTATTCAACTGTGCGCTCAAGCTATGTGCCTTGAAGAAATGACAAACAGCCATCTTAGCGAAGGAGATCTTTATTACGCTGAGACAAGAAGGCGAGAAAAGGTTCCATTGAATGATGAATTAAGGTCAAGAGTAATTGAACTTTCTGAGCGAATGCATCGATTATACCGCGAAGGTGTAACTCCCCAACCGGATATTAAGATGAGTGTTTGCAGAACCTGTTCCTTGAAAAATATCTGTCTGCCGGGCATTCGATTACAAACCAGCGGTAAGGCGTATTGGGATGAGATGTTAAAAGACATTTCTATTCAATAGAATAACTGAGGTGAGTTATTGAGGAAGTTATTAAATACTTTATATGTGACCAACCCCGAATCTTACTTGGCCAGAGAAGGAGAAAACATACTTGTTAGGGTAGATGATAAAAATACTTTTCGCATCCCGTGCCACAACCTCGAAGCTATAGTATACTTCGGCTATCCTGGAGCTAGCCCATCCTTGTTGGGGTTATGCGCAGAGAGGGGTATTACAGTAAGTTTCTTAACAGAGCACGGAAGATTTCTGGCACGGGTTGAAGGACCACAAAGTGGGAATGTATTACTGCGGCGTCGGCAATATCGCTTAGCCGATGAAGAGAATCAATCACCTTTATTAGCCAAGTATTTTATAGCTGCGAAAATAATCAACAGCCGAGCTGTTCTGCTGAGGGGCCGTCGTGATCATCCCGAAAAAGTTGGAGATAACTTTGAACAAGCAATCATCATCATGGGCAGGCAGACCAAGAAGGTCTTTGAAAGTAAAAACTTAGGAGATATTCGGGGCATAGAAGGTGAGACGGCTCAGAGATACTTTGAGCAAATTGATCACTTGATTTTTGAAGATAAAAGCGAATTTTTCATGAAAGGACGCAGTCGGCGACCCCCGTTGGACAAATTTAATGCTTTGCTCTCACTTTTCTACACCCTACTTGTACACGAGTGTCGTTCCGCACTTGAAACCGTGGGTCTTGATCCAGCAGTTGGCTTCCTTCATAGAGACCGCCCAGGACGGCCAAGTCTAGCATTAGACCTAATGGAAGAATTGCGAGCCTACCTGGGGGACAGAATGGCACTTTCTTTAATCAATCGAAAACAGATTTGTAAGGATGACTTTGTAGTAAACCCTAATGGAGCAGTGTACTTAAAAAAGGATGCGAGGAAGAATGTTCTCGCAGCCTGGCAGAAACGCAAGCAAGAGGAGATAGTGCATCCGTATTTGAATGAGAGAATACCAATAGGGCTGCTCCCATACACTCAAGCACTTTTGCTAGCCAGGTTTTTGCGCGGTGATATAGACGCCTATCCGGCTTTTGTCTGGAAATAGGAGTGATTATCAATGATGGTTCTCATTACTTACGATGTAAGTACCGTTGACTCAGAAGGAGCCAAACGATTAAGAAAAGTAGCAAAAAAATGTGTCGACCATGGACAAAGAGTTCAGAATTCCGTCTTTGAGTGCTTATTAGAACCGGCGCAATTCGTTAAACTAAGAAATGATTTGGAGTCAATCATAGACAAAAACCAAGATAGCCTCCGTTATTATTTCTTGGGTTCTAATTGGAAACGCAGAGTAGAACACGTGGGCGCGAAAGCTTGTTATGATCCGGAAGGGCCACTGGTTTTGTAGCGCGAACCAGAAGTGATTGGATAACCCTTAGTTCATTCGCGACGTTGCGTTGGTGAGGCTTCTCACATAATATTTGATTTTGTGACATATGTTTGTTAGTTGTCTAAACAGTGTTTCGCGCCAAGTGTATTCCAACACTGCTATATATCGATGCCTTCTTCGGATGCTGTCGCACCCCTCGCGGGTGCGTGGATTGAAACTCTGGTGGATGAGGACGCCACCAGCACGATCCAACAGTCGCACCCCTCGCGGGTGCGTGGATTGAAACTGATGCTGAAATGACCGGGAAATTCGAATTGGTATTTGTCGCACCCCTCGCGGGTGCGTGGATTGAAACTTAAAAGCCATTTTTTCGTTCCTCCTATTTTTTGTGTCGCACCCCTCGCGGGTGCGTGGATTGAAACGCAAGTAACGGCATGACATGGTTCTCTCTTAGTTCTGGTCGCACCCCTCGCGGGTGCGTGGATTGAAACCCTGGTTGTTATGTATGCATTTAAGTGGGGCAAGAGTCGCACCCCTCGCGGGTGCGTGGATTGAAACGAATAGCTTTGCGGTGGCTAAAAGCAGCAGGGGGGTCGCACCCCTCGCGGGTGCGTGGATTGAAACGGGAAATTAGCTATAACTAAGCGGCCCCACCCTGTCGCACCCCTCGCGGGTGCGTGGATTGAAACATAAGACCGTGGAAGTGCCAGGCACCATCTTTATGGTCGCACCCCTCGCGGGTGCGTGGATTGAAACATGTAGAATATATCATGAAACAGATAGGAGGGATAAGTCGCACCCCTCGCGGGTGCGTGGATTGAAACAGAGTCAATATAAGGGGCTTTATAACCAAATAAAATGTCGCACCCCTCGCGGGTGCGTGGATTGAAACCAGGATAGCTAAATCTTGTTTTATTTGGGTTATTAGTCGCACCCCTCGCGGGTGCGTGGATTGAAACATGACCCGCTTGGATAACATGGAAGAATCAGATAGTCGCACCCCTCGCGGGTGCGTGGATTGAAACTAGCATTTTCTTACCTCCCTTGCAGGGTCTTAAAAGTCGCACCCCTCGCGGGTGCGTGGATTGAAACCTATAGCCCTGGCGCAAGCTGGGGCAGTACTTTTGTCGCACCCCTCGCGGGTGCGTGGATTGAAACTTCTTGCGGGTGCAGGACATCTCGAAAGTCTTAGTCGCACCCCTCGCGGGTGCGTGGATTGAAACGTAGAGACTTTCAGGGAAGTAAAAGGTGCATTTCGTCGCACCCCTCGCGGGTGCGTGGATTGAAACTGCTCAACGGCGCGGCACATAGCATATGGTGGAGTCGCACCCCTCGCGGGTGCGTGGATTGAAACACTGTCAGTAATATTTATAATACTCATATTGGTCTGTCGCACCCCTCGCGGGTGCGTGGATTGAAACTGGTTAAGGTAGATGGTTCTGCCCTGTTGCATACGTCGCACCCCTCGCGGGTGCGTGGATTGAAACGTCCCACTTGATGCAGAAACTATCACCTGGTTACAAAGTCGCACCCCTCGCGGGTGCGTGGATTGAAACCCCTCCGATTAGCACGGCGATCTAGCACCACAATACTGTCGCACCCCTCGCGGGTGCGTGGATTGAAACTTTCAAAACGTAGAAAACCAAAAGTGTGACTAAGGGTCGCACCCCTCGCGGGTGCGTGGATTGAAACTTGAGAGAGAAAGGCTATTTGCGCGTATCGAAAAGTCGCACCCCTCGCGGGTGCGTGGATTGAAACTGCCCAGCATTAAGCATCTTGGGTTCGCCGCCTGGGTCGCACCCCTCGCGGGTGCGTGGATTGAAACACTGCTGGAGGTAACAGCGCACAATTACCGTGCAGTCGCACCCCTCGCGGGTGCGTGGATTGAAACCATTAACCAGTTCGCTGAGATCTTCGGGCAGGTCGCACCCCTCGCGGGTGCGTGGATTGAAACCTTGGATGGCAGTACGAAAATGAAAGACCGTGGGGGTCGCACCCCTCGCGGGTGCGTGGATTGAAACATTCCTCCTCATCCTCATCGTTATCAATCGGCTCAGTCGCACCCCTCGCGGGTGCGTGGATTGAAACATATAGACCACGCCTTAAAGGTTCCCAATCGATGTCGCACCCCTCGCGGGTGCGTGGATTGAAACAGGGATTATCTTCAATCCCTGATATGGTCTAGTCGTCGCACCCCTCGCGGGTGCGTGGATTGAAACATTTGATTAATTGCGTTCTGCATAGCCTGTGACTGTCGCACCCCTCGCGGGTGCGTGGATTGAAACCTGCAAGATCTGGAAGCGATCATAATTGACGATCGTCGCACCCCTCGCGGGTGCGTGGATTGAAACAAGAAGAAATGAATCGCACTGGTAATCCAACACTTGTCGCACCCCTCGCGGGTGCGTGGATTGAAACATGGAAAGTAAAAGGATTCCAGGATACGAAGAAGTCGCACCCCTCGCGGGTGCGTGGATTGAAACATTTTTGCTGACCTCCATTTCCTTTTTTATTAATTGTCGCACCCCTCGCGGGTGCGTGGATTGAAACGGACGGATTTACCTATCCTTCAGTAGAACATGCCTGTCGCACCCCTCGCGGGTGCGTGGATTGAAACTTATCCTTTACGGTTTTTTTGCGATATACAATAGTCGCACCCCTCGCGGGTGCGTGGATTGAAACAAGGCTGATGCTAGGCACATAGCATATGGTGGAGCGTCGCACCCCTCGCGGGTGCGTGGATTGAAACATATGGAAAGAAGGAAGTAAGTATCAGTTGAGAGTCGCACCCCTCGCGGGTGCGTGGATTGAAACGTGCGGTTCGGTTGCTACGTCGTTGGGGTCTTTGTCGCACCCCTCGCGGGTGCGTGGATTGAAACTGAGCAAAGGGGTGAACCTATGCCAAGAGGTAGAGTCGCACCCCTCGCGGGTGCGTGGATTGAAACTTTGTTCTGCCACCATGCGTAGAGTACGCTTAGAAAGGTCGCACCCCTCGCGGGTGCGTGGATTGAAACTCCTGGTATTGCCTGTCGATGAATAGCCTCTTGAGTCGCACCCCTCGCGGGTGCGTGGATTGAAACAAAAAGAAAAGACCGCCTTTTTGGAAGCGGTCACGTCGCACCCCTCGCGGGTGCGTGGATTGAAACCCGGTGCATCGTAGAAGGTATATTCATCGCTGGGTCGCACCCCTCGCGGGTGCGTGGATTGAAACCTTTGATGCGCCAAAGGCCAGACTTATAAACAAAATGTCGCACCCCTCGCGGGTGCGTGGATTGAAACAAGAGGGATCGCCCATGAAAACCTGTGCAACCTGCGCGTCGCACCCCTCGCGGGTGCGTGGATTGAAACCTACCGGAGAATTTACTACCAGTCTGTCCACGCCGTCGCACCCCTCGCGGGTGCGTGGATTGAAACCCCTCTACCGTTTATGGCCGCGCCCCCACTATTACGTCGCACCCCTCGCGGGTGCGTGGATTGAAACTTCTAGAAAAAGGTTATCGAAGGCTAGAAGCGGCGGGTCGCACCCCTCGCGGGTGCGTGGATTGAAACAACAGTCTGGTTTCATCATCATAACTGACATCTAGTCGCACCCCTCGCGGGTGCGTGGATTGAAACGAAAACCTCGGAAAGGCGTCACTAGTAGGGTGTAGAGTCGCACCCCTCGCGGGTGCGTGGATTGAAACTCCTGCCCCGGCAATAATCCAGGAACATTAAAAACGTCGCACCCCTCGCGGGTGCGTGGATTGAAACTAGAAGAAACAGAGAATCAGTATCGCAATATTTGAGTCGCACCCCTCGCGGGTGCGTGGATTGAAACATGTATTCGACTTTGCTTCCTTCCAGGGGCTGGCTGTCGCACCCCTCGCGGGTGCGTGGATTGAAACGATTTGAAGTAGTCTGATAATTGTAAACTAGGGGTCGCACCCCTCGCGGGTGCGTGGATTGAAACGCAGCAACATTGCAATTTATCAATCTACTCCTTGACGGTCGCACCCCTCGCGGGTGCGTGGATTGAAACATAAAGACACCGGCCTGCGCCGATGCCGTGAAGTGTTGTCGCACCCCTCGCGGGTGCGTGGATTGAAACGGCAGACGTTGTACGCAGTGCTGTTGATACTATCGCGTCGCACCCCTCGCGGGTGCGTGGATTGAAACTCCCCCCATAACTACTACCTTTAGATTGCTCTAGTCGCACCCCTCGCGGGTGCGTGGATTGAAACATAATTTGTCATAGATGTTGAAGCATAAAGACCGTCGCACCCCTCGCGGGTGCGTGGATTGAAACATCTACCCATATATTTGCTTGTGAGTAAGGAGTCAAATGTCGCACCCCTCGCGGGTGCGTGGATTGAAACAGTCCATCCGTCTCAACCTTTACATACCCCGGCCGTCGCACCCCTCGCGGGTGCGTGGATTGAAACTGACAAACGCTGTCAAGACTCGACAAAATCCTACCTTGTCGCACCCCTCGCGGGTGCGTGGATTGAAACCTTTGTGGAAACCGCTGGGTGTGGTTATAGTGGCGTCGCACCCCTCGCGGGTGCGTGGATTGAAACTGAGTATCTATTATTCCTATGTGGTAAAGATTTGGGTCGCACCCCTCGCGGGTGCGTGGATTGAAACAGACTTGTTTGAGGAAGGAATATAACTCTAATACGCGTCGCACCCCTCGCGGGTGCGTGGATTGAAACCTGTGTCAATCCCGCGCATCGCAAGAAGGTCCACATAGTCGCACCCCTCGCGGGTGCGTGGATTGAAACTTAGTACCAGTTTACCAGCATGACGGCACAATGTCGTCGCACCCCTCGCGGGTGCGTGGATTGAAACATCATAGCGATTATCTGAGCGTCCCCAGGGAATGGCGTCGCACCCCTCGCGGGTGCGTGGATTGAAACGTCCATCACCAAATGGAGCATTACAGTTGAGTCCTTAGTCGCACCCCTCGCGGGTGCGTGGATTGAAACCTGGAGCCTCGACATCCGCAAATGTCAGTCTGCGGCGTCGCACCCCTCGCGGGTGCGTGGATTGAAACATCATAGCGATTATCTGAGCGTCCCCAGGGAATGGCGTCGCACCCCTCGCGGGTGCGTGGATTGAAACGTCCATCACCAAATGGAGCATTACAGTTGAGTCCTTAGTCGCACCCCTCGCGGGTGCGTGGATTGAAACCTGGAGCCTCGACATCCGCAAATGTCAGTCTGCGGCGTCGCACCCCTCGCGGGTGCGTGGATTGAAACCCGCATAGCCCAGGGCGATGAGAGCGACAAACAATAGTCGCACCCCTCGCGGGTGCGTGGATTGAAACAAGCGACAAGCGCAGGGAATCTTGAGCTTGTGAGGGTCGCACCCCTCGCGGGTGCGTGGATTGAAACATCGAAAAGTTTTGTAAACACAGCAAGGGTAAGTGGAGTCGCACCCCTCGCGGGTGCGTGGATTGAAACGTTTATGCCAAAGTATCGGTAAACATTATCACGCAGGTCGCACCCCTCGCGGGTGCGTGGATTGAAACCTCCAAAGAAGCAAACCAGCTAAAGGGACGAAAACAGGTCGCACCCCTCGCGGGTGCGTGGATTGAAACAATAAAAAATTTAATCTTTTTTGCCCCCAAAAATAGTCGCACCCCTCGCGGGTGCGTGGATTGAAACGCTAATAACAATTTGCGGAATACTAGATGGCCTTTGGTCGCACCCCTCGCGGGTGCGTGGATTGAAACCTTAGTTGTCATTTATCGTCAACCCCTTTCTTTAAGTCGCACCCCTCGCGGGTGCGTGGATTGAAACCTAAGTTCGAGCCGCTGGCCAGCGACAGTAACAGCGTCGCACCCCTCGCGGGTGCGTGGATTGAAACGCAGGGGTGGGAGCAGGGGACGTTAAAAAAATATCTTGTCGCACCCCTCGCGGGTGCGTGGATTGAAACACAAAAGACCGAGTAGACCGGCATTTGAGGCCAAAGTCGCACCCCTCGCGGGTGCGTGGATTGAAACTGGATTGCTAGGAGGGCTAGCCAAATCGCCTTTCCGTCGCACCCCTCGCGGGTGCGTGGATTGAAACATTCTGACTAACAGAACCTACGCGAATGCCAAAGCCGGTCGCACCCCTCGCGGGTGCGTGGATTGAAACACAAAGGAGAAGGAAGCTATAGAAAAGATGTTGGCGTCGCACCCCTCGCGGGTGCGTGGATTGAAACTATTAACTCAACTTTCTGACCAGAAAAACCGGCTGAAAAGCCCGACAAATCAATAAAATAAACAGTTTAAAAACCGGTATTGACGTCAAAAGTGCATCCCCGTTTGGTAAAATGTTAATAACCACAAAAACACGCCAAACGTAGAAAGGATGCACACTATAATGCTACATCAAATCGATCCGTCTGAAAAGGTCATTAACGAAATCCATAAGCTCTTTAAAAATCTTAAAATCAACCAACTGCTTCGTGCAGCCAACATCAAAAAGTCACGCGGTATCAGTGCTAAGCAGGTTTTTGAGTTTATTTTTCTACTTGCTCTATTTGGCAAGAATCAGTATAGATTCCTGGAGAGCAAGCGTGGTCAAGGATTACCCAAGAAAGATGTATATTACAATTTCTTAAACAATCCACACTATGCATGGAGACGTTTCCTTCTTTTGTTGGCATCCAAAGTTACCGACAAATTTGACCACTTGACGTCGGATAAAAGGGTCAGAGCCTTTATCATTGACGACTCACCTGTTGCACGAAATCGCAGCAGGGAGGCAGAACTTTTAGCTAGAGTATTTGACCACAGCCAGCACCGTTACATAAAAGGTTTCAACATGTTGACGCTAGGCTGGACTGACGGTTTTAGCTTTATTCCTGTAGATTTTGCCATGCTAAGTTCAGCCAACCAAACCAACCGTTATAACGAGGTGTCTGCTTCTGTCGATAAACGCAGCCATGGGTTTAAACGTCGTCTCGAAGCTATGCTACAAAAGCCTGATACTGTGCTTAAGCTGATTAAAAATGCCTTAAATGTCGGTATCACTGCTGATTACGTTCTGATGGACACATGGTTTACCAACGAACCGATGATTAAGGGTCTTCGTAATATTGGTCTCCATGTCATCGGCATGGTTAAGACCAATTACCGTTATCGTTACAATGGGCAACTGATGAAATTGGCTGAAATCCGTAAATGCCTACATTCAGGAAACAAATCCGATATCCTCGGCTCATTGTTGTGCGAAACCAAAGACGGTATCCCGGTAAAACTGGTTTTTATCCGCCACCGTAACAAGAAAAGTCATTGGCTTGTTTTGGCTTCAACCGATCTTTCACTGGACGATAAAGAAATCGTCCGTATTTACGGTATGCGCTGGGAGATTGAAGTCTTCTTCAAAGCTTCCAAAAGCCTTTTGAAACTGGGAACCGAGTATCAGGGCCGGAGTTATGACATGCTCATAGCCCATACAACGATAGTTTTCACCCGATATATTCTGTTAGAGTGGGAACGTCGTCACAATCAAGATTCACGCAGTTTTGGAGAACTATTCTTCCTTCTCTGCGAAGAGATACAAGATTTAGACTATGCAACAGCTTTAAGGCAGTTAATGTATTACTGCATGATAATGCTTGATTATGTTCCCAAAGAACTAGCTGAAATTGTTTCATGTCAAGTTATGTTCTGGATTGCTGCACAGCCCCTATATATCCAGAGGTTGTTCAGTAATTTCTACTACGAAAGTTGAGCTATTAATTTAAACATACTTTTTAATTCTTTTATAGGTCGCACCCCTCGCGGGTGCGTGGATTGAAACGTGATGCGGTCTACTTCCTGAGCAACTGGAAGGACAGGTCGCACCCCTCGCGGGTGCGTGGATTGAAACATTAATACTATATCCACTATAACCGCAACATTCTAGTCGCACCCCTCGCGGGTGCGTGGATTGAAACACCAAGAGGGAAAAAAAGAAGGGTTATGAAGATCGCTTGTCGCACCCCTCGCGGGTGCGTGGATTGAAACAGATATGCTCGATTGCTATCATTGGCGACACTCTTGTCGCACCCCTCGCGGGTGCGTGGATTGAAACACAGGTGCAGCCAGCGAGTTCAAGGTCACCCTAGGTCGCACCCCTCGCGGGTGCGTGGATTGAAACTGCTTATTATGTTTCGGCCCTGGAGGCTGTGCAGAGTCGCACCCCTCGCGGGTGCGTGGATTGAAACTCAAAGTGTTCTCGGCTCTTGTCCGGCATACTGGCCGTCGCACCCCTCGCGGGTGCGTGGATTGAAACATAAAGCATTGTAGCGTATCCATGCCT
>Ga0209312_1002012_pt1 | contig 13886 bp, 13 predicted proteins | sample BioC13SIPDNA_4_FD_185744 | JGI IMG/M metagenome (GOLD analysis project Ga0209312, IMG submission 185744) | Anaerobic biogas reactor microbial communites from Washington, USA - Biogas_R1_B C13 SIP DNA (SPAdes) (version 2) | ecosystem: Engineered > Bioreactor > Anaerobic > Unclassified | place... | reverse complement strand
CAGTTATTAGGAGCATTCCTGTAATCCTTAAAAACGGTCTTTGAAAAAAGAGACGCCCACTAATACAATTGAATTGTGCTGAATCACGCAAAGATGGCACAAAACAATTGAAAGAGAGGCGTCCCTATATGAAAAATACACAAAACGAGAAGATTTCGCAAATCAAAATTACAACCTTGGTAGTAGGTGTTGATGTAGCCAAGGAAACCCATTATGCAAGAGCCTTTGATTACAGAGGGATAGAGCTGTCCAAGCTGCTTAGATTCAGCAACACTGCAGAAGGATTTCAAAGACTGGAAGAGTGGATGCAAAACATAAGTGAGCAGCATAAAAAGACGGATATTATCGTCGGCTTTGAACCCACTGGACATTACTGGTTTAACCTTGGAGATTACCTGAAAGACCAGGGACATAAACTGGCCATAGTCAATCCGTTTCACGTAAAACGGACCAAAGAACTGGATGACAACAGTCCAACCAAGAATGACAGAAAAGACCCAAAAACCATAGCCATGCTGGTGAAAGACGGTTGTTACCGAGAAGTCTACATTCCCGAAGACGTGTATCAGGAACTGCGAGAAGCAGTGTCTGAAAGAGATCGTTTGGTACAGCGGATGAGTTCCATCAGCAACCAGGTAACCAGGTGGCTGGATATTCATTTTCCAGAGTTTGATACCATCTTCAAAGACTGGCGGCGTCAGGCGGCATTGCAGGTTTTAAAGAACTTTCCAACCCCAGAGAAGATCATAGCTGCCGGTGCAGTGAAGATTGAGAGAACCTGGAAAGAATCCATGAAACGCACCGCCGGCTTAAAAAGAGCACAAGAACTGGTCAAAGCAGCCGAAAAAAGTATCGGCAGAAAAACCGGTCTGACCGCAGCAGAAGCCAGTCTGCAGAATCTTTTGAAAGAGTATGACCTATATAGCCAGCAGTATCAACAACTGGAGCAGCTGATGCTGGAACTACTACAGCAGGTACCCAATGCAGAGAAAATGCTGGACATCAAAGGAGTGGGCCTGATTACAGCAGCAACCTTTGTAGGTGAAGTTGGAGATATCAGGCGTTTTCAAGATCCACGCCAAATCCAGAAGCTAGCCGGATTTAACCTGGTGGAAAACAGTTCCGGTAAACACAAAGGCAAGACCAGAATCAGCCGTAGAGGCCGAAGAAGATTGAGACATGGTTTATTCATGGCTATGATAACCATTCTGGCTACCAATCCGGAGTTCAGGCAATTACACCAAAAGAATATTACCAGAGAAAACAACCCATTAAACAAGATGCAATCGATCATAGCGCTCTGTGGCAAGCTAATCCGCGTATTCTATGCACTCTTAAGAACAGGCACCGATTACAGTGCAGATAAAATGCTGGGAGACATTGAATTGGGTATGAAGGTAGCTGCTTAAAAAATACAAGCAGAGGTACCCGGGTTCAGAGCCAGCCAAACCGCGGCAGCTCAAGGAGCCAATAAGTTAAAACACAGATTCATTGGAAATGAAGAGCCGGGACAGTCAGGTTGAATTTATCCATAAGGGCGAAGACCCAGCTTAGGAGCATGACTGACGTTCCACCTCTTGGATAGGCAGGACGAAGGAATTAAGGGCAATGACCCAGGAAGATATGGGAGGTTTGCTGCCAGGAGTTAATGTGGAATCCCCTCTGGCCGAAATACTAAAACAACAGCGGTCTGGCGGGATGCACCTGTTAACAACCAATATTACACAAAGCTGTAATTAACAAGAGGAACTCTTCTCGCAACCAAAATGAAATACTGTGATTTCAAGAGATATTGAAAGAAAATGAAAGTTTATTAAGGGAGGATATTATGTTTGGCAACATTGGCCCTTGGGAACTGGTTTTAATTCTGCTGATTGCCCTCATCGTGGTTGGCCCGAGCAAGTTGCCTGATGTCGCCAGATCCTTGGGTAAGGGCTTGAGTGAATTTAAAAAAGTTACCACCGGGGTGCGTAAAGAATTTCAAGATGTGGTAAATTTAGATGATCTGAACAAACCTGCTCCTAAAAATGTACCCCCCAATCCCCTGGAAGCAAAACCGGCCGAAGCAGAGCTGATCGTACCCGCAGAAGTGATTGCAGACGAGGACGCTAAAACTGAAACGGAAAATACGCAGACAGAATCAATTGCTCCGGACGCAGCTGAGCAGGACAAAATTACTGGTGACAAGTCCGCCAATTAATGCTAAAATATAAAATCAAACTTAAGAATATTTATACTCTTATCCAGAGTGGTGGAGGGACTGGCCCGATGAAACCCGGCAACCGCCTATTAGGAATGGTGCCAAATCCTGCAGGTATATACCTGGGAGATAAGAGGGAGCAGTGATGAGCCCTCTTTTTTAAAGAGGGTTTTCTTATTAAGGTCAGGTTGGAATATTTTTAAGACTTTGGTTATAGACATTGCCGGTTTGGCTTTGATTATCTCTTAAGGAGTGGTTATAGTTGGATTTACAGACTTTGCTCAAGGAACGTATCGTGATCTTGGATGGAGCCATGGGTACTCTTTTGCAGGCCCGGGGGATGCTTCCCGGAGATTGCCCGGAATTGTTTGGGGCAGAGCACCCGGAAATACTCCTGGATATACACCGCCAGTATCTGGAAGCAGGAGCGGATATCATTGAAACCAATACGTTCGGCGGTAGCCGCTGTAAGCTGGCTGAATACGGTCTGGAAAACCGGGTGGCGGAAATCAATAGTGAATTGGTGACTATTGCCCGTCGTGCGGCTGGTCAACATGGCCTGGTAGCGGCTTGCATAGGTCCGACCGGAAAATTGCTGCGGCCTATGGGGGATGTGGATTTTGATGATCTGTATGAAGCGTTTAGAGAACAGATGCTGGCCTGTGCCCGTGCTGGTGCTGATCTGATCTCGATTGAAACCATGACTGACATTGGCGAGATGCGGGCTGCCCTGATCGCTGCCCGTGAAAACACCAATCTGCCTATAATCGCCCATATGAGTTTTGAAGATAGCGGCCGCACCATGACGGGTACCGACCCGCTGACTGCTGCCATCATAATGGAAGCCTTGCAGCCTCTGGCCATTGGCGCCAACTGTTCCGGCGGGGCCAGGGAACTGCTGCCGATTATTCAGCGTCTGGCGCAGTATGGCTCGGGTTTTCTTTCGGTAGAGCCAAATGCCGGCCTTCCCCGCCTGGTGGACGGGCAAACGGTTTTCCCGGATACACCGGAGGAGATGGCCGAATATGCACTGCGTCTCAAGGAGGCCGGAGCCAATTTGATCGGAGGCTGCTGCGGTACGACTCCGGTTCATATTCAGGCCATGGCCAGGGCGTTAAAAGGGATGAGGCCGTCCGCACGCAGTCAGACATTTAATACCGCTCTGGCTTCACGCAGTCGTCATGTTCTGCTGGGAGACAATCAACCGCTGGCTTTCATCGGTGAGCGCATCAATCCCACCGCCCGAAAAAAACTGGCCCAGGACATCAAGGACGGCCAGATGCAGGTGGTGGTGGCAGAAGCCCGTAAACAACAAGAAGCCGGAGCATCGGTACTGGATGTAAATATGGGCGTTCCCGGAATTGATGAAGTGCAGGCCATGCAAAAGGCGGTGAGCCTGATTCAGGCGGCGCTTGATATTCCTATTGCCATAGACTCGACTGATCCCGCCGTGGTGGAAGCAGGACTCAAGTCTTTTGTGGGTCGGCCTTTGATCAATTCCACCACCGGTGAAGATAAAAATATGGAAAAGATTTTGCCGCTGGCCAAAAAATATGGGGCAGCGGTACTCGGATTATGCATTGGAGAAAAAGGCATTCCTGACCGGGCCGAGGATCGTGTCGAGGTAGCCCGCCGGATCCTGCAGAAATCTCAGGAGTACGGCCTGCGCCGTCAGGATATATTGATCGATACTTTAGTCAAAACTGCCAGTGCGCAGCAGGAGCAGGTCATGGAAACCATCCGCGCCTTACGGATGATCAAGGATCAACTGGGTCTGGCCACGGTGCTGGGGGTCAGCAATGTTTCCCACGGTCTGCCGGCCCGGGAGATTTTGAACTCCGCCTATCTGGCCATGGCCTGGAGCGCCGGTTTGGATCTGCCGATTTTAAATCCCTTTGATGAACGCATGATGGATACCTGCCGAGCCGCGGCGGTTTTACTGGGCAAGGATGTAAACAGCGCTGCATATATTGAAAAATACAAGGATTATAAAGCAGCGACCACCAATGAACCGGCTTTGCGCCATACGGTCTGCAGCAGCTGCAATATTCCACTTCTGCTGCAGGCAGGCAGCTTGCCGGCAACGGCTGCGCCGGCCGGGGTGACAGAAACCATGCCGGCCCCGGAGGAAGATACCATTCAGGCTAAAATCAAAAAAGCGGTTTTGCAGGGAGACAAGGAAAACATCGATGCTTTGATTGACCAGGCCCTGCACAGCATCAAGCTGGAACCTTTAGATATCGTCAACCAGGCGATGATCCCCGGGATTGAAGCAGCAGGTGAGCTGTATGACAAAAAGCGTTATTTTCTACCCCAGCTAATGATGGCCGCAGAAACGATGAAAAGGGCCTTTACTATTCTACAGCCTTTGCTGGCCCGGGAGGGAGGCAGCCATGCCGGCGTAATCGTTCTGGCTACAGTAGAAGGAGATATCCACGATATCGGCAAAAATATTGTGGCAGTTTTATTGGAGAACTACGGATTTAAAGTAATTGACCTGGGTAAAGATGTAAAAGCCTCCGTTATTTTGGACCGGGCTGCCCAGGAAAATGCTGATATAATTGGTTTGAGCGCACTTATGACGACTACCATGCCGCGCATGCAGGAAGTAGTCGAAGGGGTTAAGGCCCGAGGCCTGAGATCCCGGGTGATGGTTGGCGGCGCCGTCTTAAATCAGGAATACGCAGATAAAATCGGCGCCGATGCTTATTCGGAAGATGCCCGGGCAGCGGTGCTGACAGCCCAGAAGCTGATGGGCATATTTAACAAATAATCGCTGGAGGTAAGATCATATGGCAGTGCAAAAGAGCTACGAGGAGATTAATGAAAAAATCAGAAGGGGAGAGGCAGTGGTCGTAACTGCCGAGGAAGTCATCGGGATTGTCGAAGAAAAAGGCTATGAACAAGCGGCCCGGGAGATCGATGTCGTTACTACCGGTACCTTTGGCCCTATGTGTTCGTCCGGAGCCTTTATTAATTTTGGCCATTCCAATCCCCGCATTAAAATGAAAAAGGTCTGGTTAAACGGCGTAGAGGCCTATTCAGGTATTGCCGCCGTTGATGCCTATATCGGGGCGGCCCAACTGGCGGAAAACGATCCTGAGAACAAGGTTTTCCCGGGGCGTTTTGTTTACGGTGGCGGTCATGTGATCCACGATCTGGTGGCCGGCAAGGAGATTCGTCTGGAAGCAGTTGCCTACGGAACGGATTGTTATCCCAACCGCAAGGTGGACACCGTCATCACTTTGGATGATGTAAACGATGCCTTTTTGTTCAATCCCCGCAATGCTTATCAGAATTACAATTGTGCGATTAATCTCGGCGACCGTACGCTCTATACCTATATGGGCATATTAAAACCCCATATCGGCAATGCCAGTTATTCTACTTCCGGGCAGCTAAGCCCGCTATTGAACGATCCTTATTACCGCACGATCGGTATTGGTACCCGGATATTTTTGGGCGGTGGGATTGGCTATGTAGCCTGGAACGGTACCCAGCATCATCCCAATGTCCTGCGCGGCGAAAATGGGGTACCCAAGGTGACGGCAGCAACTCTGTCGCTGATCGGCGATCTGAAAGGTATGGATCCCGACTGGCTGGTAGGTCTGAGCTACATCGGCTACGGTGCCACCATGGCGGTGGGGGTAGGCATACCCATTCCCATCCTGGATGAAGAGATGCTGCGTTATACCGCCGTAAAAGATGAAGATATTTATTGCCCGATTGTTGATTATAATGAAGGATACCCTTATTCCAAGCCTATGGATCTGGGGTTTGCCAATTTTAAAGAGCTGAAAAGCGGAAGAATAACGATCAACGGCAAGTCGGTGGTTACCACTCCTCAATCCAGTTATCCCCGGGCTAAAAAAATAGCTGAAATACTGAAACAGTGGATCATGAAAGGGGAGTTTGAACTGACCCAGCCGGTGGCCGCCATTCCCTCCGCTGATGCAGATATTGTCTTTAAGTCTATACCGGAAAGAAACCCCAACGGGCTAGCGAATGGGAGGAATAAAAGATGAAAAACAAACTGGTTTGCTATTTTTCCGCCGCTCAATCCGAGCAGCCGATTATTTATCGTTTAATAAAAAACTATGACCTGGTTATAAATATTCTCAAGGCCGATATCAATCCCCAGAAGGAAGGATATCTGGTGGTTGAACTGGAAGGCAGCAAGGAAAGTTATGAAGCAGGAACACGTTTTATGGAGAGCCTGGGCGTAATCCTGGAACCATTAAGCGAAAGCATTGTCTGGAATGAAAAAACCTGTATCCAATGCGGTGCCTGTGCATCCTTCTGTCCGACCGAGGCATTGGCGATTGATCGGGAAAGCATGGAAGTGTCTTTCCATAACGATAAATGTGTGGTCTGCGGGATGTGTCTGGAATGCTGTCCCACCCGGGCCATTAAGCTGCATTTCGAAATCAAAGAGGCCGTTTAGGAGAAACCATGGACAGAAAAGCGGGAGATGAATATGTTAAGAGGGATTACCGGGTCCTGCATGAAGCCCGCGATCTGCATTATTTTCATATTCAGATCAAAGAAACCGATTTGGACATTGCCGTAGATCAGGTGAGCTATCAAGATTACCTAATTTCTTCCTGTCAGGATACGGTCAGGCGGCTGCGCGCCGAGCTGGAATATTATATCAGCCGGCAGCCAAATTTCAGGACTTCCTTTGTACCCCTGGCGCTTTTGCCGGATGCGCCTCCCCTGGCCAGGCATATGGCAGCGGCGGCAGCAAAATCAGGAGTAGGACCAATGGCCGCGGTAGCGGGTGCCTTTGCTCAGACGGTCGGGGAAATGCTGATGAGCCAGGTACAGGAAACCATTGTTGAAAATGGCGGAGACATTTACCTCTACAGCAAAAGAGACCGTTTGGTCTCGGTATTTGCCGGTCGTTCAAAATTCAGCGGCCGGCTGGGCATCAAAGTCAAGGCGCAAAGCAGCCCGCTGGGAATCTGTACCTCATCCGGAACCGTCGGACCCAGTGTCAGCCTGGGAAAAGCGGATGCAGTAGTTGTCCTGGCCCCTGATACCGCCCTGGCGGATGCGGTTGCGACCGGCGCTGCCAATTTGGTACAAAACCAGGATGATTTAATGAAAGCAGTTCAATTTGCGCAAAATATTAATGGGGTCAGCGGTATTTTGGCCATTAAGGATGATAAAATGGCGGCCTGGGGGGATATTGAGATAGTTGGGCTTTGATCCGGGCGTTATTTTATTGTCAAGGAATTTATCAAGGATAAGCATAAATTACTGTCTGGAGGCAGGATTTGTCCCTGCCCTGTTGAATATGTAAATGATTCTTTCCGTCGAATTGACACCGACTATGCCAACGGTTGCTGTCAAGACCAGACAGAAGTTGACCTGAACAGACAGGAGAAAAGGTGCCGAACAGAAATATTGAATAAAATCAACGGCGAATGAGCTTTAGCTTACTAATCCTGGGACGGATTTTAATTTAAAGGAGTAAACAGTTATGAACACTGAAGCCGTAAGTAATTATTTAATCGGCTGGTTAAGAGAAAAAGTAATTGCCGCAGGCTGCCAAGGCCTTATCTTAGGGATAAGCGGCGGAATTGATTCCGCCGTAGCCGCGGCCCTGGCCAAGCGGGCTTTCCCGGACAGCTGTATGGGCTTGATCATGCCTTGTGAGAGCAGTGCCGAAGATCTCCAGGATGGTCTGCTGCTGGTGGAGAGTCTGGGTATGCACTATCACATAATCAACCTGGATGATGCCTATCGTGCTTTGTTAAAGGAATTGGGGTATGCTGTTGACTTGCCGGAAGCAGGCGCCGGACTGATTCGGGCCAATATTAAGCCCCGGCTCAGAATGACTGCGCTTTATTATGTTGCCCAGGCCCAACAGTTTCTGGTCGTGGGTACCAGCAACAAAAGTGAACTAACCGTGGGTTATTCAACCAAACACGGTGACAGCGGAGTGGATCTGCAGATTCTGGGCGATTTACGTAAAGAACAGGTTTATGAACTGGCCCGATACTTGAACATACCTGAACGGCTGATCAGCAAAGCTCCTTCCGCAGGTTTGTGGACAGGACAGACGGACGAAGGCGAAATGGGTTTTACGTACCGGGAACTGGATGATTATATCCGTACCGGAGAGGGTGAGCCGCACTTGGTGGCAAGGATACAGTCCATGTTTAAGAAAAGTGAGCATAAACGTACTGTGCCGTCCGTGGCTGTACTGCCAGAAGGACTGGGGGAATGAGTGAATGAACAGCCGGAAGAGAAATGTACTGATTAGGATGATTGCTGCCTTGGCCATTTTCGTCTATGTTGGTTATCTTGCCTGGCCAATGCTGCCCCATTTTGATTTTGCGGTTATCGTCGGCTTTGTGCTGCTGTATTTCGTCTGGCAGCTCGTATCGGAAATATGGATATACAAGGATCCCGATGATTACGTGGTCGAGGATGATGACCAGAAAAGCTATCTGTTTTTGCAAATTTCATTCATGTTGGCTTTATTATTTGCTACAATTGATTTTATAGAATGGCACATTACCCGCAATCCAAACTGGGAACCGGCGATTATTTTTGCGGGACTGGGATTGTTTATTATTTCTTGTTTCGTGCGCTGGTGGGGATTTAACTCGCTGGGCCGATATTTTAATCCCCGGGTGGCAGTGTATTCAAAGCACCAATTGATAACCCAAGGTGCTTATAAAAAAATCAGACACCCTTTGTACCTGGGTTCGCTGCTGAGTTTCCTGGCCATTCCGATGATTTTTAACTCCTGGGGAGCGATGTTGATCATTTTATTGATGACTACACCTGCTCTTATTTACAGACTAAATCTGGAAGAAGAATTCCTGCTCCGTCATTTTGGAGATGAGTATCAGGACTACATGCAGAAGACCAGCAAATTAATCCCCGGGATTTGGTAAAGACAATCATAATATAGGGAGGAAATTTGATGTCCGGACATAACAAATGGTCTACGATTAAAAACAAAAAAGCCCGCACCGATGAAAAGAAAGGCAAGGAATATACCAGAATAGCCAAGGAAATTATTTTGGCCGCCAGATCAGGCGGGGGAGACCCGGAAGCCAATTCCAAGCTAAGATTAGCCATTCAGAAGGCCAAGGCAGTCAATATGCCCAATGACAACATCAGCCGGGCAATCAAAAGGGGTACCGGTGAGATTGAGAGTGATGCCATCGAAGAAATCAAATATGAGGGTTATACGGCCGGCGGGGCTGCCATATTGCTGGAAATAGCCACCGACAATCGTAACCGCACTGCTTCCGATATCCGCCATTATTTTACCAAGTACGGCGGCAATTTAGGGGAAAGCGGATGCGTTGCCTACCTTTTTGACCGGGTCGGCATGATCGTTGTCAAACGTGAAGATATTAAAATGGATGAAGAAGATTTTATGCTGATGGCAATAGAATATGGTGCCGATGATGTGCGTGAAGACGATGATACCTTGGAGATAATTACTTCTCCGGAAGCGTTTATGGAAGTCAGGGACAACCTGGAAAAGAAAGTCAAAATTGAAGAAGCAGATATCATAATGCTGCCGCAGACAACCGTTGAGATAAGTGATGAAGCAACGGCCTTGAAGATCATAAAGCTGGTCGACGTCCTGGAGGACCACGATGATGTACAAAATCTCTACAGTAATTTTTCTATCCCGGACGAACTGATGGAGAAACTGATGTAGACCCTGAGCCGTTTTTGTCTGCTCTGTTTAATTTATGATTTGAATTATTAATGAAAACTAAAAGCCCGCTCATCAATATGCGCATTAACGGTGTAAACTGATGAGCGGGCTTTTGTGCCTCAACAGGTTCGAATAAATTTGGCCAACCAGCCAGTCTGATTAATATATTTGGCGGTTTCTTTTATCTTCCCGTTTGGGAAGTTCCAGACGGAATTGCCCGTCGACAAAGGTTGGCTTCAGTTGCCGGGTGTTGATGCGTTCGGGTAACAGCGCCAGTACGCTTTTAAAGGGCACCTTCATGTCTTCAGCATTTGCACTGTTGAATAAAATGTCCGGGATGTCAGCTTTGATAACCAATTCTTCACCTTTCCCGTAGATCTCCAGCGGAACCTTCATTTCGAAGTTGCTTACCAGGTTGAAACTCTTGTCAAAAACACTGTCATCAAGAGAGAAAATATCAGCGGGGTTGTCTTCAAGGCGCTTCAACTGACGCAGCATAAAGTCCTGGTCGCGGGTATCGCCCTTGTAGTATGTGCCTGCCCTACGCAGCACGTTGGTACCGTATTGACGCATGGACGAAAATTCACTTGGATCCGGTTCCAACAGATGGCCACCGGCGATAGTGGTTTCGATTAAAGCATACACTTCGTCCCAGTTCACTTCTTGCGGAGCAGTTTCGGTAATATCAAAGCTGAAACTGTACTGCATACCCGACCAATCGAATGAATCCAGATTTTCCTGATTGGGATCGAATCTGTCTGAAGAAAACTTCAGATCATAAGCCGGTGCATCGCTGTAATCCTGATAAATGTCCATCAGCCCCTGGCCTAGCCCATTCAATTCTCTGCAAATAGCTTCCAATTTTTCATTTGTACCTGTCATATTTCTTTCACCTCCTTGTAAAATAGTTCAAAACCAATGCACGAATTTTCAGAATAATATCAAAATTATGGCAAAATTGTTACTATATTATAATCTTTCTAAAGAGATATTATACCTTATAACATGCAAAGTAAAGATATTGTCGAAAATTAATAATTATACCAGCATTAATGTATTTAATTACCGTTACAGGTATATAAGCCGAAAATATGGGTAGAATGCCAGTAAGAGGTGAAATGCATGAGAAAATCAAGGCTGGGAGTGTTCTTGATTCTGACCTTGCTGGCCAGTTTTACTTTGGGTTATTCAATTTCACATTTAATTCCGAACCATAAAAACTGGAACATTACCAAAAAACCAACCGTAAATACAATCAGCCTGGAGCGCAGAATTCATGGAGATACTGCCATAGTATGGGAAAAAGAATATGTACTTTCGAGTAAAATGCAGGTATCTGATTTTACAGATAAAGAAAAAATTATCGGCAAAACTTTGACAGAGATCAAAAAATTGTATCGAGCCGACAACGGGTTCAAAGTATTCTGGGAGAACCAAACGCTTATTATCCACCAGCGTATTGATGATTGGACCCCGGAAGATAAAGCCGAACTGCGTTTGCAGGTATTTCAGGACCGGGTAGCGGTTTATCAGGGGCCGGATGAGGATAACGATACGCTTTTAAAAATAACCGGAATCGTCTTTTCCCGACTGCCCATCCAAATCCAGCAGGATATAGAGGCCGGTAAATATGAATTTGCCGATGAACAATCACTGAATGATGCACTTGAAAATCTTGACGAATATCAATAAGCGATAATAAAAAACGGTCAGCCCGTCGGGCAAGAGATGTCTGGCCGCAAGGCTGCCGTTTATCTGTAAATATGATCAGCCATTAAATCCCGCTGACAGGTGTCTCAAAAGTCCGGCTAAGAAATGTATGTCATTACTTGGATAACAAAATTATGCAAATAATCGAGCCCGTACCACTTTTTGATGGTACGGGCTCGATTTATGAGAAAGGGGGTTTTTGCAACTGCTTTTAAGTTGACCTCCGGCCTTTTTAACTAGTGGCAGCAGCTTCGATTTTGGCAATTTCCATTTGCTTTAGGGCTTTACGATCCGCTTTGCCAACTGCAGTTCGTGGAATTGATTCTACGAATTCCACCAGAGTGGGTACCTTGTAAGGAGCCAGTTGGGTGCGGCAGTGCTCAATCAATTCTTCTGCGGTCATAGTTTCACCTTCCTTGAGGGCCACAAAAACTTTAACCGTTTCACCTCTCTTGGCATCGGGTACTCCTATGGTACAAGCCTCCATAACTTTGGGGTGGGCAAAGACTACTTCGTCAATATCCCGCGGATAAACATTAAAGCCGCTGGCAATAATCATATCTTTCTTTCGATCAACAATAAAAACAAAACCATCTTCATCCATACGCACTATATCACCGGTATAAAACCAGCCATCACGAATAGCAATATCAGTTTCTTCCGGGTTATTCCAGTATTCTTTCATTACCTGGGGTCCCCGACAGATTAGTTCTCCTAATTCCCCACGTGGCATGACTTTGGTTCCCGTATCAATGTCTACCACCACCAGATCGGTATCTGGCCAAACAATACCGCAGCTGCCGTATTTACGCAGTTTAAAGACCGGATTGACGGTCAGAATATTGATGGTCTCTGATAGTCCGTAACCTTCAAGTATTCTTCCTCCGGATAAGCGCTCAAATTCTTTCATGGTTTCGACTGCCAGAGGGGCTGAACCGCTGAATATTCCTTTCACCGAATTAACCTTGGATTTTTCAATATCGGGGTGGTTGTTAAGACCTATGATCATGGCCGGGACTGCAGCCCAAATGTTAGGCTCATGTTGATTGATGGCCTTAAGGATATTGTCAGGTGTAGGCAGGGGAACTAAAACTATCGTTCCTCCGGTATACAGGCAAGCATTAATATTGCCGTTATAACCGTAGATGTGATTAAGCGGAATGGCGGCCAGGGTTTTAATTTCATCGAAGGGTACCAACGTAAAATTGGCGGTACACCAGGTAGAAGTTCTGATTGCCTGGGACAACAGCATTTTATTGGTGAGTACGCAACCTTTTGGGACACCGGTGGTTCCTCCTGTATATTGGAGTTTGGCGATATCTGAGCCCAGTACTTCTATATCCGGTTCACGCTCGTCAGCAGCAGTAATCAGCTCGTTGAAGTCAAAAATATTTTCGCCTTTTTCCACTTCAACCGGAGCTGCGGGTATTTGGAAAGCAATGACCCTCTTCACCGGCGAAGCAGGGTCTTTCATTAACTGGATGGCTTTATCTGCAAAGGCTGCCATAACTATTACCGTTTCGGTTCCGCTGTCTTTAAACTGCATATCAAGTTCCGGAACTGTATATAAGACATTGGATGGTACCTCAATGGCTCCAATTTTAAACAGAGCCTGCAGTGCAATTACATATTGCGGTAAATTAGGAGCCATTATGGCAACCCGATCTCCTTTTTTAACTCCTAAACCCAGCAGGGCATTAGCGGTTCGCCGCGCCATATTATTAACCAATCCGTAATTCAATTCAATATCATTTATCAGCAGGTATGGTTTTTCCGGATAAAGCTCGGCCCACTTGTTAAAATAGTCTTTCAGCGGAGTATCAGGATATTCGAAATTTCTGGGCATTCCGTCATCATAAAGAGCTTCCCAGCGAGGCCGCCACTTGGCGAGATCATCTTCGAAATCTTTTAGCCACGGTTTACTCATCTGTTTTCTTTCCTCCCTTTTTATAAATTTTGAGCCTTTTACCCCTCCTTTTTATTTAAATTCTGATGCCTTTCCCTCTACTTACATAAAAATTGATAATTCCAGGCCAATTATAGCGGTAATTCATTTTTATGATAAAAGAGAGAGCGTCATTAATCTTATAAATAATGTTATTGTATTTTGCGAAAATTGGCAATTATAGAGCAAAATATGATGATGATCTGATTATACGAGATTGAAATAAAAGTGAAAGACTGACGGAAAGGTGAGGGGAATTTTAAATGTTCAATACGTGATGCTGGGAATCAGATAAACGGGGAATTTCTGTCTTAAAAAATACCCCGTTTGGTTATTGG
>Ga0209312_1001999_pt1 | contig 13939 bp, 10 predicted proteins | sample BioC13SIPDNA_4_FD_185744 | JGI IMG/M metagenome (GOLD analysis project Ga0209312, IMG submission 185744) | Anaerobic biogas reactor microbial communites from Washington, USA - Biogas_R1_B C13 SIP DNA (SPAdes) (version 2) | ecosystem: Engineered > Bioreactor > Anaerobic > Unclassified | place... | reverse complement strand
GACCCACGCCAGGGTGCTCTTCGTTTTTTTGAGCAGATCCACGGCCCTGTCGGCAAGCTGCCGGAGGCGCGGTTCGTTGATCTTCCATTTCCCCGTTACCTGGTTCACCACGAGCTGGCTGTCGCCCCGGATGTCGGCGGCGATACTCCGGCGCTCGGCCTCCTCGAGGAGGAGGATAAGGGCAAGGTACTCGGCCTCGTTGTTCGTCCGCTTCCCCAGGGGTTGAGCGCACTCCCAGAGGGGCGTGCCGTCCTCTTTCAGCAGTACGGCACCTGCGCCGGCCTCGCCCGGGTTGCCCCTGGACGCCCCGTCGAAATGCCCCCGGATCCGGGGTTTTTTCGCCGGTTGGGGGAGAAGGTACTCGGTCCAGTCGGAATCGAGGTCGAGCCACTGGCTGGACGCTGTTTCAGGTGTTTTTTTTCTCATGTCGGACTCCTTGTCTCCGGCACATCGGGCTGCCATACTGCCGGCCATTTTACTGAATTACGGTTCGGTCTGCCTCAAAAAGCTAAAAATAGATTATAATGCAGAAGGTCGTGTATATTTTACCAAGGGGGTCGTTCAACTTTGAAGCTTTCATCTTTCTTTTCCCATACTCCTGATACAGCCGCCCAGGGGGAGGCGCGCCGGAGAGTGCTTCCGGTCCGCGCAGCGGTTTTCGGGATCTGTATTCTCGTTCTTGCGGTATTTTTATTCCGGGCGGACTTTTCGGCAGTTCAGGCGTCGGCCTCCGGTTTTTCGTTCCTCAAGGGGCTCTTCGTCACGGAGGCAAAGGGCTACGGTATGTACACCGAAGCCGGGACCTCGCGCTTCGAAAAGGGGTCGAAGATACACATATACCTCGAGGTCGACGGGTTCCAGAATCTGAAAAAGGACGACGGATTCACCATCAATATCGGCCTGGACCTGCAGGTGAAGGACGACAAGGGGAATGTGGGCATCGAACAGAAGGACGTGGTGAACTCCGAGCTGTTCGTGAAGAGCCCGTGGAGGGACTTTTTCTTTACGGTGAACATCGACCTTGCCGAACTTCCGCCGGGCAAATACACCCTGTGCTTCATCGCCACGGACAAGACCAGTGACAAGAAGGCATCCCACGAAATGGACATGGAGATCTTCTGACGGGATCAAGCAGTGTCCCTCCCCCGCCTGTCGGCAGGGGAGGGACTTTTTTTATTGCTTCTGCCCGGATAGCTGCTCCCGGAGCGTGCGCTTGAGCACCTTCCCCACGGCGGAGAGGGGCAGCTCGGAGACGAACCGGACCTTTCGCGGGACCTTGTAGTGGGCCATTTTTTCCTTGCAGCGGCTGATGATATCGTTTCCTCCGAGTGAAGTACCCTCCTCCAGGATGACGAAGGCCATGGGGACCTCTCCGCTGACAGGGTTCTCCACTCCAATGACCACGGCTTCCTTCACGCCCTCCATCTCCTTGATCACAGTCTCGACCTCCTGGGGATAAACGTTGAAGCCGCCCACGATGATCATGTCGGAGACCCGGTCGAGGATGGAGATGTAGCCCTCCTCGTCAACCCGGACCATGTCGCCGGTGTTGAACCAGCCATCCTGGAAACGCTCTGCGGTGAGGACGGGGTCACGGAAGTAGCCCCGGGATACGGACGGGCCCTTGAGCCAGAGGACTCCTTCGCTTCCCGCGGGCAGGACGTTTCCTTCATTGTCGCGGATCTCTATGGAGTATCCCGGCATTGCCCGGCCGACGGTGCCGGTCTTCCTGAGCGCGTCGCTGGGGTTGCTCGCCACCACGGGAGAGCACTCGGTGAGGCCGTACCCCTCGAACGTGATAACACCGAGGTGGTCTCGGAAACGCTTCTCGAGACTGGGATCAAGCTTGCCGCCTCCCGTGAGGATGTAGCGGAGCCCAGCGGGAAGGATCTCGCCCCTGGATGCCGCTCCAAGGATAAAGGGAAGCATGGTGGGCACGGCGATGAAAATCTCCGTCCCGGAATCCCGGAGCCCGGCGAAGAGGTTCTTCAGTGGCAGGAAACCGGGGAGCAGTGCCTCGGGAAGGCCCCAGAGAAGGGGCAGCAGGCCGCAGACGGTATAGCCGAAGGCATGGAAGTTGGGGAGGACGTTCATGAGGACCCTGCCCTTCTCGAACCCCTCCACGGTGACATGGACCGCCCTGGTGTTGTCGTACAGGTTCCCGTGGGTTATGGGGACCGCCTTGGGGGCGCCTGTGGTGCCGGAGGTGGCGAAGATCACGGCCACGTCGGGATCCTGGTCAGTCCTGTCCCTCCTGCCGCTGAGCGGAGGCAGGGTGCCGCCGGCCAATGCGGTGACCGCGGGGATGCCCGCTGCACGAATGGCATCGCCGAGATCTTCCATTCCCTCACCTACCACCACGGCGTAGGGATCCACATGATCCAGGATGCGCAGGATCCATTCCGTCCCGCCCCTTGGATTTAGGGGAACGAGGCATCCGCCGAGGCGCCAGGCGGCCATGGAGAGGTACAGCACCAGCGGGCTGTTGGGAAGAAACGCCGCGAGACGGCTTCCCGGCTGGAAGCCTCCCTTTCGGAGTTCCTCTTCGCACAGTGCCGTCTTCCGCTCCACCTCCCCCGCATCCTCCCAGGCGCCATTCCACCAGAAGACCCGCCCTGACGGGTCCTGCGAAAACCGGTTCGCGAGTTCCTTCTCGAGACGAACGGACATGGATGAATCCTCCTTTTTCCTGACTCTCTTCTTCATAAGAATAGCACGACAGGGCCTTCTTTTCGAATACGGGAATGGTAGAATTGAAAAAACGGCCTGTGCCGGAAAGAAGAATACCGGAGGTATCCCATGAAGACACTATATCTTGACTGTTTCGCCGGCATAGCCGGTGACATGTTTCTCGGCGCTCTGCTCGATCTCGGGCTGGACGCAAAAGAATTTCTGCACACCATGGAGCACGTGGTCCTCTTTCCGGAGAGGGAGGGCGGCACCGGCGACACCCATTCCCACGATCACGGGCACACCCGCCACCATGACCATGAGCACCCTCACGTGCGCGAAACCGACCCCCACGGCCACGTTCACGGAGACGATATCCTGAAGATATCGGTGCGTCAGGGCAGTAAGGCCGGCATGGCGGGCATCAAAGTATCTGTGGCAAACCTGGAGGACCATCCCCACCGGGGTCTCGGAGACGTGCTGGCCATCATCGGGGCAAGCCCGCTGACGCCGAAAGTGAAGGAGCGCGCATCGAAGGCGTTCCGGCTGCTGGCGGAAGCGGAGGCGAAGGTCCACGGTACGTCACCGGAGGAGGTCCACTTCCACGAGGTGGGGGCCATCGACTCCATCGCCGACATCATCGGGGCCTTCGTCCTGGTGGAGATGGCGGGAGTGGAGCGGGTGGTATGCTCCCCCCTCAACGTGGGATCGGGGACTGTGAAATGCGCCCACGGCGTGCTGCCCGTGCCGGCGCCTGCGACCCTTGAGCTGCTGGAGGGGCTTCCGGTCTACGCCGAGGGCAGCCCCATGGAGCGGGTAACGCCCACGGGAGCGCTGCTGGTGAAATGCCTTGCCGACGAGTTCGGTCCCCTTCCTGCGGGCAGGGTTTTGGCTTCGGGGAGGGGGCTCGGCGACAGGGAGAGCGATATCCCCAACCTGCTGCGTGCGGTGCTGGTGGAGACCCCGGACAACGGCGAAGAGGACAGATTCCGGAGGGACAGGGGCGTCGTCCTGGAGACGAACATCGACGACATGAATCCCCAGTACTACGGTCCGGTGATGCAGATGCTCTTCGCGGAGGGAGCCCTGGACGTGTGGGCGACGCCCATGATCATGAAGAAGGGGCGCCCCGCGGTGACGCTGAGCTGCCTGTGTCTTCCCGAGAAAGAGGAGGAACTGGCCGCCATCCTGCTTCGGGAGACGACCACCCTGGGGCTGCGGAAGTACCCGGTGGATCGACTCAAGACAGATCACGAGATCGTGGAGCGGGAAACGTCATGGGGCATGGTGCGCTTCAAGGTAGCCCGGCTTGGAGGAGAGGTACTCCGGGCGAACCCCGAGTTCGAGGACGTGAGGCGGCTCTCCCGGGAGTTTGGTATTCCCCTGCCGGAGATGCGTGAACGCCTGCTGGGGGACTTCCTCCTGTAGTTCGGAAGTAACGGCCTATTTTCCCCGGCGTTTCCTTGCCGGCGGAGCTTTCTTCCTGACCGGTTCAGATGCGGGAGCCCTCATTGTTATCAGGGGGCTCTTTTTTATGTAGGCAGCGTACTTCTTGTGGACTGTGGGGAAGCCCTTCAGGATCGTACCCTTCAGCATATCAAAGGGGATCACCGCGTGGCGGCCGAAGGGAGAGTTCCTGGGATTATACAGGAGTGTTCCCGTAACGTTCTCAAATGAGACCCGGGTCTCGCCCCGCATCTCTGTCTTCACCACATCCAGGGAGACGAGGAGCCCGATCTGCCGCTCCAGCCGATCCTGCCCCGAGAGAAAGTTTCCCAGGGAGTAGATCACCAGCGTGCTCCCGACCATTTTCACCGGCTGGACCACGTGGGGGTGGTGCCCAATGACGAGGTTCACTCCGAGGGAGGCAAGATGCGCGGCTATCTGTATCTGCTCCGGGGTGGGATCGAAGACGTATTCGCTGCCCCAGTGCATGGAGACGATCACCACGTCGGCCTTTCCCCGGGCCCTTTTTATGTCAGCCTCAACCCTCCCGGGGGTGTAGACAGACACGTAATGCCCGCTGCCCTTAGGCGCCCGAAGACCATTGGTGGCCGTGGTGTAGGCGAAGAAGGCGCAGGTTATGCCGTTCACTTTCACCGTCCGCAGCTCTTCCGCCTCCTTCCCGGTGGCGAAGCTGCCCGAGGAAAAGGCCTGATTCTTCCCCTTCCAGTATTCCAGGGAACGGAGCACCCCCTTCTCTCCACGGTCGAGGGTGTGGTTGTTGGCGAGGGAGACGAGGTTGAACCCCGCGTCGAGGAAAGCGTCGCCCACTTCCCGGGGCGAGTTGAACCTCGGGTAGGTGGAGAGGCCGAGTTCCTTGCCTCCAAGGAGGGTCTCCTGGTTGTAGAAGGCCAGGTCATGGGCAGATATCCTGCTTTTCACCAGGCGGAGCATGGGCCGGAAGTCGTAGGAGCCGTCCTTTTTCCGGGCGGCCGTGTAGACCTTCTTGTGGATAAGGGCATCCCCCGCTGCCGCGAGGGAGAAACGGCGGGGGACCGCTCCCTCTCCTGGACACGGAACAAGAAGAAGCAGCAGCAAAACGGCAAAGCCCAAAAGACGGTCACGGGTCATGGAATTCCCCCTTATCCTTGTGTACGGAGCCGTCCCGATCAGGGAGCGTCCGGAAGTACGGTTTCTTGCGGAATAACGAAACAGGATGTATTCTATTCCTGCCTGTGATCTGCGGGATCTTCAGCTCCGGCGGGACGGACCTGCGCCGGTTTTCGGCACTTCCCGCACCCGTGGCACCCCTTGTAGCACGGCCTGAACCGGCTGGAGCCGGCAAAAAGGGGTATACAGGCGATGACGGCTATAATGGTGAGGGCTATCCACTTCAGGATATCCACCTCCTGTAAATAATTCGATCCAAGTATACCTCACTTTTCTCCGAAAGGATGTGGAGGAATGGTTCCAGGCGGAGTAAACAGGCGGGCTTTATGCCCGGCGAAGGGGAGGCGGATGTTGTGAAGTGCCTCGCCACATTCGGTACCACGAGCATGACCCTGCTCTTCGAGCGGACCTGCAGGAAGAACGGCATATCTGCGAAGGTCGTTCCCGTTCCCCGAAAGCTCTCGGCAAGCTGCGGGCTGGCATGCGAGTTCCCCTGCGAGGCCGGCGACCGGGTACGGGAACTGTGCGCCGGGAAGAATATCGACGTGGAATCGTTCCATGAGATCGGGGATGACTGGACATAAACCGTCCGAAATAATACCATAGGTGGTATGGCATAAATCCATTCAGGGAGGGGTATTCGTTCATGGAGCGGAAAAAAGTTGTCATTATCGGGGGAGTGGCCTGCGGGGCAAAGACAGCCTCGAGGTTGGCGCGCATCGCACCCGGCTACGACATAACCATTCTGGAGCGGGGAGAACACCTGAGCTTCGCAGGATGCGGTTTTCCCTACTTTATCGGTGACGTGGTGAAGGAGTATAAGGACCTTGTATGCACCCCTCTCGGGATCATCCGGGACGTAAACTTTTTCCGGACCGTCAAGAACATCCATGTGCGTACAAACTGCCTCGCCACGCGGATCGACCGGGAAAAAAAGTGCGTTATTGCTTCTGATTCAGATTCTTCCACCGGTTCAGAGAAGGTTTTCCCGTACGACGAACTGGTCCTGGCCACCGGAGCATCCTCCATCCGTCCTCCCATTCCCGGCGTTGACCTGAACCACGTATTCACCCTCTGGACCATGCCCGACGCACTGGCTATGAAGTCGGCCCTCGCCTCCGGCTCCATTAAGTCCGCTGTGATCATCGGCGCAGGGCTTATCGGCATGGAGGTTGTGGAAGCACTCACCGAGCGGGGTGTAAAGGTCTCGGTGGTAGATTTCCTGCCCACTCCCCTTCCCGCCCTGGTGGGCGAGGACTTCGGCCTTCGGGTCACAAAGGCTGTCAAAACAAAGGGAGTGGACTTCTACGGCGGCGAGAAGGTCACGGAGATCATCGGCGAAGGCGGCGTCGTCACTTCGGTGAAGACCGACAGGCGGACCCTGGATGCAGATATGGTGCTCCTCGCCGTGGGCATACGGCCGAACACGGCCCTTGCGAAGGAAGCAGGCCTGGAACTGGCCCCCAACGGAACACTCATCGTTGATGATCACCTCCGCACAAGCGATCCGTCCATATACGCGGGGGGCGACTGCGTGATGTCGAAAAATCTCATTACCGGGAAGCCCGCGTGGCAGCCCATGGGCTCGACGGCAAACCGGCAGGGCCGGGTTATCGCGGACAATATCGCGGGGCTGTCCACGAAGTTCCCGGGAGTGCTGGGAACGGGCATCCTGAAGCTGTTCAACCTCACCATCGGGAAGACGGGGCTGAACGAGGCCCAGGCAAGGGAAGCGGGATTCGACCCCGTGAGCATCGTTGTGGAAGAGGCGGACCGGCCCCACTTCATGCCCGGAATGGGGGGAATGACAATCCGCCTTGTGGCGGACAGGCCCAGCCGAAGGCTGCTCGGTGCCCAGATCATGGGGACGGGTGTGGTGGACAAGCGCCTTGATTCCCTCGTATCGGCCATCACGTGCGGCATGACGGTGGATCTGCTTGCGGACAGCGATTTCGCCTATGCGCCCCCCTTCTCTACCGCCCTTGATCCGAACACCCACGCGGCGAACGCCCTGCGAAACAAAATGGACGGCCTGATAAAGTGCTACCAGGCAAAGGAACTGAAGGAGCGTATGGATCAGCCTGATGCTCCGCTGCTGCTGGACGTCAGGTCGCCTGGTGAGCTGGACGTGCAGGGACGCCTTCCCTACGAATTCGTGAACATTCCCCTTGGGAAGCTCCGTGAACGGGTGAACGAGCTGCCGAAGGACCGGGAGATCGTCACGTTCTGCAAGATCTCCGTTCGCGGGTGGGACGCCGTTGCCGCTATGCGGAGTGCAGGATACGAGAACATCGCCCTCCTCGAGGGCGGCGTCATGTCCTGGCCCTACGAACTGAAGTAGCAGCCGGAAACATATTAAAAGAGCGCCGGGGGATCCCCGGCGCTCTTTTTTATTCAATTCTATCCGGCGACCTCGGCAAGCTCCACGAGTGCCTTGGCCATGATCCGGGCGTTCTTCATGATATCCTCCACGGACCACCGCTCGTCCTCCTCGTGGATCGTGTAGTCCTGCCCGGGGAAGACGGGGCCGAAGGCCACCACGTTGGGCATGGTCTTTGCGTAGGTTCCGCCGCCGATGGCAAGCAGCGTGGCATCCTCGCCCGTTTCCTCCTTGTAGACCTTCTGAAGGCACTGGATAAGACGGGATTCAGGAGGCATGTAGAGGGGATCGGCAACCCTCTTTTCCACCACTTCAAGGCCATTCTTCCTGAAGATCTCTTCAATGGGGCCGGTGACATCCTCTCCCCCGGCCGTTACGGGATACCGCATGTTTATGGTGAAGGAGACCCTGCCGTTCTCGGCCTTCACAACGCCCACGCAGGCCGTGAGCGGCCCGGAAACTTCATCTGACATGGCAACGCCCAGGGATTTTCCGTCTGTCTCGAAGCCGACCATGCGGGAGAAGGTCGAAAAGAACTCCCCCTGCTCTCCCTTGAACTTCAGCCCGGCCATAAAGTCAGCGAGGCAGGAGAGGGCGTTGACGCCCTTTTCAGGGGTACTGCCGTGGGCGGGGTGGCCTTTCATGACGAGGACGACCCTGTTCCCGTCCTCATCGGCGGAGAGGCTGCTGCCCTTCGGCCCCTGCCATGAGGACGCGGCATCGAGCACGCGCTGCCTGCACTCGGCCCGGGGATCCTCGATCTCGGCCCTGACTTCGGCCATGACCACGTTGGCGGCGACTCCCCCCTCGAGGGAGGTGATCTTCATATCGCCGGAAGGGGCAAAAGGAGTGGATACTGTGTAGGTGATAATGCCCTTTTCGGCGTGGATGATCGGGTACTCGGCGTCAGGAGTGAAGCCGGCTGCGGGAAGTTCTTCCCCAAGCTCCACGTAACGCTTCATGCACTTGCTGCCCTGTTCCTCGTTGGTGCCGAATATGATCCGGACCCGCCTCTTCAGCCTGATCCCGGAGTCGAATACGGCCTTCGCCGCGAAGAGACCGATCATGACCGGGCCCTTGTTGTCCAGTACGCCCCGGCCCCAGATCATGCCGTCCTTCAGCTCGCCGCCCCATGGGTCGACGGTCCATCCCTTTCCCTCGGGGACCACGTCGAGATGACCGAGGACTGCGACCATCTCGTCGCCTTCTCCCATCTCGGCCCAGCCGGCGGCGTTGTCCACGTTCTTCGTCCTGAAGCCCATCTTCTCTGCGAATGCGAGGGTCCAGTCGAGGCACTTCCTCGGGCCCTCCCCGTACGGGGCGCCTTCGGCGGGCTCGCCTCCCACGCTGGGAATGCGAACGACCTGCTGTATTGCGGCTGTAAGGTCATCTTTCATGGCGTCGAGTGTTTTCTCAAGCAAAACGATTCCTCCCTGAAAAGTAGTGTGAGCGGGTCATTCCCCGCCGGTTTTCTTCAACAGTTCCCTGCCCGCGATCTGCACCGGGTCCCACGCCATGGAGAACGGGGGTGCGTATCCCAGGTCGAGATCCACGAGATCGTTCACGGTCATGCCGGCGGCGAGGGCCGCGGCGATTATGTCGACCCGTTTCGCAGCCCCCTGGCCGCCCACGATCTGGCCGCCGAGGAGCCTTCCGGTGCCGTCCTCACCCACGAGCTTGACGTGCATGGGCTCGGCGCCGGGGTAATACCCTGCACGGGTCTTCGTCTTGATGACCGAGGAGCTGAAAGCGAGACCGAGTTCGGCGGCCTCCTTTTCGGAGAGCCCCGTTCGGGCAACTTCGTAGTCGCAGTGCTTGCTCATGGCTGTTCCCAGGACGCCCCGCAGGGAGGCACTGCCGCCGCCCATGGAGATGCCTGCCACGCGGCCCATTTTGTTGGCCACGGTGCCGAGGGCGACCCAGAAGGGCTTTCCGCTTACGAGGTGGATGGTGGAAGCGCAGTCTCCCGCGGCCCACACCGCCGGGTGGGACGTTCCCATGGTCTCGTCGGCGAGGATGGAGTCCCTCACCGAGAGCTTCAGCCCGGCCTCCCCGGCCAGGGATGAATTGGGCCGGACGCCCAGCCCCATGATGACCATGTCGGCGGGGATCTCGCCGTTTTCGGTGAGAACGGAGCTGACCCGTCCGTCCCGGCTGGTGAATCCCGTGAGCCCCTCGCCGAGACGAAGCTCCGTTCCGATGCTCCGGATGGCATTGCCGATGAGTTCAGCCATGTCGGGGTCAAAGGTGTTCATCACCTGTGGGGACTTGTCGAGAAGGGTCACCTTCATTCCGCGGACGCAGGCGAAGGCCTCGGCCATCTCAAGGCCGATGTATCCTCCACCGACCACCACGGCGTGTTCGGGCCGGTGATCATCGATAAACCTGCGGGCTTCTATCCCCGTCTCAAGGGTGCCGAGGCTGAAGATCCCCGCGGCATCGGCTCCTTCCACAGGGGGGACCACGGGGCTCGCCCCGGTGGCGATGAGGAGTTTGTCGAAGGAGTCGGTGAACTCGCGGCCGGTTTCGAGGGCGTGCACGGTGATTTTGCCCCCATCCGGGTCGATTGCAGTCACCTCGTGGCGGATATGCACTTCTATGTTCTGCTTCTCCCGGAATTCCTCCGGCGTGCGGACAACGAGCCGGGTCTCGGGCTCAACCAGGCCCGCCACGTAGTAGGGGATGCCGCAGGCGGAGTAGGACGTAAAACCGCTTCGTTCATACACGACGATGTCCGCATCGGGCTTGCGCTTCCGGATCTGGCCGGCCGCGGACATACCCGCGGCGTCGCCGCCGATGATGAGTATCCGTTCCTTTACCATTTCTTTCACCTCCGCTTGTGTAGGTGCACGGGGATGTTCTCCGGTACTTTTTTCATTATACCCCAGTTCTGAGGGGCCCCCGGTTCAGAGAAGATTTTTCTTTCGGTACACCGGCTCCGAGAGGGCCCACATGGAGGGCCAGGCTCGAAGAAGAAGGAAACCGATGGCCACGCTTATGATCCCTCCCATAAGGAGGGTGAAGGGTGCCCCGAGGCGTGATGCTATCCATCCGGCGTTGAGGCTGCCCAGGGGTGTGATCCCCATGGCGGAGACAATGAAGAGGCTCATGACACGATTCCTCTTGTCCTCGTCAACGAGGGTCTGGACCAGGGTGTTGCACGACACGAGGGTGGAGACCATGAAGAATCCGAGGCACGCCATGAGGACAAGGGAAAGGGCGAATATCTTCGAGAGTGAGAAGGCCGTCATGGAGAGGCCCAGTAGGATACATGACACCGCCATGATCTTCCCGAGCCCGACGGGGGATTTCCGCAGCGCCAGGCGAATTGAGCCCGCAAGGGCTCCAAGACCTGTGGCGCCCATGAGGAACCCGAGAGTGCTGGGTCCTCCGCCGAGGATCTCCCGGGCGAATACGGGAAGCAGCACCATGTAGGGGAATGCGAAGAAACTCACCAGGGCGATGGCACCCAGGTAGTTCCGGAGCGGAGGAAAGCTTCCCACGTACCTGAGCCCCTCCTTCATCCCCTCAAGCACGCTCTTCCTGGCCTCTTCCGATACGAGGGATTTTTTGAAGCGCATGAGGAACAGGGCGGTGAGGGTGGCCGAGTAGGCCATGCCGTTCATAAGGAAGCAGATGCCCTCCCCTACCACGGCGATGACCATGCCCGCTATGGACGGGCCGACAAGACGGGTGACGTTGAAGAGGGTGGACGTGAGGGCGATGCCGTTGCCGAGGTCCTTTTCATCCTCCACGAGCCGTATGGTGAACCCCTGGCGGGCGGGAACCTCGAAGGAGTCGGAGGTGCCGATGATGCCGGCGAGGATGAGGATATGCCAGTACTCCACCACTCCGGTCAGGGTGAGGAGAGCGAGGGTGAACGCATGAAGCATGCTGATCGTCTGGCAGATCATGATGACCCTCCGCAGGTTGCGTCCTTCGAGAAACGCACCTGTAAATGAGCCGAAGAGCAGCACGGGGATCTGGGTCATGAAGTCGACCGTCCCCAGCAGCAGGGGGGAGCCGGTGATCCTGTAGACCAGCCAGTTCATGGCCACCCTCTGCATCCACAGCCCCGACAGGGAGACGATCTGCCCCATGTAGAACAGGCGGAAGTTCCTGTGCCGGAAGGCGCGGAAGAGGGTGCTTTTTTCCCAGTCGTGCATGTGCCTATCCCTTCCAGGCGGCGCGGTACTTCTTCAGGAAACGGACTGGATTGTAGGACTCCTTTGCCTTCCTGACTCCTTCTTCGCCCATGTCCTGCTCCCTGTTCGCCCAGGTGAAGCCGGCGCAGGCGTGCTCGAGGAAGGTCTGGTTGATGGCCTGGTAGACGCCCTTGTAATCCGCGAGCCCCTTCTCGAAGTGGACCACCACCATGTCATCGGTCATGGGCTCGCCCACTGAATAGGCGACCATGTTGCCGTCGGCATGGAGGGCACCGCAGAGGAGGCCGGGGAAACGGTCCCAGTTCTTCAGTACCCTTGAGATGGCGTGGTTCTCCGCCCGGAGGCCGGGGATGTCGTCGCAGCTTTTCCACTCGCACCAGAGCTGCTGCATCTCGAGGATCTCATCCACGTCGTCCCGCCCGATCTGCCGGTATTCGGAGTCGTAGAGCTTGTGGAACTGCTTCCAGAGGTTCTTCTTCTTGTGGAAGCGGTTGCCCTTCAGGGAGATGAGTTCATCAACGGAATAGATGTACTCCCATTCGGACCGCTGGTCTTCAAAGGAGAATCTGTCTCCCAGCCGCTCCGACCAGAGAGTCATCAGCTCCTCGGGGACCCTGTCGAAGACCGCACCTTCGGGGAAAAGATCTGTCAGGACATTTTCCCAGTCGGCCTCCTCCCAGTTTCCCACGGGAGCCCACAGGGACGGCGCCGGATTATTGATCTTCGGCCAGAAGAGTCCGTGGGAGTGCGCCAGTTCGTATTTCCGTTCGTCGGACCAGGCCCAGAAGTTCACGAACGTGTAGTCCGACGTTTTGCCGGAGCAGAGATCAAAGTGTGCGCAATAGTCGCCGCGCATATCTATGGTCAAGGGGACATATTGTAATGGCATGGGTCACCTCCAAAAATGAATCTGCATAGTATACCTGCAAAAAAGCCTGCGGGCAATCGCCCGCAGGCTGATCTATGATGAACCGGCCACACAGGCCGGGGCAGGTTTTGCGTGCCTCCGCCGGAGGCTTTTTCAGACCCCTCAGCACCCGCCTCCGCCGGTGCCGTCAACGAACTCGGCGTCCACAACGTTGTCGTCGTCCTTTGCCGATGACGCCGGCTGGGGCTCGGAACCTTCCGCCGACGAAGACGAAAGTATCTGGATCATCTGCTTCACGTCAGACGCTGCCACCTTTAGGGACTCGAGGGTGCTGTCGGACTTTCCGAGGGTGGACTTCCCCTCCTCCACCAGGGACCTCGCCCTGGCCTTTTCGTTTTCGGGAACGTTGGGGCCGCCCTGGTCGAGCATCTTCTCGAGCTGGTAGACCGAGGCCTCTAGGTCGTTCCTGGCCTCTGCGAACTCCTTTTTCTTCCTGTCGTCCGCGGAGTGCTCCTGGGCCTCCCGGATCATCCGCTCCACCTCTGACTTGTCAAGGTTGGTGGACCCGTTGATGGTGATCCGCTGTTCCTTCCCCGTGTCCCTGTCCTTTGCCCCCACGTTAAGGATCCCGTTGGCGTCCACGTCGAAAGTCACTTCGATCTGGGGGATCCCCCGGGGCGCCTGGCGTATCCCCTCGAGCTTGAAGTTGCCGAGGATCCTGTTGTCCGACGCCATTTCGCGCTCTCCCTGCAGCACCACGATGTCCACAGCGGGCTGGTTGTCCGCTGCCGTGGAGAAGGTTTCGGTCTTTTTGCACGGGATGGTCGCGTTCTTTTCGATGAGTTTCGTCATCACTCCGCCCATGGTCTCCACGCCGAGGGACAGGGGAATAACGTCGAGGAGAAGCACGTCCTTCATCTCGCCGCTGATTATGCCGGCCTGCACGGCAGCTCCCACCGCCACTACCTCGTCGGGGTTTACGGACATGTTGGGCTGCTTGCCGCCGGTGAGCTTCTTCACCATATCCTGGACCGCCGGGATACGGGTGGATCCGCCCACGAGGACAACTTCGTCGATTTCCTTCTCGGTGAGCTTCGCTGCCGAAAGAGCGTCCTTCACGGGAGCCACACAGCGTTCCACGAGGGGGGCCGTAAGCTGGTCGAACTTCGCACGGGTAATGGCCATGTTGAGGTGCTTCGGCCCGTTGGCGTCGGCAGTGATGAAGGGCAGGCTGATTTCGGT
>Ga0209312_1001994_pt1 | contig 13973 bp, 8 predicted proteins | sample BioC13SIPDNA_4_FD_185744 | JGI IMG/M metagenome (GOLD analysis project Ga0209312, IMG submission 185744) | Anaerobic biogas reactor microbial communites from Washington, USA - Biogas_R1_B C13 SIP DNA (SPAdes) (version 2) | ecosystem: Engineered > Bioreactor > Anaerobic > Unclassified | place... | reverse complement strand
GTGATCGCATTCTGGCGACCCATACTATTCCACCCTTAGCCGAATTGATCGCTCAAACGGCGCAAGCTCTGCATCTGGAGGATTCCTGGGCTGCGCCGTGATTCCCCCGTTTTTTTGATAAGATACATTTTCTCCTTGCCTTTGAAACAGTTGGCCCGTGACCAGGATGACACTGAACGTCAATAGCTCGGTACAAGATGCTTCAAAAGAGGCTATTGCCGAGACGTCAAAGCAGAATCCAATGCCGATGTACCTCGCTAAATACTGCGCCCTCGGTGGCGGCTCAGAAGCCGGTGACGCGCGGAGGCGGGTAACGCGATTCTGATCGCGCGTATTCTAAGCCCACTACGGCGCGGCAATCGTTGATGGTCAATACCCCGAACTGACAGAGCTGCGGGGCTGTTTTTTGATACGTTTTCAGTATAAGAGAAAAGAGAGGATTATGCAAGCGAAAGTTGCAGGTTTGCCCGGTGATAAATTGCAGGTTGGTGCGGAAGGAGTATGGAGTTTTGTTCAAAACTCGTCAGGGTGCTACCGCCACCCTTCGTCAGCCATGCCAGCCAAACGCCGATCGCATCAGCCTCGTCAGGCCCCACGCTCTCTTTGTGGGCCATACCAGCGGGAAAGCGAGAGGAGTCCTTACTGCACCCCATCGCCTTGGCCCGGGATGGCTAGACGCGACCGAACTTACAGCCAGAGCAGATTGCCACCGCTTCGATTGCCCCGCAGACCCGCGAAAGCACCTGGTCAGTCCGGGCGTTTCGGTGGGAGTTATTCGCGGCAGGTTCCTCGATCACGACGGCATCAGGCTCATAACGCCTGATCTTGTCGAGCGCCCACGTCACGATCTGCGCTACACGTTCGTCGGCCTTCCCCTTCGGAACAAAAACACCGCTTATAACATAGTCGGCGTCCTCGCTGATACAGTAGCCGATGTGCGTAGACGAAGCGTCCAGGGCCAGGATAATCATTGCCGGGAAATCCTTTCGATCTGTGACACCGTTCTGTTGAGTCGTTCGACAACAGACCAGAGCGAGTCCTCGTCTCGCTTTTTCTGCTCAGCAAGGATGTTCATTGCCCACGTTTTGAGTTTATCCCGGTCGTCGTGATGCAGGATATTCCCTCACGCATGGACACCCGGCTCGCCACCCTCTATAATCTAGCAGTTATTAAGATTGAGAAAGTAGCCCGGCATCAGCACCCCCTGCGGCCGCCGACATACTTGCGGCGAATCACGTAGTTCGCCTTTTCGTTGCGCACGTCCTCTACCCACCGCTACTGCACAGCCGAACTTATGTACGCATTTCCGAAAACCAATTTGTGGGATTCCACAGCAAGTCCGGAGGATAAAAACCAACCCAAAAAACGACACCTCCTGTAAAGTAAGAGTGTACCCAATCACTCAGCACAGGAGGTGTCGTATGTGTAGTATAACCGAAAATGACCCCAGTAAAGGCGGGGACTTCGCCTGCGCGCAAAGCGGCTGCCGGGCGTGTCAGGACGCGCTGGTGCGCGCCCACAGTGGCTTGATCCACACCCTGTTGCGGCAGGTGGCCCACGCGGGCGTGCCCTACGCGGAGTTGGTGCAAGCGGGGCGGCTGGCCCTGTGGCGGGCGGCGTTGCACTTCGACCCCCAGCGTGGGGTGCAGTTCGCGACTTACGCGGGCGTGGCGGTGGAGCGCGCGCTGTGGGCGACGGTGCACGCGGGGTGGCGGGCGTCAAACTTGGTCGAACCGGTCTTGGCAGCGCCGGAGTCCGGGATCCCACTGAGCCAATTCCTCGTGGTGCGGAGTGCCGTGCAGGCAGCCGTGGCGCAGTTGCCTAGTCGCTTGCAGGAAGTGGTGCGCGCGCTGTATGGGCTGGACGGGCAAAGGCCGTGTACGCAGGTGGCGTTAGGGCGCGCCTGGGGCGTGAGCAACGAACGCATCCGGCAGTTGCACGAGCAAGCCTTGGTCCTCTTGCGGCATCCGGGACTGAGCGCCGACCTGTACGAGCTATGCGTACAGGACGGGCGCACGGCCTATCTGCAGGCTTTACGCCACAATCGCACCTGGCAACAGCTTGCCCTGAGCTTGTCGAAGGGGCGGCAACGGCGATGAGCACACAGTGGATTCCCCCGAGTGCGCCCTACGTCCCCTTAGAGGTCCCCGCGAGCCCGTTTGCGGCGCTGGAAAGCCTGCCGCGCGCACAATGGGAGACCCTGCGGGTGCTTCCGGCCGCGGAACGGCGCTTGTACGTCCCGCACTTCGTGGAGGTCTTCGACTGGGCAGCGCTGCGCCCTCACCTGCCCCTGCACCTGGCCCCCCTGCCGGACGTGCCCGCGTGGCCGGGACGCCGCTGTCGCTCTTACTACCAGTGGCTGCCCCCCGAGGCCACATTGACGGCCCAGGATTGGGCGGGCTTGGACGATTTCGATCTCATCCTACGGATCTTCGACTTCAGCACCTGGCGGCCCCTCTTCGCCCAACGCTTGTGCAGCCACCTGGGCCCCCCGCCCTTCGATCCGCTCAGCATCGGCCTGGGCATCCTCTTGGCGCGCGCCAAGCAGTGGAGTTGGCCACAATTGGCACAGGAACTGCGCTCGGCGGAACGGGGTCAGGGCTACTGTCGGCGTTTGGGGATCCAACTGGACGACATCCCTAGCGAAGCCACCTTCCGCGACGTGGCGCAGGCCACGCCGGAGGAAGTCTTCCGCCAATGCGAACAGAGCCTGGTGACGCTATGCCACCGCCCGCGACCCCGAGGCCACCTACGTCTACTACGCCGGTAGTAATCAGTCCCGCGCCGACGGTGATGACACACAACCCTTACCCTCCGCCAAAGGCCAGCACTACTTCGGCTACAAAAGCAAGGCCTTCAACGTGGTAGATGACCGTCTCTTCACCCTGTGGCCCCTCAGCGGCCCCTTCGTCAGCGCCAATCGCAATGACTACCTGCAGACGCTCCCCGGCTTCGCCGACCTGCGCGCCCGCTATCCGCAACTGCAGATTGGTGAGGTCCTCGGCGATGCCGGCGAAGGCTACGAGGACATTCTGCGCTACGTCTACCAAGACCTGCACGCTCTCCGCACGATTGAAATTCGGCACCACCAGCTGGACCAGGATGCCGCGGCGTGCTTACAACGCGGCTACGACGCCGACGGTATCCCCCTGTGTCCACACGGCTATCGCTTGCGCTGCAACGGCCACCACTACACCACCCGTCAAACCAAGTGGGTCTGTCACCAACGCTGCCTGCTACATCCCCAACCTGACGTGCATCCGCAACCGCCCGACATCCGCCCAGCCTGTCCCTGGCGGACCCCGCAGCACCCCTTGGGCATGACCGTTACCGTGGGACTGACTTTACCGGACGGCTCGTTACGCCTGGCCCGTGACCACGACATTACCGGCCCCACCTGGGACCTGCGCCATGGCCGCCAGTCTTATGCTGAAAGCCGCAATGCCGTGCAAACTCGCCTGGGATTGAAGCGTTCACCCTGGTTCGGCCTGGCCAACGCCGCCAAAGCTTCGCTCCTTGGCGACATCCTCACTCTCCTCGCCACCGTCGCCCGCTTCGTCCGCGAGGCTTCCCACGCGGCCTCGCGGATGACCTGACCTTAGCCTACGGCGCAGGCTGACGCGCGGCCAGCGGACTGGCCGCGCCGTTTCCGCGTGCCTGCCGCCTGATTTCCAGTCCGGCTTGCACCATTGGACGGGCCCATTTATCTCGCAAACTAACTGCAACTCCGTCGCCAAACTGCTGTGGACGACTCTGACTGCGCCGCTCTCCAGACTTACTGTGCTTCCTACCTGGCTTAACGCCCGCTTTACTGCGCTCAGGACCGCCTTTCGACCGCCTCCCACCCGCAAAAACTCGCTCAACCCAAACTTTACCCCCACCGCAATCTGTTTCCCTCGCACATAGCCGGGTCTTTACTGTGGAATCCCTAGGGGCAACCCCCCTTGCAATTCAAGGTATGAATATGGTATAATAGATATAAGCCTGGATACAGCATCACCATCCAGGCGCGAAAAGTCCGGGGCTTCGGCTCCAAACCGCAGGAACCTCCAAGCCTGCGGCGCTCTGACCGGGTAACACCGCGCGGAGAATAAAAGGGGAGGACAAGGGAGCAATCCCGCGTCCTCCCCTTTTTCGTTTTCTTGGACAGGATTCACAAGATTGACAGGATGTACAGGGTAAAAGATGCTCTGTGCCGAAAACCCTGTCGAAAACATTCATACATAGGAGGATTCACACAATGTCATACTTGATTCTGGTCTTACACACCCTGGCCCTCGTCCTGGCCCCCGGCGCACTGCGCTGGGTCTTGGCCCCGATGTGGGGCGCGGCGCTGGCGCTGGCCTACTTCAAGCCCGACGACCGCGCCGCGACCACGAACTACATCTACTTCTTCCTCGCGGGCAACGCCGGCCTGCTCTTTGCCTACCGCATCGCCGCGTTGCTGGTCAGCGGGACGCCGGAGCCGGGCGCGACGACGCTCTACGGCATCTCGGTGTGGCTGCTGGGCTTTGCCGTGATGTCGGCCATCGGCTTCTACGCCTACATCCTGCGCTTCCTGTTCTGGGACCGTCTCACGCCGTTCTTCGGCGGACGGATGACGTCCCGCGAGGTATTGCGGCAGGTGAAGAGGCAGTAGACGGAATACGGTAGACGGTAGACAGGGGAGGAGATAGAGAGGAAGACAGGATAAGTCCCCCCCTTCCCCCACCCGTCTACCGTCGCGCGAATCTTCGCGCCCTGTCTACCGTCTACCAAACCAAAGGAGACCCTATGAACAACACAAACACCAACACTAACACATTCTCAATGACCCTCACCCCCGATGGCGCATCGTTGCACGCCTATGCCTGGGCTTTGCCCGACGGCTGGCGGGCGTGGTCGCCGCACGCGCTGCGCATCCTGCGCAAGCCCTACCGCCACGCGCGGACGCACCTGGAACTCACCGACGATGTGGTGAGTAGCCTGTACGATCCACAAGGCGCACGCAACACGGCTGCCGCCTTTGGCCTGGCCAATGTGCCCGAACTGGGCCTCGTCCAGGTCTACGGCGGAGTGGCAACGGGCAAGACCCAAGAACAGGCCGTGCAAACCGCCGCTTTGAACTCGGCGCGCCTGGTCGCGGCGCTGCAAGGGCGCTTCCGGCAGTCGCGCTTTACGCTGCTGTCTGCCAACGAAGCCGCGGCGCTGTACGAGCATCTGTGGGCCTGTAATCATACCGCGTCCCTCATCGGCCAAATGGTGCCGCGCCTGGCTCCCGGAATGGGATCAAGCCACGGCATCAACCAACTGGTGACCACCGACGCCCAAGAGCAGCTCGAAGTCATCGCCGCTGCACTGGCCGGGGAGCCATTCGCCGTCCTGACCCTGGCGCATCCCTTGCACGCGCTGGACATCCGCCGGATGCTCTCGGACACTGCCCAAGCCCTGAGCTACTTCGCCTCCAAGGTGAAACAGAGCGAGTCGGCTAACGTGAGCGCCGTGCTGCCCCTGTTCCTGAATCCGGTGGCCGTGTTCAGCGAGCAGACGCATCGCGCGACGCAGGTGACGCGGGCCGATCAACGCCTGCGCACCGAGCAGAACGCGCATCGCCTGGCTGCCGGGCAGTCCGATGCAGTCAGCGCCTATCGTCGTGAGACCGCGAGCCACGAGGACCACCAGGGGCAGGAGAACACCGGCTACTACGACAAGCAACACGTGAGCGAACAGGTCAACGAACACGAAGAAAGCCGGGTCAACCTGGAACGCGACTATGCCGACAATTATTCGTTGTCCCGGTCGTACAGTGGCAGCGAGGCCGGCGTAATGCAGACCCAGGGTGCACGCGACGCTACCCAACAAGGCACCCGCCAGCAGCATACCGATGAGACGGGCCAGTTGCACAGCGTCGAGAGCATCGATGAGCACGTCAACGGCGTACGCTCCGGGGCCGGGAGTCGTTCCAGCACTGAAGCCTTCAGCGTCGGCGAACGCTACAGCGGCGGCAGCAGCCGCACTTGGGAAGGGGGCTACAACGAACAGACCGAGCGGTCGTTCAGCGGGGCGGGCAACGAGCACACTCAGGGCGACTACCAACAGGCCGAAATCGGGGTCAGCAACGAGGCCAGCAGCGAGGGCTTTGTGCGCAGCAGCGAAAGCGAAGTGCAGGGCGACGGGGCGCAGATGCAGACCTACGCCGAACAAGGCGTCGAAGGCAGCCTTTCCCCGCGCCTCTTTGGCATCGGCGGGGGCGAAACGATGCAGGCCGGGGAGAGCGGTAATATGTACGAGTCCCGTGACCACGAATTGGCTGACGTCACCGGCAGCCTGGACACCGACCGAAGTAGCCAGCAGAGCGCGCTCACGGGAGGCATTGAACAAGCCGATACCTCGTATGACCGCAGCGGTAACCAGCAAGAGGCGCTGGGCCAGACCTGGCAGGGCAACGAGACGGTGCAGACCTCCGAATGGCGCAGTGGTGGCGGAGTGCGGTCGAGTCAGACCAGCTATGGCTACAGCGAAGCCTACCAGGACGCCAGCCATACCGACCGCGAGGCGCAGCGTGCCTGGCAGAGCGCCGTGGATCAGGACGCGGCCTGGCAGCAGGCTACCCGCGACGGCTACCAGGGTGTCGAGCACTTTGCCCGTACCTTTGGCGGCAGCTATGCCGAGAGCGGGCAGCGCAGCGGGCATCTCTCGCAGCAGGATACGATTGTCGCCGACCGTGCACTGCAACGGGAGACTCATCGCTTCGTCAACGGCTTCCGCAGCGAGACCTTCGACGGCTATCGCAATTCACAAGAGCAGATCGACGGGGCCGAAGCGCGGCAGGAAGCGATGATCGGCGAGGGACGCGAGTACGTGCAGGCCCAGGCCGCTGAACAAGTCGGGGCAACGGTGGCGAATATGGGCACGACCCAGGTGACGACACGGGGCGTGATGGGGCCGTCCGGCGGTTCACTCGTGGCGGGCCTGGCCTTCGCGCGGCAGACCGTGGACGCGCAGCGTGACCTGGTGGCGCAGTTGCTCGACCAGCAGGTCCGGCGTTTGAGTGCAGGGCTGGACACGGGGCTGTTCCTGACGCAGGTGACGTTGCTGGCCCCCGACGCGGCCCGGCTGGAACGGTTAGCTGCGGCGTCCATTGCGGCGATGCGCGAGGAGAATGTCGTCGTGCCCGTCGCCGCGCGAGCGGGGGATGAGACCCTGTGGCAACGGGCCATTACTCTGGACTTTGATGCGCGCCAGGAAGACGCCGGGCCGTTTGACACGTTGCGCCACGCCCAAACCCTGACGGCCAACGAACTGGCGGCGCTCGTCCACCCGATTCGTATCTCGGACGGCACGATTTCGGCCTCGCTGGACGCCTGGCCGGACGACTTGTCACATCGCCGTACCCAAGGGGAAATCGCTTTGGGAAAGGTGTTGGACGTGAACTTGCAGCCTGACCCCAACAATGTCCACCGTTTCCGCGCCGACGAGCTGATGCACGCGGTGATCGTCGGGGATTCTGGGTCCGGCAAGTCCAACTCCGCGCTGTGGTTCGTCTCGCAGGTGGTCAATGCATTACGCGAGGACGAACACGGTATCCCGATTCACACGCCGACCACCGGGCCGGTATCAATGGACAGGTTAGGCGGGACGCTGTTTTTGTCAATTGAAAACAAGGCCATTTGTTGGCCGAAAACAAGGCCACTTGGAGCCTCTGGCATGAACTTTGACAATCGAAAATAAGGCCATTTGTTGATCGAAAATAAGGCCACCTGCACCTCACTCGGAGCAGGCAATGGGCAACACGTTCTCGGTTAAGCAGGCTACCCGTTGCCGGTCACGCGCTGATCTCTGGTCGGACATCTTGCTGCGCTCTTTGGCGAAAACGATACGACTCACCGACGAACTCCAGGATGTGCGCCTTGTGGGTCAGGCGGTCGAGCAAGGCCGCGGTCAACCGCTCGTCTCCCAGGACTTGCACCCAATCCGCGAACCGCAGATTAGTGGTCACCAGCAAGGCCACGCGTTCGTAAAGCGTCGAGCAGAACTGGAACACCAAATGCGCGTCGTTGGCGGAGAGGGGGATGAAGCCCAATTCATCCAGGACGATCAGTTGATAACGCAGGGCGGTGTTCCAGAACCTGGGTAGGCGGTGCTCATCCTGAGCAGTGACCATATCGTTGACCAGGCTGGCGGTGTTGTAGAAACGCACCTTGTAGCCCTGCCGACATGCTGCCAGCGCGAGTCCGGTGGCGACGTGGGTTTTCCCTAAACCCGGGTTTCCGACCATCAGGATCGGCTCGACTTTACGGATGTAGCTGTTCTGGGCCAGTTCGAGCACCCGCTGCTTGTCCGGGCTAGCGATGCAGGAGAAGTCGAAATCCGCCAACTCCTTCAACACGGGAAAACGCGCCGCTTTGATGCTCCGGACGGTGCGGTTGCGCTCGCGTTGCGCCATCTCTTGCTCAGCCAGGGCCAGCAGAAAACGGTCATAGGTCAGATTGGTCCGCGCCGCGTCCTCGGCGAACTTGCGATAGTGCTGCAAGAAGGCTGGCAGACGCAGAGCTTTGAGATAGGTCTCCAGGAGCAGATTGGTTTCCATCACTCACCCCCGTGCGAGCAAGGTGTCATAGCGCTGTAGATTCAGCGTCTGGTTACCCACGGCGACCAATTCCGGCCAGGCACTCAGGTCCAGCACGGGTGGCACAAGCTGCGGGGCCAGCAACTGACGCAGACACAGCTTCACCCCATCGAGATGCGCACACCCATACGTCAGTGCCTGCTCAACCGCTTGCCCAATCAGCTCGGCCGAGTGTTGCTCGTGCAGTCTCAGGATGCGGACGAACTCTTGCACGCCTTGGCCGTCAGGCCATTGCTCCCGCAGCCGGGCCAGCAGGCGCTCGTAAACCGGCGGCCAGCTCTCCCGCCAGCGGCGGATCGGCTTGGCGTGGTCGAAAGCGCCTGGGCGCTGCTCCAGCAACGGCAGATAGTGCAAGGGATCGAGAATATCCTGCTTCTTGCCGTAACACCGCGGGTGGCTGGCGATGACGTTGTGCAAGTGCAACACATCGACCCGGAATGGGTAGGCCTTGAGGACCAGGTTGCGGTAGGCCTCCTGGGCGGGCACTGAATAACGGTTGGTCTCGAACTCTACCTGACCGAAGCCGTTGAGCGTGACCGCGGTGCTAACACAGCATTCAAAGTCCTTCCCCGGCAAGGCGCGTAGATAGGGCTGCTCGCTCTTCCAAGCCTCCCCGATCGTGAGCGGTTGGCGGTCAATGCTCCGTGCATCGTCTTCCAAGCAAGCCTGCAACAACTGGGCGTTCAGTGCGGCGAAAGAGGCGACCTCCGGCGGCGGCACCATAAAGTTCCGCCGCCCGTAGCCCACACCACCCTCGACGCGCCCTTTCTCGTGCCCCTGCCCTGGCGTGCAGAAGCGGCTCTCGAACAGGTAATGGCTGCGAAAGACGACGAACTTCTGCTGTTCCTGGCGCGTCCGCCCTTCCAGAATGCGTTGCACGGCCGCTTTCAGGTTGTCGTAGCTGATCCGTTGTGGCACGCCTTGGAAGTGCTGAAAGGCCTGCACGTGGCCCGCGAAGAAGGCTTCCTGTTTCTGGGCCGGAAAAGCCATCATGAAAAGACGCCGCGAATAGCACAGCCGCATGAAGAACACCTGCACCGTGAGGCGCTGACCGGCGATGATGGCGACGGCTTCGCCCCAATCTACCTGCGCATCGGCTCCGGGATCGAACTCCAGGGGGATGTACACCTGCGGTCGCCGTTTCTCCCCGCGCCGCTGCGCGATGTAGCCGCGCACGGTGGACTCGCTGCCGCGGTAGCCTTGGTCCTGGATGTCTTTGTAGATAGTGTGCCCGGTGAAGCGCTGTTTGCGCGGCAGGTGCTCGTTCTGCTTCAGCAGCTCATCGATGCGTGTCTTGTACGGCCCTAGCACCGGCGCTGAACGCGGTTGTTTCAGCGTATACTGACCAGGCTCTGCCGACTCGATCGCTTTCTTCACACTGTCGCGGGAACAGCCCAACTCCTTGGCGATCTGGCGCTGGCTCTTCTTCTCCACGAAGTAAGCTCGCCGAATCTTTTCACGCTCTTCCACTTTGATCATCTCCTCCCTCCACTATCGTCGGATTTGTCTTCCGATGATAGCAGAGAACTGCTTAAGTGGCCTTGTTTTCAATTGTCAAAGTGCAGCAAGGTGGCCTTGTTTTAGTTTATCAAAAACAATGGACTTATCCCCTCGCAAAAACGTCCATTAAATCCTGAACTTGCTATTTGCTGACTACAAATAGGGTCGAACCCCCCTTGCATTTCAAGGTCTGAATATGGTATAATAGATATAAGCCTGGATACAGCATCACCATCCAGGCGCGAAAAGTCCGGGGCTTCGGCTCCAAACCGCAGGAACCTCCAAGCCTGCGGCGCTCTGACCGGGTAACACCGAGATGAGAATAAAAGGGGAGGACACGGGAACTATCCCGCGTCCTCCCCTTTTTCGTTTTCTTGGACAGGATTGACAGGATGCACAGGACTAAAGATGCACGATCCTGTTTATCCTGTCTAAACATACACATTCATAGACAGAAGGAGGAAACACAATGCCATATTTGATCTTGACCTTACACACCCTGGCCCTCGTCCTGGCCCCCGGCGTACTGCGCTGGGTCTTGGCCCCGATGTGGGGCGCGGCAGCCGCCCTGGCGTACTTCAAGCCTGACGACCGCGCGGCGACCACGAACTACATCTACTTCTTCCTCGCGGGCAACGCCGGCCTGCTCTTTGCCTACCGCATCGCCGCGGTGCTAGTCAGCGGCACACCAGAGCCGGGCGCAACGACGCTCTACGGTATCTCGGTGTGGCTACTGGGCTTTGCCGTGATGTCGGCCATCGGCTTCTACGCCTACATCCTGCGCTTCTTGTTCTGGGATCGCCTCACGCCGTTCTTCGGTGGACGGATGACGACCCGCGACGTGCTGCGGCAGGTGAAGCGGCAATAGTAGACGGAATACGGTAGACAGTAGACAGGGAAGAAGATAGAGAGGGAGAGGGAATAGGGTGCCCCTTCCCTTCCCCCACCCGTCTACTGTCTACGGCCTACTGTCTACCCAACCAAAGGAGAACCTATGAACAACACAAACACCAACAACACCTTCTCAATGACCCTCACCCCCGACGGCGCATCGCTGCACGCCTATGCCTGGGCACTGCCCGACGGCTGGCGGGCCTGGTCGCCGCACGCGCTGCGCATCCTGCGCAAACCCTACCGTCACGCGCGGACGCACCTGGAACTCACCGACGATGTGGTGAGCAGCCTGTACGATCCACAAGGCGCACGCAACACCGCTGCTGCCTTCGGCCTGGCCAACGTGCCGGAACTGGGCCTCGTCCAGTTCTACGGCGGAGTGGCAACGGCAACTACCCAAGAACTAGCCGTACAAGCCGCTGCGCTCAACTCGGCGCGCCTGGTGGCGGCGCTGCAAGGACGCTTCCGGCAATCGCGGTTTACGCTGCTGTCCGCCACCGAAGCCGCGGCGCTGTACGAACATCTGTGGGCCTGTAACCACAGCGCATCCCTCATCGGTCAGATGGTGCCGCGCCTTGCGCCTGGAATGGGTTCGAGCCACGGCATCAACCAACTGGTCACCACGGACGCGCAAGAGCAGCTCGAAGTCATCGCCGCCGCGCTGGCCGGGGAGCCGTTCGCCGTCCTGACCCTGGCACATCCCTTGCACGCGCTGGACATCCGGCGGATGCTCGCGGACACTGCCCAAGCCCTGAGCTACTTCGCCTCCAAGGTGAAACAGAGCGAGTCGGCCAATGTAAGCGCGGTGCTACCCCTGTTCCTGAATCCGGTGGCGGTGTTCAGCGAACAAACACATCGCGCGACGCAGGTGACGCGGGCCGACCAACGCCTGAGCACCGAGCAGAACGCCCATCGCCTGGCTGCCGGGCAGTCCGATGCGGTCAGCGCCTATCGTCGTGAGACCGCGAGCCACGAGGAACACCAGGGGCAGGAAAACACCGCCTAACGTATCAGCGAACGCATTGACGAACACGAGGAAGCGCAGGTCAACCTGGAACGCGACTACGCCGACGCCTATTCGCTGTCCAGGTCCTACAGCGGCAGCGAGGCCGGCGTGATGCAGACTCAAGGGGCGCGCGACGCCACCCAACAAGGCAACCGCCAGCAGCACACCGATGAGTCCGGCCAGTTGCACAGCGTCGAGAGCATCGATGAGCGGATCAACGGTGTGCGTTCCGGGGCCGGGAGTCGTTCCAGCACTGAAGCCTTTAGCGTCGGCGAACGCTACAGCGGCGGCAGCAGCCGCACCTGGGAAGGGGGCTACAACGAACAGACCGAACGCTCATTCAGCGGGGCGGGCAATGAACATACTCAGGGCGGCTACCAGCAGGCCGAAATCGGGGTGAGCAACGAGGCGAGCAGCGAGGGCTTTGTGCGCAGCACGGAGAGCGATGTACACGGCGATGGCGCGCAGTTGCAGACCTATGCCGACCAAGGCGTCGAAGCCAACCTTGCCCCGCGCATCTTCGGCATCGGCGGCGGCGAGACAATGCAAGCCGGGGAAAGCGGCACTATGTACGAGTCCCGCGATCACGAACTGGACGACGTCACCGGCAGCCTGGACACCGACCGGAGTAGCCAGCAAAGTGCGCTCACTGGCGGAATCCAACAAGCTGATACCTCCTATGACCGCAGTGGCAATCAGCAAGAGGCGCTGGGCCAGACCTGGCAGGGCAATGAGACGGTGCAGACCTCCGAATGGCGCAGCGGCGGCGGGGTACGGTCGAGTCAGACCAGCTACGGCTACAGCGAAGCCTACCAGGACGCCAGTCACACCGACCGCGAGGCACAACGTGCGTGGGAAAGCTCTGTAGACCAGGACGCGACCTGGCAACAGGCCACCCGCGATGGCTATCAAGGCGTCGAGCACTTCGCGCGGACGTTTGGTGGCAGCTACGCCGAAACCGGGCAGCGCAGCGGGCACCTTTCGCAGCAGGATACCGTTGTGGCCGACCGCGCGCTGCAACGGGAGACCCATCGCTTCGTCAACGGCTTCCGCAGCGAGACCTTCGACGGCTACCGCAATTCACAAGAACAGGTGAACGGGGCCGAAGCGCGGCAGGAGGCAATGATCGGCGAGGGACGCGAGTACGTGCAGGCCCAGGCTACCGAACAGGTTGGGGCAACGGTCGCGAATATGGGCAAAACCCAGGTGACGACAAGGGGCGTGATGGGGCCGTCCGGCGGCTCGCTCGTGGCGGGCCTGGCGTTCGCCCGGCAGACCGTGGACGCGCAGCGCGACCTGGTGGCGCAGTTGCTCGACCAGCAGGTGCGCCGCTTGAGCGCGGGGCTGGATACGGGGCTGTTTCTGACGCAGGTGACGCTACTGGCACCTGACGAAGCCCGGCTGGAACGGCTGGCGGCGGCATCCATTGCGGCGATGCGCGAGGAGAATGTGGTCGTGCCCGTCGCTGCGCGTGCGGGGGACGAGACCTTGTGGCAACGGGCGATTACGCTGGACTTCGATGCCCGCGCAGAGGACGCCGGGCCGTTCGACACGTTGCGCCACGCGCAAACCTTGACGGCCAACGAATTGGCGGCGCTCGTCCACCCGATCCGCATCTCCGACGGCACGATTTCAGCCTCGCTGGACGCCTGGCCGGACGATTTGTCGCACCGGCGCACCCAGGGCGAGATTGCGTTGGGCACGGTGCTGGACATCAACTTGCAGCCTGATCCCAACAATGTGCATCGTTTCCGCGCTGACGAGTTAATGCACGCGGTCATCGTCGGCGACTCCGGCTCCGGCAAGTCCAACTCCGCGTTGTGGTTTGTCGCGCAGGTGGTCAATGCACTGCGCCAGGACGAACACGGTATTCCAATCCTTGCACCGACCACAGGACCGGTGACGTCACTGCACCTGGGCGGGACGCCGCGCATCGGGGTGACGGTCTTTGATCCCACGGGTGAA
>Ga0209312_1001992_pt1 | contig 13983 bp, 11 predicted proteins | sample BioC13SIPDNA_4_FD_185744 | JGI IMG/M metagenome (GOLD analysis project Ga0209312, IMG submission 185744) | Anaerobic biogas reactor microbial communites from Washington, USA - Biogas_R1_B C13 SIP DNA (SPAdes) (version 2) | ecosystem: Engineered > Bioreactor > Anaerobic > Unclassified | place... | reverse complement strand
CATAAGTCAAAATTGTATCTACTCAAGAATAAAAATCTCCTCAATCGGTGCTTTTACAACACGTGAAATATCAATCGCTAATCACACTTAACTTCGTTTGTGCTCATTGACATTCCTGACATGGGCGTCATACTAATGCTTCTCGGCGTCGCTATCGCTCCTTGACAAGCAAAGTAACCGCCTCCGCAGTAGCCTGCAGCCAATCAGACTTCGCTTTGCTCGTCTTCTTGGGCAGTCCTTGCATGGGCGCTACTATTGCTTCTCGGCGTCGCTATCGCTCCTTGACAAGCAAAGTAACCGCCTCAACATGGAACGATAGGCTCACCTCGATGTCTGGTCTGTGTTTTTCGTTTTGCTCGTTCGCGGGAATAGGTCGAGCATGGTTTTTATGGGTTAATCTGTTCGTGGGAACAGGTCAACGGTTTTTGTCGGTTCGCGGCAATAAGTCAATAGGAGTACCGCCAATATTTCATGACGGGTCCTTAACTCGAAAGACCACTTGTTCACCCATGCGCTCCATTGCTAAATACGGAACTGCTGCTATATCCGCTTGCGTAACATCACAAATAGAAAATGGGAAAATTGCAGGATGAGATATTAAGCTTTCCCAAGTCATATACTGCTGTTCTGTAGCCAGCAAGATAGATGCAAACAGCAATGCCACAGCATTAGGGTCCGATATAGTATGAACACATTTTTCATAGTTTCCGCTTATATCAGCACATTTTATTGCTCCAACATCACGCAACGTTTTAAGGTTTTTTGACAGTGAGGTTTCAAGAGTTGAGCGTGCACCCCACTTGTTGAACACTTCATTTTTTATTTGAGTTGCTGATACACAATCCTTTAACTCATATAGGTTGCCGAGTACGATGCATAAATCCTTGAAAATAGGAAACCGTATCAGCATCATAGCCCAATGTACTGGTAATCGCTCTGAACGAGTTAAGTACCGAGCAGCTTCAACAGCAGAATCATGAATAATGGATTGTCCATCGTACCAAACATTTAGCAAAATGGTACGGGTTTTTCTAATTGTATCCTTACTTGATAGATGCTGACTTATTTGTTCATCAAGCCTTGTCCGAGCATCTTCTCTGGATACCCCAGCAATGTATAATTCATAAACCTCATTCAGCTGGTTGAGATCAATTGGCAATGAAAAGGCAACAATTTTTGCCATATAATTAAACCACTCCTATTCTAACAAACGGCACTAATAGTTCCTCAATAGAATCACTGCCGTGTGTGATGTATTTTTTGCCGCGATCACCAATACACTCTGCGTTTGCAAAGAGGAAATAGCGATAATTTTTCGGCATGTAAGTGCCAGCATACTCGGAAACCTTGAACTTATCAAGTTCTTCAGTACCGGCGAAATCCTTATAAATAACAGCCCTGCGACTGACATCCTCGGTCAAAAGTCCTGGCTTTGTGAATCGGCCCATACCGACCGCTTCAGCATGTCCGTGATCGGCAGTGATAAAAACATCAAAACCAGCGGATAATAGATTTTCAATCATGTTTCGAAGTGTACCGTTTTTAAGCCATGTTTCTATATCCACTGCCATTCCGGGAGTTCCTTGAAGCTGTCTATGTATCAGGTCATCTATGAAATTCACAACAATTCCAGCTGCTTTGATTTTATCAGAGATTTCGGGTGTTTCTGTTTTTCCGAAATATATCTCATCGTCTCGGAGCCCGTTCTCTATCCAGTAATGTCGCCACTGTTTTTCTTCATCAACCAAAGAAAATGTTTTCGGATTCTGCACTGGTATTGCCCCCGAAAACAGGGACTGTCGAGCAATGCTTGTAATCGTTGGGATAAACGAAAAAACTGCATTGACGTTCAAACTCCACGGAGCATCTGCGAATGATTCTTGGATTAGTTGCCAGTCCACAAAACTCATACCATCAATAACAATGACTGCTGGTTTTTTGCCATTTCGACGCACAAAGTCCAAGACGTGATGAAGCATTACAGGCTGTCTAATATCTGCTGACGTCGCGAGAGACGAGTAACGCTCAGAAGTCCAATTGCGGAAAGTTGTGTCAACTGAACTGTACGTCTCTTGAATATCTTTAATCGTAAATCCTTTGTCACGTAGCAGCATAAGTTTAGACAGCAAGTCTACAACTGGCGTCCAATCACGGTATGTCTTGCAAGATGCTAATCGCATTATAAGCTCTTGTGTAGCAGCTGCAGAATAAGCATTTACTATATCCTGATTAAACATATCAACTGTTAAAAACGCTTTTGTTTGTTTTGCAGTCAAACGACGTCCACTCAAATACTTAGTTGCTACAGATAAGTAATCAAAATCAATATTGCGAGAGGCGCGGATGGTAGAAGTATCAAGTTTTGGGAATACTGTTTCAAGCCCCAGCGTAGCAATTGTGAACTGTTTATAAATATCATAAGGTATTTTGATATCCAAGCTGGGTATTATGAAAATGATCCGTTCTTTAGTCTGGCGGCAATCCCGTTCAAAAATAAAGCGAAGCTCTTCAGAGCAGTTCACTTCAAAAACTCTATACTCATCCCAATACAGTCCGTTAGTTCCGGCAGTTCGAGAAACGAGGTTATCAGTATCGTATATGATAAGCCGTTCAACCCAAGGTAGCCCAGCTTTTTCAAAAAGCAAATCTCTCAACATGGCTTTTTCACCTTGCATATTAACATTGGCTGCAGCGAGGGACAAATACTCTTATGTCGATTATACTCCTGCTGTAGCTCTTGTAACTGCCTTTCAAGTTTTCTTATCCGCGACACGCGAATATTTTCTATGCCGATTTTGCCAGCCGCTTCTATACGAAGTGTTAGTGCGTATCGGCGCTTTTTGTATTCTTGTTCGTACCGAGAATAATAATGATTCTTCATTTCAAGGAATGTATCTTCAGTCAGCTCAGCAGCACGGGAGAAAATAGCACTATATGTGTCATCGTCAAGCGATTCCGAACCCAACATATTTAGTGTTATTTTATTGTGAAGCATCTCATCCCAAAGTAGCTTAGATGCGGCTGGACGATATACATCATTATCATTGATAAACAGCGAAATCATGCGCTGGTTTTCATCTCCATCGCTCAAAGAAATCCGCCATAATGACCATAATCCATTTTCGGTATTTACGCCTTTTACTTCAAAAACAGGAATGCCATCTTTTTGATGCCACACTATTTTATCACCTAAAAGCATTTGTATTTGTGGGTCGGAAACTGACAGTTCTAAATCGAATAGCGGATCAACTGTATAACCTTTCCAAGTTTTATAATGAGTGAGCATATTCCGCAATACATTGTGGAAAGCTTGTTGTTGTCGTTCAAACTGGCTATCAGGCATTAGCGTTTTTTCATCCCGTATAATATCGCGGATTTTAACTGCCTGCCCGACCTGTTTCTCCATATCCTTGCCAAGCCCATCAGTATAATATGTTCCATACTTTTGTGCTGCTATAGTTTTCATATATACCTGGGTAAAGTCAAGATCAGCACTGTCACTATTGAGTACATCTTGAAGTTTATCAAAGCCCAGTTCTGATAGGATTGTAGCCAGTTTTTCCTCAAGAACAGAGCGCACACGATTTTCAATAGTATCATTAAGAATGAAATTAAATACTTCGACATCCTTGGCTTGTCCGATACGATCTGCACGGCCAATACGTTGCTCAATCTTCATCGGATTCCAAGGCAGGTCGTAGTTAATTACAATATGTGCGAATTGCATATTGATACCTTCACCACCCGCATCTGTGGATATGAGTATGTTACGTTCACGGCGAAATTGCCGCAGCGCAACATTTCTTTCTTCTATTGACATATGGCCGTTGATAAGTGCAGTTGTAAAGCCACGCGCTTCCACCAGCGCCTGTATGAATTTCTGTGTCATTACAAACTCAGTAAATATAATAATCTTCGCATCAGCATCCTGCGTAGATAGCGCGCGGAGAATTTCACATAGCTGCTCGGCTTTAGCGTCAATGAATTGATTTTTCGCTTGCTTTGCCAGTAAGAGAAGCTTTTCAAGCTGCATTTTTTCTTCGGCAATACCGGCAGAAAGAACAGTCAATGCTTCCTCAAGCGATTCCTCCATCTCTTGGTCAGCTAAGTCTCCGATGCTTGCCGTATGTAGCTGTTCTGACTGCGTTGTGATAATTTCTAAACGACGTTCCAAAGCATCAGCAATTGCGGCAGTACTGCTGGAAACGAGACGTTGAAACAGCACCATAAGAAAACCGATGTAAGGTTTTTTCTCACGCATAGCTTTGTTGTAGCCGGTTCGTACATACTCCGTTACCTGTTCATAGAGCTCCTGCTGCAAACTATGACGTTCTTGCCATTCCACTTTTACAAGATGCGTGTGACGATTTTTGAAAAGCGGTTTCCCTTCATTGTCCACAGCTTCTCGTTTTTCTGTACGAATGATATAAGGCGCTACCTGCTCTTTCACCACTGCCTTTGGATTTGGAAAAGCATCTCGGTCAAGTAATTGCATAAGCCTAAGAAAAGGCTCCGTTTTACCGGAATGTGGTGTAGCCGTGAGAAGCAGTAAATGTGGGCTCGCTTTTGAGAGCATATCACCAAGTTTATGTCGAGCTACCTCACCAGTAGAGCCTGCTACACGATGCGCCTCATCAATTATTATCAAATCCCAACCACCAGCAACGACAGCCTCAATGCGTTCATCATTGTATTGATCGATACGTTCCTGTGTCCAACCATTACGTTGCTCCAATGGTTTGATGGCATCCATCGGACTGATGACCAGCGGGAATTTCGTAAATACATTCTGATCATGGTTTATCTTCTTCAAAGTTGCATAGTCTTCAGGTGAAACAATAGTAAACCGCTCACCGAACTTTTCAAGCATCTCTGTTTCCCACTGAGTTACAAGGCCTTTCGGGCAAACGACGAGGACACGCTCAATAAGCCCGCGAGTTTTCAGTTCCTTAATGATTAGTCCGGCTTCGATAGTTTTTCCAAGTCCAACCTCATCGGCAAGCATATATCTTACTTCGTTTGATGCCATTGCCCGCTCCAAAGCGTAGCGCTGGTGCGGGAGTGGAAGAACACTCTCGCTGGTGTCAAATACCGTACCGTTTGCAAGCTCGTTTTTCACCTTGCACCATGCGGCGACAAAGCGCACAAACGCCTCCGAAGCTGCTGATGCAGCTCCGGACAAAGCAAGGTTCTCGGCATTGACCGAATAAACAGCATTCGATGTCATGTCTATGACCTTGCAGGTCGTCATGCCCCAAAGCTCATGCACCTCAACAATGAGGACAACACGACCTGTTCGAGTATCTATTAAGTTTTCACCTACGGTTGGCATATCCTCACCTCTTCGTGTTAAAGACTACCCATTTGTTCTTTCTGATGGGGTTGTCCAGCTGCATCTTCCCACGTTGTGACAATCTTGAATTTATCCGCAGTCCCCATATGTACTATAAGGTGCTCTTCAAAGCTCTTACCCGCTTCCAAAAAGTCAAATGGCATTTTTGAAGACATTATTGTTAAATTAGCATTCTTATCAACAATAGCAGATACTTTGTAAGCAGTTGCTTGTCCAGAATTCCAGACTTTCAGTCTATATTTACCACTCGAAATATGGATTACACGAGCTTCAATACAAGCCAGGCCAGCTTCAGTTTTCTTCTTCTCAACTTCAGCAACTTCATATTCTTTAATTTTCAACTCAAGCTCGCTTACCCGATTCTGCAGTTTCTGGCTCTTTGCTGATTTGCACAAAGAAACGACGGAAAGCAACAACGCGAACAAAGGGACTATATATGTAATACACTCTTTTGCAAAACTCCAAATTATTGCCCAGTCCATATTGTCACCTACTTAAGCTTCTTGAAAGCTTTTTTTAGTTCTTTCTCAATTTTAGAGATGGCTTCTTTCTTAATGTCTTCGATATTAGCATTAATAATTTCCTGATTTTCTTCAATCAGTTCTGCTTTCGTGCGTGTGGCTCCACAATCCGAGCATTTAATTCTTGTTTCATCTGGTGCATCCTTGAGGTTTTCAATATCATCATTAACTGCGGAAAACTGATCATTACCGCATACAGGACACAAAAGAGATACATTTCTGCTTAAGTCTTTCATTATGTGTATCCTCCTACATTCTATTTGCAGCGTTATCATAATACATTAACAGCGCGGGGTCTTCCTGCAGGACAGTTTCCGGTAAACGATCACCAACTTTTACGATTAGGGAGTAGTTCCTTTCCTTCCAGCATTCGTCGAAGCCGACACGAATTGCCTCGGTACGGGCGTTTTTAATACGGCCGGTCCCTTTAACATAAATATCGTAAAAGTCCTTAATCAGACGTTTCCTGCGAAGCTTTTCAAGGTCCGCCTTATCGGAAAGATCAGGCACATACCATTTTCCATCCTCGTCTTGGAGAAAATTCTCTTTAAGCATATCAAGGAGTTCCGGCATCTGCTCAAACTTGTTGCGGTGCCAGTCCTGTAAGAATTTCGGCTGTATCTCCGAGTATGACTGGCGTTCTTTCCCAAGTTGTGCGTTGAGCCAGATAATAGCGCTCTTTTCATCAGTAATAAAAAGTGATAATTGCTGGTCTTCTAATTCCATCTTTTGGCGGCGCTCGTCATATTCATTTACCTGATCAGGCAGGAAAAACATCCCGTCACGCTGAATAAACCGTTCCCGCAGACCCGCATAGAATATATGCGCATCCATTGGAACAGGAATACCACGCATAATATGAAAAGCCACCATACGGTCAAAGAGCAGATAATCTTGCCGTTCGGAAACCACTTCAATTTTACCCGTAGAGTCAGGGGCAATGGGAACATTTTGCAAATGTTGACGAACAAACTCCCATGCCATTTCTGGATCACCAGCACGCTCTGTAAACTGACGCACGAAAGCTTCCTTGGGTTTATATGCCGAAATAACCAAATCCTGCTTTACAGCTGAAGCTGCCGTTACTTGCTTAAAGCTACCCTGTTTTTTATCAAGGGTTCGCACGTCTGCTACGATGAATCCAGCTCTTAGTAAAGCCTCAGCTATGGCATTCCAAACAGAATTTTGACTGTTATGAAACTCAACCGTCATCCAACGACCAGGCTTCAAAACACGGTAGTACTCAAAAAAGCATCTTTCCATTAGATGTTGATATTCTGCCAATCCTTTTTGCTGAGCATTGTTCATTATGGCTTCTTCTTTATTGTTTGTTTTTACTCTTATCCATGATTCCCACATATATGATAATTCAGAGTAATCAATATTACTTCCAAAAGGAGGATCCGTAAATATATAGTCAATTGTATTGTTAGGAATTTGACTCGCATCTGTTAGTGAAGCGGTACTTACTATACAGTTTTGTTTTTGTATACGCCAATTCTTATAGATATTTGCTTTACTTTTTAATAAATTAAAAATGGATGTCTCAAAAATGCAAGATGAAATATATAACGTTCCCATTAATGGTCCTGCTTGATTTTTGCTCCATTTGAATAGTTTTGAAGCTCTTTGCATAATTGATGTCCAGATGAAACGAAGCTGTGGATCATCAATGCATAATTCTCGCATAACTCCTAATGCATATAGATTTCGTTGCGTAAAAAAATCATGAATATTTGTTCGTCCTGTTATATCATTTCTACGACCTTCTCTACCTTCTACCATTCTGTCCGTTGGGTACCAAGGAAAAGAATCTAACTCTTCGATTTTTCGAATCAATTCGTAGTCAAATTCAACAGGCTTACGCTCATAACTCTTATTTCCATATGTGTATTTTATTAATACAGGTACTTGTTTTGCAAAACTTCTCGATGTTTGCAGCACTCTATCAAACTTTGTTTCAATTTCTCTATCACAATCTTTTTTTGATAATATTGCACCACAAGATTTACACTTGAATCTTTCCTTGACCGATTTATCTTTTTGATCAACTGCTTCATTCCAGAAAACAAGTGGTTTTGAGCAATTTGGGCATACATATACATCCGACCAAATTACATAATTAATTCTACCTTTTACAGAAGAACCATCTATAGTTTTAAAGTATGGCTCGCCTTTCTCGTCACAATGAGGTGTTTCATAAAGCCATGCACACCTCGCTTCTAAAGCTTCAAGCATATCATCATACTTCTTACAGAACTGTGCATATGTTATAGGTGAATTATATGTGTATGAAATCGCAGTTGCAGCAGGTGACAAATCGCTTAACACCGCTTTTCTTGCTCCAAATATCACATCTTTGCCAATGTTAGTTATTTCATCCTTTAATTCAGGGAACTCACACATCTGTGCAGCCACACCAGTCATACCCGTCCCACAGAAACCGTCAAATACGATATCACCCGGATTTGTATAGTGTAAGATATATCGCACAATTGCTTTGTATGGAACCTTTGTATGATATGTGTGAGCCATATAAATCGGATCATTCTTTCCCTCACTAATATCAGCCGAAAATGGTTCCCGATGGTAATCATCTGTATCTTCATTATACGGTGTACCATGCTCACGGATAAAATCCTCTATGAACGGGTTCGGGCAAGCAGTGTAGTACGGAGGTCGAGAGAGTGCAATGATGTCCTCGTCCTTCGCAATCGGAAATCCTTCAACGTCCCTTACACAGTCGATATCTTCTTTTGTAAGTTTTTTCTCTTCCATCATTTATACCTCCCCGGAATCTTCTGTGTACTTTGTCTTTACAACAAGCCGTGTCTTTTCCTCATCATGACCCACGAGGTAGCTTTCGATAAGCGCATTCATCTTCTTTTTGAAGTCCGCTGGGGTCACCGGCCCCCACGAAACCATCTCTCGTTCTATACGTTCAGGATCAACCTCGACACTATCAAGGCCTGAAAGCAGCTCATTTACTGCAGAGACAAAGTCGGGTGTAATAGTTTTTGGAAGCTGTTTCGTCGATATAAGCTCATCGATGATTTTCTTCTTTGGTTTCGAGAGTAGTGCTTTATCATCGTCCAGCATCGGGTCATCTACTGCACTGAGTATGGCAGCAGTCCACGAGGAAACGAGCTTCGATAGTTGCTCTTCAATATAATCAAGTTTTCCGACGACAGGCTTATCTTTATCTCCGGGTTTATAACCACAATGAGAGCATATAGGTGCTGCCTGAAGTTCGGTTGCTGTACATTCATAGCAGGCCTTGAGCCCGTTCAGATGCACGTTCAAAAGTTCTTGATATTGACCGGTGGAGAGAATATCCTTAATACCAAGCAATTGCTGGAGTTTGGCCATCTCATCACCATTTATTATTGCTTGCTTACGTTTAAGTCCCGCATGGTCAAGACGGTATAACTTGTGCTGCTCAAGGTAGAAATCGATGTAGCTCTTTTTTAAAGCTTCCAGCTCATCTATCAATGCATCAGTATTATATGTGTCATAATGAACATCAAGTAGTTCATCTCGTAAAGCAAGATATTTATCTTTTGCCGATTGGAAACGGGCTTTAAGCGTAGCGTTCCCACCTACCATTGTTTCGGCTGTTGCGAGGTATTGCATGATATCCTGAACCGATGCTTTGAAATCCTCAATTATATGAGCAATTGCCAGAGCATCTATACCTCGCTTTAGGTTATCAAGCTGCTCGTCGGAATAATCGAAGTTCTTCAGTTTTGCAGGTGTACTCCAACGGCTCTGAACATCATTATAAAGAGCGCGGAGTGCATCCATCTCGCGACAATATTTCTCTGCAAGGTTTGTTGGTACGATTTGGTCGCCCCACAGATATAAAGAACCTTTAAAAAGCTTGTCGTACCGGAAAGTCTCTTCACTTAGTTCCTTGCTACGTTTATAGAGTTCCTGCCAACCGTCATCCCAAGAATTAGGATTCACAATCAATCCATCATTGATGGAAATATTATTGAACAGACGACGTAAAAGCTGAACGGCAGGCGCCTTGGGTTTTTCAAGACGTTTAAAGTCATAAGTTATGCTGGGATTCTTGATAAATTCCTCAACATTCGAAGCATCATATCGTTTGTTATCAGGACCGACAAGAACACAGTTTCCGCTATAGACCAGTGCTGTCCAAATCACCGATGTCCAAATGACGCTCAATCGGAATTTTTCGTCAACCATGTCCTGCCCATTGAGTGATGTCATGATATCGGAAGAATTTAAAACACTACCTTCGGGAAGTTGCTTCAATCTTTGAAGATAATGCGCAGCATATTTTGAGTTTTCCACACGAACTTTGCCATCAAGAAGCAGTCCAAGGGATTCGAGAAGTGACTGCCCGAGCTGAGTTGCTTTCCCTACAATGGCGTTAATAGCTTCAGCTCGCATCGTAGCCTGGTTGTCTTTCGTTACAGGCTTTTTGAACACAGGATAATATGGGTAGCGCTCGTTAAAATAGCTGCTGAGAGCTTTAGATGCCACAATGCTGATAACATCGCGCACAGTAATCTCGTTCATGCGAGCTCCGCGCAGGTATTCCAATACTGGCTTTTCAGCACCCATGTATGATATTTGAAAACAAACGGTTTTGTTTTCCTCCAGATAACGGCGAATATCTCTGAGCGTGGAGGTGGCACGTTTTGCATAGGTGGAGCGAGTCTCACCCTGAGCGGACATGACTTCCATTTCCTTGGCACCAGCATATTCTTTCAAGAGCGTGGTGAACTTTTCGCTGTTCTGGAAAGTGAAATAAACCTCATCTTCCTTTGGTTCATCTATTATTTTTGAGCCAAACAGTGGCAGCATATATACATAGAAATCCTGCGGAGGTTGTGCCGTTGGCCTTCCGCTTGGCAATCCCATAAATAGATACCCTTCACGGAAGATGTTTTTTTCAGTCCAGTTGATACGATATTCGTATATTTTTCGGCCAGTAACGTGTTCAGTGAGCTGCAAATCAGCCGCATCATACATGACCGTATAGAAATACTGATTCAAACGGTCTTCGCCGAGGAAGTCCGCTTTCTCTTGAATCTTCTTGTCGTAATCAACATCCTTTTTAAGGTCAAGAAAATACTGACCATTATCTTTGTTATATTCAATAAACTGCCCGCTGACAGTGTTCATGATGTCATGAAGAACGGTTTCAACTGTGGTGAGCAGGAAATCCTCCTCCATAACGGGCAGATGAATGAACAGTGTGAGTTCATCTTTCAAATTCTGCGCAGTTAAACCGAGCTTTGCATCGAGTACGACAGTCGTTAGACGATGAACGCTTAGTGCGGCAATGATCTGCTGTGCTATGGGCTTATATGCTGGCTTAGGGAAAGAACGTTGAATGATGTCTTCCAACACGCTACTTTTTTGTAACACTTCATGGACAGCAGGTTCAACGCGCTTTGCTGGATCACCCTTGATACGACTCCAATATGTGTCATAAGAAACAACTCCCGGCTGACCTGCTGGAATTTCCTTATTGATAATTTCACTAATTGTTTCCGAGATGGTTTTTAGCACCTCACGCTTTTCAACGATTACCATCCTTTGAAATGTGCTGATATAAGCAGGGTGTATCGGGAACAAATCCACATACTCGTCGAGCTGTTCCGCCATGCTCTGATAAAGCGGACAGAAAGGGGTTAAATGCTCGCGTATCATGGCTCTTTGCTCTGGTGTTTTTTGAAGAATACGCTGTTTTACAACATAAGCAATATCTTCAGTTCGGATAAGAGCTTGCTCATAGCGATCTTTCATTTTCAGCAATGAATTTGATACGTTATGGAAAGTTGGATTTTCAAACAGGACTTCCTGAATACCACTGACAAAACGCAGGCGAGTGGATTTTATAATTTCACCAAGCTCTCGCATAAAGCCGATATCCTGCATCAGCTCATTATCCTTGCGACCTTTCAGATAATCCAGCAACTCATCCACGATGATGAGGTATCCCTTCTCGCCATATTTTTCAGCGAAAGCCGCCATCATTGCCACGAGTGCATCTTTGTTATTTGTAATGTTGCCGACATCGGGGAATTTATAGGTAATGCCACGTCGAGCCAAATCCTGCTCGATGTTACCCGTGATGATGGCACGTAAAGACGCTTCCGTGCTGCCTATCTCGATACGTAGTACTTCAAACTTACCAGCAATAGATTTTGCAGAGGCACGGAATTTCTCGTTTTGCGCTTCTTCAAGATACGCGGAATTTGCAGCAATGGCAGAAATTACACTCATTAAATGAGATTTACCCGTGCCATAGTTTCCAACTACTAAAACGCCCTTATTATCAACGACATCTTCTAATTTTAACTGAGAGATGATTTTAGTAGAGACGAGGTCAGCCATATTGTCACTCATTACATAGCTACGCACGAGTTCTTTTGCTTTTTCATTATCATCTGCGCTTTTAAGCTCAATTACCGTAACAATCGGGTCAAATTGAATTAAATCACTATACTTCATTTTATCGCTCCTATCTCAAGACGACATATGTATCCACATAGTCCTTGACGTTGTATTCTTTAAAATCAAATCTGCTCGGTTCGGAATATGTCAATCTTTCTCCAGCAATTTCACCTGGCCATGGTAGATAGAGCCGCTGGTTTCTGCCAAGCTGCAGAAGTAGCTTTATCACATCCAGTCCGTATTCTGGAGCAAAGAGGATGTCTGTGTTTGTAAGGAGGATGTCTCCGTGGCCTTCGTCTAAAATGTTATCCAGTTCACTTGTGATACTGGTGGATAAACCTTCGGTTTTTACTCTAAGCATCCTTTCACTAAGTAGAAGCCCAACATTCACGACAGAAGCATTTATCGGCACGGTCACGTTGGGAGCTAACACGAACACGCCTTGCCGCGTCTGCTTAATGACCGCTGGAAAATCTCGACGTCTTATAGCCTTACCCATTCTTAATCGCCTCCCATTCATCTATTACTCGATTTTCGCACTCTCTCCGCTATCGACCCATGCGTCAACTTCCGATATTTTAAACTTATACTGTTTACCGATGCGGCGATACGGAATTACTTCTTTTTTTATCCAAGCTCTAATTGTGTCTTTACTTACACCGAGCTGTTCGGCAATTTCTTCGAGACTCAACCATTTTTATCACACGAACCAGGGACGAATTCCATTATATCGGATATATCACAATTTAGTGCCTTACATATACGCAGGAGCACTTCGGTATTTACATTCTCGCCTTTGCCCAGCTTGGCAATTGAAGCGGAACTGATACCTGTCATTTTTCGCAAATCCTGCTTGTTCATATTTTTGTCGATTAATAACTTCCATAAGTTATTGTAACTAAAATGCACGATACCACCTCATATCACTCTTTTGGGGATTGTGGTATATCAAATTTGCAATCATGCAAAAAACCACACTGATCTTCACCGACGATGCCTGTGAAGATGATTCGTCTTACACCGTTCTGATTATAATCGAGATTAGGTAGCGTCCGCTCGTTTTCCACGATTATCAGCTGTCCCATTTCTCGGCTATTGATGAAGTACTGAAACAAAGCGGTTTGTACACTCTCCGATGTTTCATTCTTTGTTCCCTCATCAATTCCATGTAGCGGCGTGTCAACGATACATAGCCCAGGATTGTAAACAGCATTTTCCAACATGAATTTGCGAAATGCCATGACCACAATCGTATTTAAAATGGAGCAGTAACCTTTACCTTGCGTTAAAGCTTTTGCTTGTCCGTTGATTTCTAAGTCGAAAGAGCTCTTTGAGAATCGCGCTGAGATAAGAGGCGTGTACTTGCACTCCGTCAATATTTCAATTAGTGCAGCATCCATCCCTTCCCAAAATCGGTCATCAAACTTGTCCATTGGCTTATATTTAATTTCGGATACATCTTCGTTCTGCATATCACGCAGGTCGCTATACCATCCATCAGCGAGGCGGTGTATTACATCGAGCTCATAGTTTAACTGTATATATACGCGATAAGCATCAATGGTCTCAGAAAGAGCTCTGGCTTGTGGCTGCAGATCTTTTGCTATCTATAATCTTTGCGTATGTACGACCTCACTAATGAAACTAACATTGGAATATTTGATAATTGTTTCC
>Ga0209312_1001990_pt1 | contig 14003 bp, 27 predicted proteins | sample BioC13SIPDNA_4_FD_185744 | JGI IMG/M metagenome (GOLD analysis project Ga0209312, IMG submission 185744) | Anaerobic biogas reactor microbial communites from Washington, USA - Biogas_R1_B C13 SIP DNA (SPAdes) (version 2) | ecosystem: Engineered > Bioreactor > Anaerobic > Unclassified | place... | reverse complement strand
AGAGCAGGAGGAGCAAGATGCGGCGATGGCGGCCGATCCGGAGGTCCTCGCCGTCCCGCTGTCATCAGAGGCCACTCCGGTCCCACAGTCGGACTACGTGCTCGCCCCACCGGCAGCCGACACGGGTGCCCGCGTGCCGGAGTTTGAACCGGCGGATGATCCGGACGTCGACATGGAGTCTGCGCACACCGGCCGGCTGCACACCTACGAGGTCAATCCAGAGCCAGAGATCCCCGGGCCTGCACCAGAGGAGGAGCCAGTATACGAAGTTGCCAGTACGCGGAAAACGGCGTGGTCGCACGCCGAGGATGCTGCAATCCGACAGGCGACCACCGGCCGGGATGCGGTTGCTGCGTATCGCGTAGTGTTCGGCGACAACCGTCGCACCAACAGTGCAATCAAAACGCGATGGAACACGATGCGGCGTGCAGCGGAGGCTGCACCGGCAACGACGGTGACGATGCATGGTGCGCCGTGGACCGACGACGAGAAACAAGTGATCGCGGCTGCGACGACGTCGACAAAAGAGGCGATCGCGGCGTACCGGGCGCGATACCCCAGATCCGACCGGACGGACAAATCGATCCAGAACGTCTGGGGTAAGGCGCGCAAGGCAACCAAAACCGCGACCGCAGAACTCCCGGATCCGGTGGTCGGTGTCCCGGATTTTCCCGGCGACGAATACTCGATCACACGGTGCGTCGAGGACACCGAAGATGCGCCGACTCCGGCGCCGATACTCCGAGACGGCACGCGCGTTAGGATCGACCTGCCCGGGTCGGCGTCGCATGGCGAAATCGGGCGCGTCGTGAAATACTATTACGCGACACGGCAGTATCTCGTGTCGTTGGATAAAGCGCCACTCACGGTACGGGTCTCTGCTGACGGGCTGGAGGTCGTTTGAATGGTCAAGAAGTCAGGAGGCCGGTTGCGGCTTGCCGGTCGTCGTGGCGAGATCGTGACGACGATCTACCAGTTGTTCGGCGCCTCAACGTGGGCCTACAGAGACCTTGTGGCGCTCGGGGTGCCGGTGCCGGGACCGATGACGGTCGGCGCTCTGGTGTCAGACGGGTTTGTTGATTGTCTTGACCCCGCCAAACCCAGGAAATACCGGTTGGCCGAACGCACGGTCTCGGGTATCGAGGCCGGGAAGGTGGTCCTGTGACCCGCCCGCGTAAGTGGAATATCCCGCTGACGTATGCCCCGAAGATCCCCGGCGTTATCAACGGCACGATCCGGCAGACGATCCGGGTCGGGCGGAAGTTCAGCGTCGGCGATCTGGTGTCGTTCCATGGGTGGGCGGGAAAACCATATCGGTCGAAATGGTCGTTCCGGACCCCGTATTATCCGCTGATAATGGCCCGCCCGGTCGTGATCCGGCCCGGCGGGATCGAATATCTCGTCGGAAGCGGGATGGCGTATCGCGCGTGGAGTATGCTCGATGAGATCGCCCTGCTCGACGGCATCGAGCCGCCGACTGGAGAGGCGCTGTGTATAGTGCTGCACGGGATGCACAAGATCCCCGGCGAGGGGATCGAGGCGCAAATCCTGCGATGGAGGCCGATCCCATGACCCGGCCGATCCTCTACATCTCCGGTCCTTATTCTGCCGGCAACGGGCGCACGGTTGAAGAGAATATCGCAGTCGCGCGATCGTATGCGGCAGCGGCGTGGCGGCAAGGGTGGGCAGCGTTCTGTCCGCACCTCAACACAGCGTATTTTGAGACGTTGTGCCCGGAGATCCCTCACTCGGACTGGATAGACGGCGATATCACGATCCTCAGGATGCTCAACCCGTGCCGCGCCGCGATGTTGATGTTACCAAACTGGCAGGAGAGCGCCGGTGCACGGTTGGAGCGAGATTGGGCGATCAATCTCAACCTGGAGGTGTTCGCTGCACCGGAGATGCCAGATGCCATTCCGATTGCGGCGGCGTTCCTTTTCCTTGGGGGGCCGGCGATGACCAAACCGCGCCCCGATGATGAGATATCACCATGCCCGCACTACACCCGCGCGATCGTCGGTGTAGGCGCATGTGTGGACATTTGCGGGACTACGGCGACACAGTGCCCGCCGCGCAAGACCTGCCAGATCCAGAGGCGGTGTAGATGAAGTCCGTCACAATCACGCCGGACACAATCGCCGGGTTCGAACGCTGGCTGACTGATCGAGGGTGTTACGCGCCCGGGACGATCCGCGCCGGGGTCACACACGTACGAGCGATGGCAAAAAAAGGGATCTGCGAAATCCCTCTGAACGAAGATGATGCAGTTGCGCTCGTCGATCAGCTATATTGGTCAAGGACTCAGGCAGACAACTACAAAGCAGCAATCAGACGATTGATCGAATGTTGCCGCGCGGAGGTGCTCTAGTGACGCTCCGACCTGCAGGTGAGGCCCGACTCGACCTGCTCACGGACGGGCTGTTGCTGGAGATCGGCGACGATCTCTATGTCGTGCCGTTGCACCGGCTGAAGGCGTTGACGTCTCGGAGGGCTGATTATGCTCCGGTGTCTCGACGGTATCCCGGGACCGACGGGAGGCATCTGGATGTCGAGATCCAGTATACTCTTCGGCGATCGCGCTCTGGGAGCGCCCTGGTGCTCTTGACGCCGGACGGGATCTACATCGCGAGTCTGGCGGCGGTGCTCGACGTGGAACACGGCCTGGTGCCATCAGCTAAGATCTCCAGGATCGTGACAACCGCTGCACAGCTCGATGACGCGACATCGAAACAGACGGCGCTGAAGGGGTGCTAAATGGCGGTCTCTGACTATATCGGGCGCGGGGCGGATAGTATCGTCGTACCGCGCTGGCTCGTCGAGACTACGTATGAGATCATCGAGACGGTCAAGTTGATGGACGACGCCCCGGTTATTGTAGATCGGGTCGAGTTCCATGAGTCTGGACGGATCACTCTGATTTTCAAGGAGCGTGATCGCGATTAGTCTCGACGAGAAGCAGTGCGTCGCGTGCGGCGCCGTGAAACCGTTGACAGAGTTTGTGCGGCACAAGGGGTATCCAGACGGCCACACACGACGATGCAAAGCGTGCAACCGGGTCGCCAGTCGCGAATACTATCGCCGCCGGAAACGCGAAGAAGTGCCGGTGATACCGTCGAAATACGTGGCGTTCACCTGCGCGGTCTGTGGACGCGAGTTCCGGTATCGCCGGACAGAGATCGAGTACCGCAAACGAACCGGGCGTGCGCTGCCGAAATATTGTTCCGACGCCTGCAACGGCGTGGCGTTGTCAAAACGAAACCGGAAGAAGGCGAGCCCATGACCGGCTACCCGCCACACATCCGGGCCGATCCTCGCCCAGGCCGCAATGGGGGAGAATTTGTGATCATCATCTGCCAGAACTGCGGCAAGGAGTTCCGGCTGCCTGAGTGTAGAGTCGCATCCCAGGTACGGCAAACTGGACAGTATCGGCAGTTCTGCAGCGCCCGATGTCGCGGTGCATGGGACCGGAGGACTCGCCGATGACCTGTCATGGATGCCGGCACCACTACCGCGAGCGGCATTGGTGGTTATTCGAGATCGATTTTTGTGGACTCAGCGGCGATGTGGTCGGGTTCGAGTGCCCGCTCGGATGCATCGAGACCGAGGGTTGCCGCGCCTACGAGCGCCCGCCCGCGTGGCCCGTGGGGGCGATTGCGTGACCAATGACGTGACTGATGACGTCTATGTGTGGTGCGGCCGCTGCGGGCTGGCCATCGAGCCGGAGATCCGGAGCGAGTTGATCCCGTATTGCAAAACGTGCCGCGAGGAGATCCTGCTCGATGCACCGGATCTCGGAAAGGCACGACTCCGCAGCATCCGGATGGAGGAGGATTTGGGGGTGCCGCATGAATCCATGTGAAATTTGTGGAAGAGCGTTACCAAGGTTTACGGACCCGGAATATGCGACGACCGGCAACCGAATGGTGATCTGGTACGGCGGCGGTCCTTACGCGATCTGTGCCGACCATTCTACGGACGAGATGCTGCTCTGGGTGGCGGAGACCCTTGCGTGTGACGCGGACCTTGCGCGCCGGTATCGGGAGAAGATCGAGGCCGACCGTGTGAGCGTCTACGTTCTTGACGGGTTGACGGTCGAAGTGACACTGCCCGGACCGGCGATGACTGGGCTGGAGAAGAGTGTGCGCGACGCAATGGAGGCCGAATGAGCACCTACCCGCACAAAGCCGCACAACGCCTGGAGGATCTGGAGCCGATTAACGCGCCGAAACTCCATGACCGGATTTATGAGGATATCCTCGTGCGCGGGTTGGAGTATCGACAGAAAGACGCCGATGGGTTTGCTGACGGGATCGCGCTCCTCCGGAAACTGCGCGATATCCACGCGGAGTATGTCCAGCAGGCAGGACCGTTCGCAGACCTCTTCGGCGAGTATCTGGAGTGTTCCGGGCAGACGTCTGAACGCGCCGGGCAGTTCTTTACGCCACCGGATATCGTCGATATGATGGTCGAGATGACGTTCAACGGCGTGGATCTTGCGCGGGAGAGGCCGTTCACGGTCTGTGACCCGGCGTGCGGCAGCGGGAGGTTCATGCTCGGGACGGCGAAGCATTTTGTCAGACATAATGCCGGCTGCCTGAACTTCTGTTTCACGAACGTGGACGTCGATCGCAGGATGTTCGCGTATTGCACGATGAACGCGGTCCTGAACGGTATCCCTGGGATCCATATCCACGGAGACACGCTGCGGATGGAGGTCTGGGATGCGTTCGCGACAGTGCCGATCGGGCAGGTCGCGCCCTGGACTCGAGTGCGGCCGGAGACGGCGAAGAGATGGTTGGTGAGCGCACTGGAGAGGCCGGATGCGGCCGTCGCGCCGGAGAGTGCGCCGTCGGTGAAGACGCGGCAGACGACGTTGGAGGGGATGGCGTGACTGACCAACTCAACGATATCCTGATCGAGTGTTGCCAACTCCGAGGCGTCTACCCGCTGATGCACCGGACACTGCACGAGTTTGACTGGTTCTGTTCTGCCGTGATCTGGGGATCCAGTGACCGGCTAAAACACCGTATCGCCGAGGCGGAGGATGCCGGGGGCGAGACAATCGCCAGCATGTACCGCGACATCCAGGCTGCAGAAGACTCGATCCGGGAACGGTTCAAGAAAACTCACTTCGACTACGCCGACGGCCTCGAACTAATCCGACTCGCGGAGGCGTTCCGGATCTATTGTCGTGAGAGGTACGCGGGCGAGGCAGAGTCATGAAATTCAAGATCGCAGAGACTCGGGAGGGTTTCCGGTGCCGGGTCTGCGGCCGGCGGTTTGCGACCGAGGAGGCCGCATTTATCCATCAGTCGTATGACTGTTCCGGCGCGAAGAGGAAGAGCCATGAATAGACTATCGAACATAGGACAGCGGGCCGATCAACTGCCAGGGAGACGGCCCGCCGGACGACCACAGACGAGATTTACGAAGGTGATCGACAGTGATATCTAACAAAGTTCCAGCGGATAAACCTTACACCTCTTCGGCGCAGTACGGCGCCCTCATTCCTATCAGCGAGGTGAAGTTCGACAAGAACGTTTACCCGCGCAAAAGCTGGAGCACAGCAACAATCGAGCGATACGCTGACGCACTCGAAGCAGGTGCAGAGTTCCCTCCGATCGTGCTCCTCGAAGGATCAAATATACTCCTTGACGGGAAACACCGTCTTGAGGCGCACAAAAAGGCCGAGAGAACAGAGATCGCCGTCGAATGGCACATGGTCCCTGAAGGCATGTCTGCGAAGTATTACGCAGCACTCCTATCGTCAAGGCATGGCGACAGGATCTCAAACGCAGAACTCAAAGACATTGCAATCGAGGACTTCGAGGCAGATCCTAAACGCAACGTGGTAGAGTGGTGTCAGCCGCTTGGGATTAGCAATAGGACTGCGTATAGGTGGGTCTCTCATATCGTCGAGCGAGAGAAGGCCGATAGACAGAGCAAGGCGTGGCACCTCGCGCAACTCGGGTGGACGCAGCAGGAGATCGCAGATCTGCTCGGGGTAACACAACCAACCGTAGGGGCAGATATAAAAAATTGCCACTTGGCAAAAATTTATAACGATCTCCCGAGGGGTTGGAACGAGCAACTCCTCGCCGACACTGCGAAGAGGCTCAACGTCCCTTATAAAGATGCTCTCGCTGCGGCGATGGCGAACGAGGACGACGACGCACGGTTCAAGCGCCTGGGTATCAGTTCCCGCCCGTATGACGTCTGGAACTTCGCGAAGAACCACGACCTTATGGGGAGCGAGCACCCCGGGCGAATCCCGGGAGAGTTGATCGCGCACGTTCTCTATTTCTTCACGCAGCCCGGCGACCTCGTGGTTGACCCTATGGTCGGCAGCGGCACCACGATAGACGCCTGCCTGCTCATGGGGCGAAGGTGCAGAGGATACGATATCGACCACAGACACGAGAGGTTCGATATCGAGCACCACGACCTATCAACAGGATGGCCTGAAACCGTGAAGAAGGCCGATCTGGTTTTCTGGGATCCGCCGTACTTCGACAAGATGGATTCGGGCAACCTCGAAGGAGGATATGCCGAGGGGTCCGTCTCCGGCCTGCCGCCCGAAGAATACCTTGGATGGATGGCACAACGGTTCAACGAACTCGCAGCGTGCATGAAGGAAGGTGCGGTGTTTGCGTTCCTCATGTCACAGTGGGTTCCAATAGAAGGGAAACCCTTCGCCGATCGACCAGCAATCCTACTCGTGGACTATATAGACCTAATCAGATGTGCTGGGTTGACAGTCGCTATGGAGATCCAGTGCCCGCTCTCCTCGCAACAGTTCAACGGCGCACAAATTCTCAGTATGAGGAGTAAGAGGAAGATCGGGATAATCTCACGGTCTCTTCTGGTGGTGAGGAAATGACAAACGAACTCACCTACATATCAACCGAATACTTCCGCAAGTGGTTCTCGAAACCAGAACATAGAGTCAGTTTCGGAGGAAGAGATCTTGCAATAGAGTACGAAAACTGGCAAATCGAACCTCCAGTGATGATGGCGTTCTATAATTATCTGGCAGAGAAAGGGGATTTGTTCACGCAGAGGGAGTTCTTAGATTATTTCTGGACCCTACCTTCTCCACAACCTAAAGAGACACTAGAACATAGAGATATCAAAGGCATCGAAGCAAGGATCTCTCGGCAGTTCTACCCATCTGCCATGAAAACGGTGCATGCATGGGCGCTTTTAGTAGAATCTGGGCACTTTGATAGGTGCCTGATAAGTGCGAGAAAAGATTTTGTCGGGAAAGTTGATTTGACCGTTATTTCTGATGAAAGCGCGGTTCTGGTCGCGTTCCGCGATGATACCGTAAATTCTGAAGATTGGTCAAGGATAAAAGAAGAAAACGTGTCCGGGATGCGCGGCGTCAACGAGGACGCAGTAGAAATTCTTCTCAAAATCACTGATAAACTGAGATCTGACGCACAGATGACTGGGAATTTAATCCTATACTCCATTGACGATCTTAAACCTGTCTTCGACGCTGCCGGGGTAACATATGTTCCAAAACATACCAAAGTCCCTACGAAACGGTATATTCTCAAACAGAGGAAGACGGGGCAGGTGCAGTTGTTTGATTACGTGCTGGGGGTATCCGCATGACCTCCGTCCTCTTCCTATCCGGCCCATACCCCGGGCACCCAGATATCCCGCTGAACGATATCGTCTGCGTTGCCGAATTTTATCGCGACGCTGCCGAAGACGCCGGATGGACCGTAGTCTGTCCGTCGTTGTGGCCGGATGAAAACGCATGGCGATCGGGGCGCGAACTGATCGACCGACTCGACAGAGACACCGATGCGATCCTGACGATGCCAAACTGGTTACGTGACGACAAGGCCGTAAGAGAACGCCAACGGGCACAGGCGCGCAACCTGAAGATATACGCAGTAATGGATGGCAGACCGATACCAACACCGGAACAACAAACACTCTGTCCACATTATCGCGCCGTGTTCTACGAGTCAAGCGACCGCGAGACGTGCGACGCGAACGTGCGCAGATGTCCTCCGAACGCCAGGTGCCCGCTGCGCGCGAAAATATTACGGAGAGAGCGCGAATGATCCCATCCTCGGTCGCAGGACAAGGTATTGCAAGCCCGCTGCTCCACGATGTATTCAAAGCCACGCTGGATTACTACAGCGAGGACGTAATTAACATTGTTAGAAAACGGGTTCGGTCAACTCTGTTTGAAGATCCCGCGTGGTCGCTGAACCGTATCAGGCAAGAGAGGCACGTTTCGTCACTCTTTGCTGATGATCTGACTATCGGGTTTATCGACGTGGTATGGGTCTTTGACCACACCTCAGAGTTGCACGGGCTACGGAAAGGACTATACCACGTTTTCCACGAGATCAAAACCGGACGGTTCGACCTGGACCGCGATATTATAGAGAAATATACTCAGATGGGGTTCAATAAAAAGAATGTCGCTGGAAGGTGGACGAAACAGCGAGTGGGAGGAGGGAATTCGCAGTTTTGGGTATGGGCATGGTATACTCAGATTGCCAACACCGTTTCAAAATCTCCAGAAACTGCTAAAATGTATAAGCGTGGCATTCTCCGGTTACTCCCGTTAGAACTTCTGTTCCCGCTAATCGAAGCAGAACTCGGGAGGATCGGGTTTGAGTACACCGCGCCGCCGGTTACTATCCCTCAAGAACTCCCCGGGATCGTGCTGAACGGAGATGGGTGCTGATGACTCCCTCAACGCTCAGCCCACCTCCATACTGCCGCGGGTGCCCACACCCGACCTACGACAACCGACACAGAAAGGGGTTTCAATGGTATTGCCGTCTGCATTCGCCGACAGGGATCCCTTGCACGAATATTGAGGTGCTCAAGGAGTGGTGCCTCAGAGTGCAGGAATACATGGAACGAGAGGAGGCGGCGACGTGAGTGGCGATGTAGTTCTCAGGATACCATACGACGCAACGTCGTTTCATAATGCATTGGAGAGTCTCAGACAACCGTTTCCAACCGCAACATATCAAGAACGGCAGGTGATATTCACACGAGCACAGGAGTGGACCGGTGTCACGGTCGCGCTTGACGATGCCGCGTACATTCCTCTGAAAACAGAGTGGATGCCTACAAAAGACCGGAAAACGGATGATAATGTCGAGGTCCTCATCGCAGGAAGATGGCCGCAGGAGATCAAGGATGCGATTGCAGATGGTAAAATTGCCAGAATCAGCGCGACGATAATCGACAAATTTTGGAAGATGGTGCAGAATGGCAGCGGGAAGATCGTGGAGACGGAGAGGGGTATCAACGTCCCGACCGCTGATGGCGATGCGACGCCGGAGAGCCCCGTGGCAACCCCGGAAACGGATGCCGGCAACGTTGAACATGTGCCGGAAAAATGCCCGGATGCGACACCGGTTGCGGCGCAAGAGGAAGAGGCGCGTATAGCAACCGGCGGTTTATCTTGCGAATCCGGACCTGCCCGCATCTCTCCACGACTCAAGCACGTCGACGGTTGGACGTGGAGCCATATCGTCTCCGAGATCCGGGTGTGGTCACAGTACTACCCCGACCCGATCCCTGACCCGAACGATATCACGGAAGACGAGGCCCGGCGGCTCTTGAAAGAGATCCTTCAGCACCCAGATGTGCTCGATGCCGAAGAGAGGCAGACCGTGGAGGCAGAGGCGCAATTGGTGGGGTATCGCGATGGTCGCACGATCGCGTATGCGATCAATGTCGGAGTTGCCCTGCCAGACCCGACTCCTCCACCGGCAACACAGGAATTTGATTGTACCGACGACGGAAACGGGAGCAGACTCGTCGCACAGTACCGTGATTCTGTCAGATTCTGTGACCATGAGAAAGCGTGGTATCTCTGGAATGGGATCCGGTGGGAACGCGACGAGACCCGGCGCATGCTCGCGCTCGCGAAGCGCGTCTGCCGGACTATTCATATCGAGGCCTCGACGGCGAGCGACGACCGGAGGGAGAAGATCGGGAAGTGGGCGATCGCGTCAGGGATGTTTCCCAGACTTAAGGCAATGATTGAGTGTGCGTCGCCGGCGGTAGCTGTGACTCCGGCAGACCTCGACGCGAACCCGACGCTCTGGAACTGTCTGAACGGTACGCTTGAACTGGATACCGGCGTGTTCCGGCCTGCGAAGCGCGAGGATCTGCTCACAAAATGTTGCGGGGTGACTTACAACCCCAGGGCAACGTGCCCGACATGGCTCGCGCATCTGGATCTCGTCTTTGCCGGGGACCGTGAGTATATCGATGGGTTTCAGGAACTCTGTGGGTATGCGATGCTCCAGGACAATCCAGAGCAGATCATGGCGATCCTCTATGGCACAGGAAAGAACGGCAAATCGGTGACGGTCGGTGCGTTGGCACGCATATGGAAAGATTATGCTGTGAATGTCGCAGCCGAGAGTCTGATGGTCAAGCGGAGCGAAGGGCCACGGTCGGATCTGGCGCGACTCAAAGGTGCGCGACTCGTCACGGCGTCGGAGGGCGAGGGAGGAGCGTATCTCGCAGAGAGCGTGGTGAAGCAAGTCACGGGTGACGATACCATCACCGTGCGCCGGTTGTACGAGAACGAGATCGAGTTTAGACCGGGAGCGAAGATATTCCTCGCGACGAACCACGAACCCAGGATCAGAGGAACGGACGAAGGAATATGGCGACGGTTGTGGCTGATGCCGTTCACCGTCACGATCCCAGAAGAGAGACGTGACCGTGGAATCCTCAAGCGGTTGGAGGCCGAGGGGTCCGGGATCCTGAACTGGTGCCTGGTCGGGCTCCGTCGCTACTACGAGAACGGATGTCGGCTTGCGCCGCCGGAGAAGGTGGTTGCGGCAACGAAGCGGTTTAGGTCGGAGAACGATGTCGTCGGCAGGTTCCTCGCTGATGAGATGGTTGCCGAACCGACCGGGGTGATCGAGCGGGCGGCCCTCTACAAGATCTACACAAAGTGGTGTGAGGAGGAGAACGAGAAACCGGTCTCGAACCGGATGATGATCAAGTATCTTCGCGAGAAACAGTTCGGCGAGCGCAAGATGGGTGGAGCTTGGACGTGGGAAGGTCTCCGGATCAAGAACCGGATGGAAGAGGAAGAGGATGAACGACGTGGTTCGACACAAGGAATGTTGTGATATGACAGAGTTTGCAAGGCACGAAAGGCACGAGGTTTCTAGAATAGTTGAGAAGCGCAGAGTCCAAAAAAGTTTCATGTTTTTCGTGCCTATATGCCCTGGCACGAAAGGCACGAGAAAACAGAAACTTTGTGATAACCACGAGTCCAAAAAAGTTTCAGGTTTTTCGTGCCCCACGTGCCCCGAAAGGCATGGAAGGCACGAAGAACCAACAGTATCCAGAGTCACGAGTCCAAAAAAGTTTCGGGATTTTCGTGCCTTCGTGCCCCAAATCACGGCTGGGGCAGGAATGGCACGAACAGGGAGACTTTTCCCATATGCGCGTGATAATAAAAAGTTACGATCCTTCGTGCCATTCCTGCCCCAACTCACACTTGAGGAGAATCTCAATAATGGTAAACTCCAACTACCAAGGTCCTCGAGGAGTGTCGTTTCCATTGGAATTGTGACTGGCACTCTCTGCACTACACCCCGGACAATTTCACCCGGGCCACGCTGCCACAAGTCTCGCGCCACGCGCTTCGTGCGACCACACTTGACGACTACTTCGCCGTCGCGGACCTATCGCCAGTTTCCTGTTGTTCACGCGCCGGAGGTGGCACGATGAGTGTCAAACTCTGCACCGTTGCTGACGATCTGGTGCACCTCATCGACATACCGCTGGAGCAGGCACAGGTTGGCTACCATCTTGTCAGCGCGAAAGGCATGTCGATCGTCTACGTGGCCGAGGACGATATCGACCGTGCGCGAGTGGCACTGGAAAGGTTCGGCACGTTCCGGGAGGCGGAGTCATGACCACGCCGAAGAAGTGCGCGTTCTTCGGACCTGAGGATAAGTGCCTCTCTCGGTCGTCTCCTCGAAGAGTCTGCACACTCGCGATCAGATCCCTGCCACTCACCTGGTGCCGGGCATACCAACCAGAGACTCTGGAGGCGGAGTCATGACGGCCAACACCCCCGCCTCCCGCAAAGCCAAGGGCAGGAAATTTCAGCAGCAGATCCGGCAGGACCTGGTCGACCGCCTCGGTATCGACCCGGGCGACATCTTGTCGACGGCGATGGGGCAGTCTGGTTGCGACCTCTACCTCTCCCCGGCAGCAAGGGAGAGGTTCCCCTTCGGAGTCGAGTGCAAGCACCAGGAAGCGATCGCGCTCCCGGCGTGGTGGCGACAATGCACCCGGAACGCAGCAGCAGAGGGTCTCACCCCCCTCCTCGTCCTGAAGCAGAGCCGGCGGGAGCCGCTCGCCGTGCTCCGGTGGACCGACCTCCTCGCGCTGCTCCGGCACGATCACCGATGGCAAAACCTCGCCGAGGGGCTGATGGGGGGCGAGCAGCCATGACCTATCCGATCACCTGCCCAAGGTGTGGCAGTCGCCGGGTATCAGTCGAGAACTTCTGGGCAGACTATGATTATACGATCCCGATCCCTGGCCGGGATGACCGCGGTCCGGCAGTCAAGGGGGCATGGTTCTCCTGTTGGTGTCAGGATTGCCGAGCAGGGTTCGAAGTCCGAGCAACTGGGTTTGAGGCATCCATCGAATCCACCATGCCGGAGAGTGCCGCGAAAGACGCCGTATACTCTCTATCAGAGGGTGGGCAGCCATGAGGCGCGTCTCTGTTGGGCTCGTCCTCCACGTAGAGGACGATATCGCTGCAAACCACGAGGCCCTGATCGCATACCTCGAATCGCACATCTTCGATGATGGGCTCATAGGGTCCATCGTCACGACCGCAGACATCACCGATCGGGTCGAGGCACGACTGGAGGAGATGCGGAGGAGGCGGTCACCATGACCCGGATCATCCGCGTCGACCTCTGCGACGAGTGCCCCCACGCCGCCGGCTCCCGGAGCTGCCGGGCAAGCCAGTGGTGCGATGAGGGGGGCATCCTCCGCTGTCGAAAGTTCACCGACTACCCTCTCATCCCAGAGTGGTGCCCGCTGGAGCAGGTCGGCCCGGACTGGCGGCCGCCGGCAGAGGGGGGGGGCGACCGACCATGACACAGCAGCGATTCATCATCGCCTTCGTGCAGGGCACGGCGGAGGAGCTCAACCGGACCTTCGTCAAGACGCCAGGCATGACGGCCGTCGAGGTGCCGGAAGACACCTACGACTTCCTCTACAACTCGCTCCTCGAAAAGGCGGTATCGGAGAGGAGGGCGCAGTCATGACCCCGCCCCCGGGCCACATCCGCCCCGACGGCCGCGGCGGGCTCCGCGTGATCATCGAGGAGGTCGAGCACTGGTTAGCCCCTGTTGACGCCGCCCGCCTCCTCCAGGAGAACGCCTTTGTCTTCCTCTACGACCCGGACCCGGCGCCCCTGCTCCGGTGCGAGCCGCGCCGCCGGACCGGTCACGTCTTCCCCTCCAACCCCGCCGGCACCGAGACCCCACACCTCCTGATCACAGTCTACCCGGACCGGCGATACCTCGCCCTCACCGCCGAGGTTGCCGCAGTCCGGGGAGGGACGAGGGATATCTGCAAAGTAGTTTCCGCCCCTAAAGGTGAGGCCTATGTCGGAGCATGAGGTCTCGCGCAAGGTCCACCAGCGCCTCGACGAGGACGTGGTCCGCCGGCTGCACGTCCTCCGGGTGCGATGGGACTACAAAATGACTATATCGGATGTGATCCGAAGACTGATGCAGGAACGAGAAGGATGAGGCTTTGGACTGACGGGGGGTTCCGGGCATCTCTCTCGGAGAGAGAGCGGGAACAGTATGATGAGCTGTACGATCAAAGCACGTCGGCCGCCTTCGATCGACTCGGTGCGGCGTTCGACGACCTGATCGCGTCGATTGCAGAAGCCTACTCGATAGGTCGATGGTGCGATCGGCTGGAGGCACTCCTCACGAGGATTCGTA
>Ga0209312_1001984_pt1 | contig 14041 bp, 10 predicted proteins | sample BioC13SIPDNA_4_FD_185744 | JGI IMG/M metagenome (GOLD analysis project Ga0209312, IMG submission 185744) | Anaerobic biogas reactor microbial communites from Washington, USA - Biogas_R1_B C13 SIP DNA (SPAdes) (version 2) | ecosystem: Engineered > Bioreactor > Anaerobic > Unclassified | place... | reverse complement strand
GGATTCGCCGACGAGTTTGCGGCCGGCCTCTGCGAGCGCGGGGGCCGGGATCTTCGCGAGCGCGGCCTCGTTCGGGTTACCTTCGGCGTCGACGAGACCGACCTCGTCGCCACCGAGATCCTTGCGACCGCCGGCGAGCAGGTACGGCGCCTTCGCCTGACCGTGGTCGCGCAGCGACATGATGAGCAGTTTCGGCGACAGCGGCTTACCGGTGTTCCAGGCGGGGCACTGCGACTGGCAGCGACCGCACTCGGTGCACGTGGTGAAGTCCAGCCAGCCCTTCCAGGAGAAGTCCTCGATGCGGCCGGCGCCGAACGTGTCGTTGTCGGGGTCCGCGTCCTCCATGTCGACGGGCTTGCCCTTCGACATCATGGGCTTGACGGCGCCGAGGGCGACATCGCCGTCGTCTTCACGCTTGAAGTAGATGTTGAAGAAGGCGGCGAACCGGTGCCAGGCGACACCCCAGTTGATGTTGCGGCCGACGACGTAGAGCCACACCATGCCCGACATCAGCTTGATGAACGCGAAGATCGACACCATGACCGCGCTCGCGGGCAGCAGCTTCGCGAGGTTCATGGTGAAGAAGTCGGTGGACATGTGACCGCCGCCGTAGGTGGCGATCTTGCCGGCCTTCACGAAGATCATGCCGAGGCCCTCGATGAGGACGACGAGCTCGACGAAGTACGCGGCCTTGAAGTCCGAGCCGGTGAACCGTGACAGGCGGCCGGGCTGACGCGGGTGGTTGAGCTGGCGGATGATGATCAGCGTGACGATGCCGATCACGGTGCCGAGCCCGAGGATCTCGTCGATGAAATGGTAGACCGCGGTTCCGCCGATGAGCGGCCAGTGGAACTCGGGGTTGAAGGTCTGACCGTATGCCTCGAACCAGACGATGGCGCCGAGCAGGAAGCCCACCATCACGAGCCAGTGGGCCCAACCCACCGTCCGGAACTTGTTCATTCTCGTGTGGGCGATGAACTCGACGATCATCTGCTTGAACCGCGGGAAGAACGGGTGCCACCGGTCGGGTGCCGGCTGGCCTACCCGGATGGCGCTGAACATCTTCCAGGCGCCGCCGAGGAACGAGTACCAACACACGAGGCTGAGCAGCACGCCGATCGTGCCCAACGTGATCGTCAGGGCATTCATACGTGGCCTTTCGTGTCGGGGGCGGCCGTCGCCGCCTGGTATAAGCCCCTGGATCGTAGCGCACGCTAAGTTACTCGCTGGTAACCGCAGTCGGGTTACCCGTGGGTAACTTGGCGTTGCGCTGCTGAGGGCTGATGCGGCAGTCACCGTAGTGGCCCCTGCTGATGGGCTCGAGAGCCAGGCTGTCCTAACTTCCTTCTGCAACGATTCGATCACCGATCAGCGAATCCGGGCACGATCGAATTACTATCTGGCGTAACGCGGGTAACAAAATGACCGATAGGTCGGATATGATCTCGGGTTGACGTGACTTTCGGGCAGAGAACATCGTCGGGGGTTCGAAGGCTTCACGGAAGTGAACGAAAGCTGGGGGGCGCCTGCGGGCGTGCACCATGTCACAGAACGGAAATTCATGAAGCTCAGGAAGCTTGCTGCCGTGGCGACGATGACCATCGCCGCCATGGGGATCACCGCCGGAACGTCGTACGCGGCGCCGGAGGCACCCGCGACGCAGGACGAAATCAACTACGAGGCCAACATCGTCGACGACTCCGTCGTCACGGTCATCGACGCCGGCACGTTCCAGGTCTCGGGTGACGGCCAGAGCGTCGAACTGCAGGACGACGCGGGCAACACCGTCGTCAGCCTGCCGCTCGCGATCCAGCTCGGCGACCTTCAGCTCCCGTTCGAGCGGGAGATCAGCGAGGACGGCAAGACCCTCACGCTGACGCCGTCCACCGACCTCGAGCAGGCCACCCCGGTCGCCCCCGAGGACAAGGTCGCTCCGGGCCTCACTCCCGTCGCGCTCAAGGTGACCGACGTCGCTTCGCCCGACGAAAACCTCGCGGCACAGCAGAACTTCGCGTCGCAGCTCGGTATCGCGACGGCGGTGGGTGGCCTGGCCGGCACCATCGTCGGTGCGATCGTTGGCGGACTCGGATTCCTGGGCGGCCCGGTCGGTCTCGCATCGGTCCCTGCGGGTGCGGCTATCGGTGGTGTCATCGGCACCATCGTTGCCGGTGGCCCGACTCTCATCATCGCGGGTATCGGCCTCGCGCAGACGCTGCTCGCGCCTCCGGGAACCACCGTCTACGCCAAGTAGTCTTTCGACAGTCGAACGGCCCCGCCACCTCGAGGTGGCGGGGCCGTTCTGCTTGTCGCTGATCCCGCGGCAGCACACGCACCCCCGATGGGGAGCCGGCCGGGACTCCTCGAAACCCGCTGAGCGAACGGTACACTCGCTCGATTCAATCGAGTGGAGGGTACATTCGCTCAGTTGACGGGGAGGCCGACAGGGAGAAGTCGACGGGGGAGGCCGACGGGGGAGCCGACGCCGGTGGCGACAGGGGGAAGTCGACAGGGGGAAGTCGACAGGGGGAAGTCGACAGGGGACGTGACAACAGTGCCCCGCCTTCCGGGTGGAAGGCGGGGCACTGCGAACTCGACGGACGCTTACCAGGTGCGGACCTCGAGGCCGGGGTTCGCTGCGAGGATCGAGCGGATCGGCGTCGCGAACAGTTCGGGAGTCTCGCCGAGGAGACCGCTGACCACACCGGCGATCTCGCACATCCCGTACTGGCCGACGTTCGATGCGCTCGAGATGCCGAGCGCGAGCGTGCCGGTGACCAGGGCTCCGCCGCTGTCGCCCTGCAGGGCGCACAGGTTGGTGGCGAAACCGTTCGTCAGCACACGCTGACCGATCTCCACGGTCTGACCGACGCCCGTCACCACACCGCAGCTGTATCCGGTACGCAGACCGGACTTGCACACGGGTGCACCGACGACGGGGTCGGCGATGCCGGTGATGGGCAGCGGGGCGGCGCCCGGAACGCGCACACCGTTGTTCTCGAAGCGGCCGCGGGCGTCGGCCGTGGGCCGGATGATCGCGTAGTCGTCACCGTCGAGGCTGGTCTCCGCGAAGTTCCCGATGTGCTGTCCGAGGTCCTCGCCGAGGAGTTGGTACACCTTCGACGCCCACTCGGTGCCCGCCTGCAGCCGGTTCGGGTCGCAGTGGCCGGCGGTGATGTTGACGGGGTTGCCCGAACCGTCCTCGCCGTTGAAGCCGAGCGAGCACCGCAGGCCGTTGCCCGCGCCGAGCGCGGCGTACGCGTCGCCGCCGTGGAGCGCGCCGGGAGCGCCGATGCCCGCGACCGGCTCGAGGTCGGACGCCGGCTCGAGGGTCAGTTCGGCCGGGGCGAACAGCACCCGCACGCCCTCGAGGAAGTCGGGGAGGTCGAGTCCGGCGACGTCGTCGGTGCGGATCACGACGTCGCTGTTGACGATGTCGATGGCGACTCCGCGGACGAGGTCGGCGACGGCGGGAGGTTGGGTCTCGAGCCAGTCGTTGAGCTCGGAGAGTTCGTCTTCGAGGGCGGCTTCGCTGCTGTCGGCCTCCGCGACCGTGAATCCGGCGTCCTCGGCGTCGGCGCGGGCCTCGTCGAATCCGTTGCCCTCGGTGAGGCCGACGGTCGGGGTGCCTTCTGCGTCGAGCCACACGCCGGCGAAGACCTGCGCGAACTTCTCGCGGGCGGTCTCGGCGAACTCCGCGAGGGCCTGGCTCGTGTCGGCATCCCGGAGGAACCGTTCGGGCGAGATCTGCAGGTCGCGGTGCAGGGCTTCGACGAGTTCGGTCGGCAGGTCACCGGCCTGGACCGGGGCGGGGTCGGCCTGGGCGATCGATGCGGCGGGTCCGAGGAGCAGCGCGGCTGCGGAGCCGACCACCAGTGCTCGACGGGCGAGGGAACGTCGCATGGAAACCTTTCTCGTAGTTGCTCCCGGCGTGATGCGGGAGTGGTGCCGGCTCCCGGCGGATCGGCTGCGGACGATCATATGGGGTGACGTGCGCTCGATGCCCTCCGACAGGCTGTTGCCCGTGTGTCGTGTGGTTCTCTTGTGACTCGTCGGAGGCCGGTCGGGCGTTACACGCCGTCGGCGGTGCGGACCCGCGTTCCCGTCGCCGATTCGATATCGGTGATCGAGATGCCGAGGCTCGAGGTGCCTCCGCTGGGGGCGAGCACGAGGTTGGCCTCCACGCAGTCGGGGGCTCCGGCGCTGTTCGACCCGGAGATCACGCCGAGGGCGCGGGTGCCGGTGACGATCGCGCCGCCGCTGTCGCCGGCGAGGGTGCATGCGGAGGTCGCGAAACCGCTGACGTTGGTCTCCGCACCGTTGGAGTACACGAGCTGGGTTTCGACGTGGTCGGCCACGACGACGCCGCACGTGAACGACGACGACTGTCCGGACTTGCACACCGGGGCACCGACCACCGGCACCGCGGTTCCCGTGATGGTCAGCGTCGAACCGTTGCCGCCGCGCACGATCGGGCGGTTCAGTCCGGCGTCGACACCCGCATCGTTGAGCGCGATGATCCCGTAGTCGAGGGTGCTGTCGGTGCCGACCGTGGAGTTCGTGAACGAGCCGATCTGCACGCTCTCGTCGATGTTCGCGCGGTTCGGCAGGTACACGGTGGAGCCACCGTCGCGACGGGCCACGGCGTCGCAGTGCCCGGCGGTGATGTTGACGGCGTCGCCGTCGGCGTCGACTCCGTTGAATCCGAACGAGCAGATCCCGATGCGATCGAGCGGCGTGTTGCGGACGTCGCCGTCGGCGGTGATGTAGGTGTCGCCACCCATCGGCGCGGGGTCGTTCTCCGGCATTCCCGGTGTCAGCTGCACCTGGAGGTTCGCGATGAGCGACGGCAGGTTCAGGGCGCGACCCACCGGTGAGTTCACGATGTCGATGACGATCTGGTTGTCGAGGACATCGATGTAGGTGTTGTTCACCTGGGACGACAGCTCGCGGGGCAGCGCCGCCACCCACCGGTTCAGTTCGGCGAGGGCGCGCTCGAGGCCGTCGGCGGACAGCGGGGCGACGGTGGCCTGGTAGCCGTCGGCCTCCGCCCGCAGAGCCGCTTCCCGGTTCGTGACCGCGACCACCGACTCGCCGTCCTGCGACAACCAGGCGCCCGCGAAGTCGTCGGGGCGCTCGGCGCGGAAGCTGCGGGCGTAGTCGCCGAGCTCCTGCGCGCGTGCCGCGCGGTCGAGGTATTCCTCGGGGCTCAGTCCGAGGTCACGCTGCACGGCCTCCACCAGCTCCGGGGGCAACGCGGGCGTCGGTTCGGCGTGCGCCACCGTGGCGAGGGGTCCTGCCAGCAGTGCCGCGGACGCCGCGACGGCAGCGACCCGGCGAACGGTGGAACGAACTGCGGCGCGCGACGCCGGCATGTGACGCATGGAGGCCTTCCGGAGGGTCGTGGGTGGGTGTGAGCTGGGTTTTCGTCGGATTCCGTGAGCGAAGGGTCCACGGTCCCGACACAGCCTACGGCACGGTGTGGGTGCCTCCGCCAGTGGCAGAGGTCACCAGTGGGATCGGGTCAGGGCGTGGTCTGTGTCGGCGTGGAAGACGGTGCCTCGGTGCTCGTGGACCCACCGTCGCCGGGATCGGTGGTCGAGGTCGGCTGACTCGTGTTCGTGGGTGTGCTCGTGCTGCTTTCGGACCCACCGCCGGACCCACCTCCCGATCCGCCGCCGGACCCGCCTCCCGATCCGCCGCCGGAGCCAGCACGCGGACCGTCGTCGGACGATCCGGGCGGATTGCGGCGCGACCATCCGGTGCTGCTCGTGGTGGTGTCCGAGGTGGTCGCCGACTCGTTGGTCGTCGACGACCCGGTCGTCGTGTCCGCTGTGGTGGATTCGTCGGTCGTGGTGCCCCACGCGGTGTCGTCGACCGCGGTGTCGGGCTCGACCCACGCCTCGGCCGTGGCCTCCGCGGATTCCGTCGACTCGTCGGTGGACGTCGCCGTGGTGGTGGTCGTCGTCGTGGTGGTCGAGGCCGGGCGCGTCGTGGTCGTGTCGGGCACGACGATCGAGTCGGAGGGTTGTGTGCCCGCGTTGGCGGTGGAGACGTCCCGCAACGCGAACACGAGTGCACCGACCGCGACGAGCAGTGCGATGGCTGCTGCGGCGGCGCCCGCGGTGAACCACGACGAGCGTCGCCGCCCGGACTCGTCCGGGGGATCCGGCGCGGTGTCGTCGGTGGTGACGTCGCCGGGCGTCGCCGTGGTGGAGGGAAGGATGCCGGCGGCACGCGCCGACGTCGCGGCCTGTTCGGACGGGGGGTCCGCGGTGATCTTCGCGATGACCACCGTGGTTTCGGGGTCGAGATCGGATCGGATCGGGCCGGCCGGTCGCGCGGCGGGCAGCACCTGTGTGGAGCCGAGCAGATCCACCGACCCGGCGGCCGCGGCGACCGCGGCACCGCGCACCATCGTCTGGTGGGGCACGGGGGCGAGCGCGCATCGCATGCCGAGACCGGATTTGATGGCCTGCGTGACGATCTGCGCGGCACTCGGGTCGACGGTCTCGTCGACCGTGACGACGATCGCGTCGAGGTTGCTCACGAGCCACCCGTACGCGCCGAGCGTCGCCGACAACTGGTCGGCCACCGACGGCGCATCGCCTTCGGCGAACCGGAACGCCTTGCCGGCGGCGACGCCGGACCGCACCAGCGTGATCGTCGAACCGCGCGGATCGATGTGGTAGACGGCGACCAGACGTCCGGTCTGGTGTGAGACCTGCGATTCGAACCAGGCGGCCGCGGCTTCGGCGTCGGAGATCAGCGACACGTGCCGCAATCCCACGTAGTCGAGTGCGTTGCGCAGGACGGCGACCGTCGACGGCGGCCAGTCGGTGGGGTACGTCGCGACGGCCGTGTAGCCGCCCTCGCCGATCAGCGGTGTCGCGTCGGCGAGGAGGCATTCGACGGCGGTGGCGACGAGATCTTCCGCCCGCGACAGCGCGCCGTCGTTGGCGCGTACCCCTCCGGACCGTCCGAGGCGGTCGACGAAGTCGGTGAACGAACTGGTGGTGCCGTCGGCGACGTCGTGCTGACCGAGTGTGGCGGTGCCGTTCGAGTGCAGGTGCACCGCGGTGATGCGTTCGATGGGGTCCGGATCCGGCCGGCCGGGCGTGGCGGAGGTGACCGCGACCGAGGACAGGGCATTGCCCACCCTGAGGCCCACGCCTACGGACATGACGGAGTCCTCCCGTTCGTTTCGGTGATTGCGCGGTGTTCCGCACGGGTGCGACGCGAGGGCAGATGTCCCACCGTCACTGCGGGAATGTACAGGTGGCGCGCTACCTCGCGGTAGGTCAGGCCGAAAACTGCGAGGTCGGGGGCGTTCGCGGTCGCGCACCGAACGGATATGCGCGCCGCTTCACCCCGTTTCGTGTGATCCCCGTCACGAACGGAACATTTCGGGGGTACCTGCCGTTGGACGAGTCAGACAACTTGAGTGCATCCTGCTCAACTCGGCTTGACTGGTGGAGGGCCACGGGTGCAAAGTCGAGTCGACCGCGCTCAGCGTGAGTCGGGCAGGCTCAGGTTGGGCAAGGACAGTACTCGAAGCATTTGGAGGAACATCATGGCTCGTGCGGTCGGCATCGACCTCGGGACGACCAACTCGGTCGTCGCTGTTCTGGAGGGCGGCGAGCCCGTCGTCGTCGCCAACGCCGAAGGTTCGCGTACCACCCCGTCGGTGGTTGCGTTCGCGAAGAACGGCGAAGTTCTGGTGGGGCAGCCCGCGAAGAACCAGGCGGTCACCAACGTCGACCGCACCATCCGCTCGGTGAAACGTCACGTCGGTACCGACTGGACCGTTGCCATCGACGACAAGAAGTACACCTCGCAGGAGATCAGCGCGCGCACGCTGATGAAGCTCAAGCGCGACGCCGAGGCGTACCTGGGTGAGGACATCACCGACGCCGTCATCACCGTCCCCGCGTACTTCAACGACTCGCAGCGTCAGGCCACCAAGGAAGCCGGCACCATCGCCGGCCTCAACGTCCTGCGCATCGTCAACGAGCCCACCGCGGCGGCGCTCGCGTACGGCCTCGACAAGGGCGAGAAGGAACAGACCATCCTCGTCTTCGACCTCGGCGGCGGCACGTTCGACGTGTCCCTCCTCGAGATCGGCGACGGTGTCGTCGAGGTGCGCGCCACCTCCGGCGACAACCACCTCGGTGGCGACGACTGGGACGAGCGCATCGTGAGCTGGCTCGTCGACAAGTTCAAGTCGCAGCACGGCGTCGACCTGACCAAGGACAAGATGGCCCTGCAGCGTCTGCGTGAGGCGGCGGAGAAGGCGAAGATCGAGCTGTCGAGCTCGCAGTCGACGTCCATCAACCTGCCGTACATCACCGTCGACGCCGACAAGAACCCGCTGTTCCTCGACGAGCAGCTGACCCGCTCGGAGTTCCAGAAGATCACCAACGATCTGCTCGAGCGCACCCGCGCCCCCTTCCAGCAGGTCGTCAAGGACGCGGGCATCGCGGTCGGCGACATCGACCACGTCGTGCTCGTCGGTGGCTCCACCCGCATGCCCGCCGTCACCGACCTGGTGCGCGAGCTCACCGGTGGCCGCGAGCCCAACAAGGGCGTCAACCCCGACGAGGTCGTGGCCGTGGGTGCCGCACTGCAGGCCGGCGTGCTCAAGGGTGAGGTCAAGGACGTCCTGCTGCTCGACGTGACCCCGCTGTCGCTGGGTATCGAGACCAAGGGCGGCGTGATGACCAAGCTCATCGAGCGCAACACCACGATCCCCACCAAGCGGTCCGAGACCTTCACGACGGCCGACGACAACCAGCCGTCCGTGCAGATCCAGGTGTTCCAGGGCGAGCGCGAGATCGCGGCGCACAACAAGCTGCTCGGCTCGTTCGAGCTCGGCGGCATCGCGCCGGCACCGCGTGGCGTTCCGCAGATCGAGGTGACCTTCGACATCGACGCCAACGGCATCGTGCACGTCACCGCGCGTGACAAGGGCACCGGCAAGGAGAACACGATCAAGATCCAGGACGGCTCCGGCCTGTCCCAGGAGGAGATCGACCGGATGGTCAAGGACGCCGAGGCGCACGCCGAGGAGGACAAGGCCCGCCGCGAGGAGGCCGAGGTCCGCAACCAGGCCGAGTCGCTCGTGCACCAGACCGAGAAGTTCATCAAGGACAACGAGGACAAGGTGCCCGCCGACGTCAAGGAGAAGGTCGAGGCGGCCGTCAAGGACGCTCGCGACGCTCTCGCCGGGTCCGACATCGCCGCCGTCAAGACCGCCGTCGAGAAGCTCGCGACCGAGTCGCAGGCCCTCGGCCAGGCGATCTACGAGGCGCAGGGCGGTGCCGAGGGTGCTGCCGCCGGTGACGGCGCAGCAGCCGGTGCCGACGACGTCGTCGACGCGGAGGTCGTCGACGAGCCGACCGACACGGAGAAGAAGTGAGCACCGACAGGCCCGAGCAGGAGCCGGTGACCGTCACCGACAAGCGCCGGATCGATCCCGACACCTTCGAGGTGCGTGACGAGGTCGTCGAGCCGGAGGTTCTCGAGCCGCCGGCCGACGGTGCCGCGGAATCCGCGGCACCGTCGGGCGAGGCCGCGGAGCCGGTGTCGACGGAAGCCGCGGAACTGGCCGAGCGCACCGCAGACCTGCAGCGCGTCACCGCCGAGTTCGCCAACTACCGTCGCCGCGCCGATGCCCAGCGCACGGCGGCAGCGGAGGAGGCGAAGGCGTCGATCGCGGCGAAGTTCCTCGACGTGCTCGACGACCTCGACCGTGCCCGCGCGCACGGCGACCTCGAGTCGGGCCCGTTGAAGTCGCTGTCCGACAAGCTCGGTGGCGTCTTCGATTCGGTCGGGCTGGTCGCGTTCGGAGCCGAGGGCGACGCCTTCGACCCGGAACTGCACGAGGCCGTGCAGATGGACGGTGACGGCACCCACCCCGTGCTCGGGACGGTGTTGCGCAAGGGGTACCGCTTCGGTGACCGCGTCCTGCGTCACGCGATGGTGATGGTCACCGACGGGGATCCGTCGGACACGCCGGAGCAGACGCAGGCCGGCGAGTCCGGTACCGAGTAGGAAATACACAGCAGCGGAAGGAGGAGACGCCCGGTGAGCCAGCGGGAGTGGATCGAGAAGGACTTCTACAAGGACCTGGGCGTCTCCCCGGACGCAACGCAGGACGACATCAAGAAGGCGTACCGGAAACTGGCGCGGGATCTGCATCCCGACGCCAACCCCGGTGACACCGCCGCCGAGGAACGGTTCAAGGCGGTCAGCGAGGCCAACGCGATCCTGTCGGATCCGGCCAAACGCAAGGAATACGACGAGACACGCCGGATGTTCGCGTCCGGCGGCTTCCCCGGCGGGGGATTCCAGCCGGGCGCCGGTGGCGGATTCTCCGGCGGCACGTTCGACCTCGGCGACCTGTTCGGCGGCGGGGCCGCCGGCGGCGACGGCGGGCTCGGCGACCTCTTCGGAGGCCTGTTCAACCGGGGTGGCACCGGCGGCGCCACCCGGTCGCGTCCGCGGCGCGGCAGCGACGTCGAAACCGAGACCACCCTGGACTTCCGCGACGCGGTGCAGGGCGTGACGGTGCCGCTGCGGCTGACCAGCCCGTCGCCGTGCACCACGTGCCACGGCAGCGGAGCCGAACCGGGTACCAGCCCACGCGTGTGCCCGCACTGCAACGGCAGCGGGATCGTGTCGCGCAACCAGGGTGCCTTCGGGTTCTCGGAACCGTGCGACGACTGCCGCGGCACCGGCTCGATCATCGACAACCCGTGCGCGGACTGTCGCGGCAGCGGCGTCCAGAACCGCACCCGCACCGTCACCTTCCGGGTTCCCGCCGGTATCAAGGACGGCTCCCGGATCCGTCTCGCCGGTCAGGGCGAAGCCGGTCTGCGGGGCGCACCGTCCGGCGACCTGTACGTGACCGTGCACGTGCGCTCCGACAAGGTGTTCGGCCGCGACGGTGACAATCTCACGCTGGTGCTCCCCGTCAGCTACGGCGAACTCGTCCTCGGCGGCACCGTGTCGGTGCCGACTCTCGACGGCCGCGTGGGATTGAAGGTGCCCCCGGGCACAGCCGACGGCCGGGTGCTGCGCGTGCGCGGCCGGGGTGTCGCGAAGAAGGGCGGCGGCACGGGAGACCTGCTGGTCACCCTGAAGGTCGCGATCCCGCAGAATCTCGACGACACCGCGCTCGCCGCACTCCGCACCTATCTCGACGCCGAGCAGGCCGGAGGTTTCGATCCACGTGAAGGATGGGCGGGTGCGTGATGAACGAGCAGAAGGATCCGTCGGGCCGCCGTAGTGCCCACCAGCGGAATCTTCCCCCCGACCCCGACGCCCGCGTGTACGTCATCTCGGTGGCGGCCGAACTCGCGGGCATGCACGCGCAGACCCTCCGCAACTACGACCGGCTGGGTCTGGTCACCCCGCACCGCACGAGCGGCGGCGGGCGCCGGTACTCGCCGCGCGACGTCGAACTGCTCCGCGAGGTGCAGCGGTTGTCGCAGGACGAGGGCGTCAATCTTGCGGGCATCAAACGCATCATCGAGCTGACCGGCGAGGTGGAGCAGCTGCAGCAGCAGGTCGAGCAGATGGCCGCCGAGGTCGCGCAGCTGCGGTCGATGCGCCGCGAGGTCGTGCCGATGACGCGCAGCAACGCGCTGGTGGTGTGGAAGCCCCGCGACCGGCGCGACCGCTGATCGCGGCGTCCTCCCGATCAGCGGAAGCATCCGCACGATCGGCACCTTCCGCGGGTTTACTGTGGCGTGTTCCACAGGGTCGATCAGCGGAAGGCATCAAGCATGGTGGATTGGGCGGAAGAAACCGACGTTCTCGTCGTCGGATCGGGCGCGGGCGGCTGCTGCGGGGCCTACACCGCGGCGCGTGAGGGTCTGTCCGTCACGCTCGTCGAGGCATCGGAGTACTTCGGTGGGACGACGGCGTACTCCGGTGGCGGCGGTGTCTGGTTCCCGACCAACGCCGTGCTGAAGGCGGCCGGGGACGACGACACGATCGAGGATGCGCTCACGTACTACCACGCGGTGGTCGGCGACCGCACCCCCCGCGAACTGCAGGACGCGTACGTCCGCGGTGGTGCGCCGCTGATCGACTACCTCGAGGCCGACGACGACATCGAGTTCATGGCGTACCCGTGGCCCGACTACTTCGGCAAGGCCCCGAAGGCCCGCGCGCAGGGACGGCACATCGCGCCGAAACCGCGCCCGATCGCGGACGATCCGGAACTCAACGAGTCCATCCGCGGCCCGCTCGGCCGCGAACGCATGGGTGAGGCGCTGCCCGACGTGCTGATCGGTGGTCGTGCGCTCATCGGACGTTTCCTGATCGCGCTGCGCAAATTCGACGACGTGCAGCTGTACCGCAACACCCCGCTCGAGGAACTCGTCGTCGAGGACGGTGCCGTGGTCGGTGCGATCGTCGCGCACGACGGTGAGCGTCGTGCCATCCGCGCCCGCAAGGGGGTGGTCCTCGCCGCGGGTGGGTTCGACCAGGACGACGAGATGCGCGCGAAGTACGGGGTGCCCGGTGCCGCGCGGGATTCGATGGGCCCGTGGTCGAACCTCGGTAAGGCGCACCGGGCGGGTATCGCGGCGGGCGCCGACGTCGACCTCATGGGTGAGGCCTGGTGGTCGCCGGGGCTGACGCACCCGGACGGCCGGTCCGCGTTCGCGTTGTGCTTCACCGGCGGCATCTTCGTCGACCAGGACGGTGAGCGGTTCACGAACGAGTACGCACCGTACGACCGCCTCGGACGCGAGATCATCGCCCGGATGGAGGCGGGCGAGATGACCCTGCCGTTCTGGATGATCTACGACGATCGCGCCGGTGCGGTGCCGCCGATCGCGGCGACGAACGTGCCGTTCTCGGCGACGGAGGAGTACGTCGAGAAGGGGCTGTGGAAGACGGCCGACACCCTCGCCGGTCTCGCCGAGCAGATCGGTGTTCCCGCCGAGACACTGGAGGCGACGGTCGCGCGGTTCAACGAGCTGGTCGCCGGTGGCGTCGACGAGGATTTCGGTCGCGGTGACGAGCCGTACGACCTCGCGTTCACCGGTGGTGGATCGGCGCTGGTGTCCATCGAGAAGGGACCCTTCCACGCGGCGCGGTTCGGCATCTCCGATCTGGGTACGAAGGGTGGGCTGAAGACCGACACGGTCGGCCGGGTCCTCGACACCGCCGGCAACTCGATCCCCGGTCTGTATGCGGCGGGCAACACGATGGCGGCGCCGAGCGGCACCGTCTACCCGGGTGGCGGCAACCCGATCGGGACGAGCGCGCTGTTCGCGCATCTCGCGGTGAAGGACGCGGCGACGCGCTGACCTGGTTCGCGTCCTGCAACCGGGGCGGCTCCCCCCGGTCTCAGCGTCGGGTGACGGTGAACGTCGCGGTCATGTACGGAAACCCGGTGTCGACCGTCGATGCGACGGCGTAGCCGTGCTGATTGCCCCCGTCGATGCGGGTGCCGTCGGTGTTCGCGGGGCCCGTGCCGTAGTCGCTGGTCATGAGGACGACGCGGGCGTCGCCCGGCATCGTGTAGGAGACCTGCACACCGAACCCGCGCCGGTCGGTGCTCGCCGCGCTGATCGTCTCCGTGGTGCGCGCCGACACGACGGTGGAGGCTTCGTCGACCCAGGAACCGAACTGGTTGACCACCCCCGACAGCACCATCGGTGCGTCGGTGTCGTTGCGGACCGTCATCGTGATGGTCGGAACGTCGGTGGGTAGTGGGTCCGCGCCCGCGGTGACGGGAACCGACAGGGTTGCGGCGGCGACGAGGATGCCGGTGGCGATCGCGCGGATGCGGTGACTCATGGTGCTCCCTGCGTTGTCTCACTCACAGCGTTACAGCTGGCCGCGTGATTGTACCCACCGGTAGCGTGCCGTGGGGAGAGCTCAGGCGGGAACGAGACCGCTCGCGTGCGCCACCAGTTCGAGGGACCGCAGCCACGCGGCGCGTCCGGGGGCGGACGACACGACGATCAACTCGTCCGCGGTGGATCGTTCGACGAAGGCGTCGAGGTAGGTGCGGACCTCGTCG
>Ga0209312_1001967_pt1 | contig 14129 bp, 17 predicted proteins | sample BioC13SIPDNA_4_FD_185744 | JGI IMG/M metagenome (GOLD analysis project Ga0209312, IMG submission 185744) | Anaerobic biogas reactor microbial communites from Washington, USA - Biogas_R1_B C13 SIP DNA (SPAdes) (version 2) | ecosystem: Engineered > Bioreactor > Anaerobic > Unclassified | place... | reverse complement strand
GACGTCCACTGGGTCCCGCCGGCCGACCTCCCCAACCACGTCGCGCCCTACACCGCCGCCATGCTCACCGAGGTCCTCGACCTGGTGAGCCGACCGGATGACCCGCGCACCGCATACATCGAGAACAGCGAGCGGGTCCGCTTCCGCGACGACCCGACCCCCTGACCTCCGGACGAGGCGGTCGGTCTCCCGCCGCGCAGCTAGACTCTTGCCCTTGTGGCCCTCACTATCGGAATCGTCGGACTGCCGAATGTCGGCAAGTCCACCCTGTTCAACGCGCTCACGAAGAACAACGTGCTCGCGGCGAACTACCCGTTCGCGACCATCGAGCCCAACGTCGGCGTCGTGCCCCTGCCGGACCCGCGGCTGAAGCGGCTCGCCGAGATCTTCGGCTCGGAGCGGATCCTGCCGGCGACGGTGTCGTTCGTCGACATCGCCGGGATCGTCAAGGGCGCGTCGGAGGGGGAGGGGCTCGGCAACAAGTTCCTGGCGAACATCCGTGAGGCCGATGCGATCTGCCAGGTCGTGCGGGTCTTCGAGGACGGCGACGTCGTCCACGTCGACGGTCGGGTGTCCCCGAAGGACGACATCGAGATCATCGAGACCGAGCTGATCCTCGCCGACCTGCAGACCCTCGAGAAGGCCGTCGCCCGCCTCGAGAAGGAGTCGCGGATCAAGAAGGAGAGCAAGCCGCTCCTGGAGAACGCGCTCGCAGCGCAGGAGGTCCTGGAGGCCGGCAAGACCCTGTATGCGGGGGGCGCCGCCGGCGGCGTCGACCTCGCGATGGCGAAGGACCTGGGCCTGCTCACCACCAAGCCCTTCATCTATGTCTTCAACCTCGACGAGGACCAGCTCGCCGACAACGAGCTGCACGCGCGCCTCCGGGAGCTCGTCGCCCCGGCGGACTGCGTCTTCCTCAACGCCAAGCTCGAGATGGACCTGATCGACATGGAGGAGGACGAGGCGCTGGAGCTGCTCCAGTCCTTCGGTGCCGAGGAGTCCGGCCTCGACCAGCTCGCGCGGGTCGGCTTCCACACCCTCGGCCTGCAGACCTTCCTCACCGCCGGGCCCAAGGAGGCCCGCGCCTGGACGATCCGCCAGGGCTGGACCGCCCCCGAGGCAGCCGGCGTCATCCACACCGACTTCCAGCGCGGCTTCATCAAGGCCGAGGTCGTCTCCTTCGAGGACCTCGACGAACTCGGCTCGATGGCCGCGGTCAAGTCTGCCGGCAAGGCGCGCATGGAGGGCAAGGACTACGTCATGGCTGATGGTGACGTGGTCGAGTTCCGCTTCAACGTGTAGCTCGGCGCGCGCCTGCGGGTCGCCTGACGAGGTGCGTCATACCGCCCAGATGGACGCATACCACCGCTAGCCGATACTATCGAGATGCGATAGTGTCTGGGAGTGGCCATCCAGTCCTTCGCCGATGCGAACACAGAGAAGGTCTGGCGCCGCCAACGCGTCGCCCGGTTGGGCCCCCGACATTCAACGGGCCGCGCAGAAGAAGCTCCGGCTCCTCAACGCGGCCGGCACGCTCGGTGATCTGCGCGTACCGCCGGGCAACCGCCTGGAGAAGCTGACCGGCAACCGAGCCGGCCAGCACTCGATCCGAGTCAACGACCAGTTCCGGATCTGCTTCACCTGGACCCCGGGCGGGCCCACCGACGTCGAGATCGTCGACTACCACTAGAAGGGAGGCAAAGCGATGACCAAGGCACACGACCCGATCACGCCAGGAGAGATCCTGCGCACCGAGTTCCTCGAGCCGCTGGGGATCAGCCAGTACCGCCTCGCGCAGGCAACCGGCCTGAGTCAGACCCGCATCGGGGAGATCGTCCGCGGCAGGCGGCGGATCACCACCGAAACCGCACTGCGACTCTCCCGCGCTCTCGGGACCAGCGAGCGCTTCTGGATCAACATCCAGGCCGACTACGACATCGAAGTCGAACACGACACCCACGAGGATGACCTGAACCGCATCGAAAGCCTGGTCAGTTAGAACCGCTCTGCTCGTGCTTCCATCCCCCGCCTGTGGCCCAGCACGAAGGGGTGGTGTTCCCTTTCGGTTGACGTTGACTCACAATGAACTGCTGGACCGTCGGCGCAGCGAGGAGCCGATTAGCCCGAGTGCAAGGAGGGCGTTGAGGTAGTGACGAGTTCTGAACAGCACGTCCCTTTGGATGGGCGGCACAGTGGCGTCGAGTCGCACACAGGTGATTTGGTTTGTCGATACTGTCAGCGTCCGATGTCCCAGGTCTTGGCGGATTTTGAGCGGCATGAGCGCATGCATGGGCTCTGCTTTCACTATGAGTTTGATCATGGGCCTGACGACGTCGACGTGCCGTGCTCTCCTGGTTGCCCCTCTCGGGTGCTGCTGCGCCATCCGACTGAGATGGTCTCAGTGGCTTACTTTCCGGATACGGGCGGTCCACCAGAGGTGATGGAGAAGGTGATGGCAGCCACTGGCCAGGTCCGAATCTGTGACCTGGTCATCAGCAGTAGTGGTCCTGCTACAACTGAGCTCCTACGGTTCCGGCTTCGACCGGCCGACTCGGGATCCGAGGTTTCTATCTTCTGCGACGCAGAGATGGGCAGTGACGGGTGGACCAAGGGTGTCGATATCCCTTCAGGAGAGTCTCTCGGATGGACCTGCGTGCCGCTTTCGGGTCCCGTAGAAGTTTTCATCGACCTCGAGTGGATGACCAACACGAGCCCGCAGAGAGCGCGGCGGGTGCTGCTGCTCCACTAAGCTATTGAGCGGCGATCCGATGGTTCCGTTCGTGGTCGCTTCCAGCATGTGAGGCTTCTGACTCTTGGGACCCCAACGTCCGCGGCTGACCGCGCGAACGGCAGCCTAAACACGTGACCAAGGGCGTCACCAGTCCCGAATCCGTCCCTGCGCCGACAGCGGCAAGGTACTCATCGAACTCGGCTGTATCGCGCCACCGAGTGAAAGCACTCCGCCGCTATCGCGCGTGGCACCGGATGGGCTCTGCGCCCACTGTGCAGCAGCGGCGCTGCGCCCTGATGAGCCGGTGAGAGCGGGTCCGATGGCTGTTTTCGTGTCTTGCAGCGCGTCGCCGAGCAGGTCGTCGTAGGCGCCCGGGGATGCCACTCCCTCGGACTGTCCTGAGCCCGCACTCAACGCCTTCGCCGTCACCTTCGCTGAGCGCATGCCGGCGGCCGAGACGCTGTAATGAAGACCCCGGGAACACCGTTCATCGGACATGCATGGTGGTATGGCCGCGGTGAGGGTCGTGACCCGTTGCCTGACTGGTGCCCTGCTGGGTTGCCGATGGACTGATCAGTCCGGCCCTCACCGTGCGTGCACCGGCCGGTCGGGCATGACCTAATACGAGCCTGGCCCGGTGACGCGAGCCTGGTGCATGTCCTGTCTGACCGCCCGGCCGGTGCCGACCCATCGGATTCGGAGAAGGGCCAGCACCATCATGGCAAACACCACTACGCGCTTGGGCGGGATCGACTCGCACAAGGACACCATCCACGTCGCCGTCATCACCGAGACCGGGCAGCCGGTCGCCGACCGGGAGTTCCTCACCACGAAGTCCGGGTACCGCCGCGCGGTGGCCGGGCTGATCGAGCACGGTCCCCTCTCGGCGGTCGGGGTCGAGGGCACCTCCAGCTACGGGGTGGGCATCACCGCGGCGTTGACGAAAGCCGGCATCCGCGTCGTCGAGGTGAACCGGACCCGCCCGGCCGAGCGACGCCGGCAAGGCAAGACCGACGTCCTGGATGCCTACCGCGCCGCCCGCTCGGTGCTCTCCGGGGAGGCCACCACAGCCCCGAAGAACGCGAGCATCGAGCCGCTGCGGGCGTTGACCATCGCCCGCCGTTCGGCGGTCAAGGCCCAGCAGGCCGCGTTCCGTCAGATCCAGGCCGTCCTGGTCAACACCAGCGCCGACGTCCGGGACCGCTACCGCGCCCTGCCCGACGCCAAACTCGTTGCCACCCTTGCCAGTACACGACCAGAAACCGTTCACGACCTCGACCACGCCGACACCCTGCACGCACTGCGGACCCTAGCGCGCCGACACCGCGCCCTGGGCGAGGAGATCGCCGACCTCGAGACCCGGATGCTCGCCCGCGCGACCGCAGCGATCCGGCGCTGATGGCGATCAAGGGTGTCGGGCCCGTCGTGGGTGCCCAGCTGCTTCTAACCGCCGGCGACAACCCCGACCGGCTCCGCTCCTCGCCCTCCTTCGCGGCCCTGTGCGGCACCGCGCCGATCCCGGTCTCCTCCGGACGCACCGACCGGCACCGGCTCTCCCGAGGCGGGGACCGCCACGCCAACGCCGCCCTGCATCGCATCGCGACCAACCGGGTCAGCAACGACCCCGCCACCCGCGCCTACCGCGACAGCCGCATCGAGAAGGGCTGGACCGTCCCAGCGGTGTACCGCTCCCTCAAACGGGCCATCGCCCGCGAGGTCTTCCAAGCCCTGATCGGCAACTGTGCCGTACCGAACTACTCCGACCTGAGACCCGCCCGCCAAGCCAAGAACATCACCCTCACCACCGTGGCCGCCGCCCTGGGCGTATGGCCCTCCCGAGTCGGCGAACTCGAACTCGGCCGACGCCGCGACGACGACTTCGCCAACCGCTACCGCCAATGGCTCACCGCCGCTTGACAACGCATAGGAGCATCACACCCTGTTTCGCGGGCAGTTTCGGTGAGTCTCGTCGCATCCTTGAGGCCAGGCATGTTCTGGAGTAGCGTGCAGATCACCGAGGTGGGCTTGGCCGAGGAGGGGTTTGTATGAAGCGCCAGATGAAGCGGGTTGGCTTGGCAGTTGCGCTCTGTTTGCCGGGGGGCTTCCTGCTCTCTTCGGCATGGTCGGCTCCAGCTGCCTGCGATGTCTTCTCCTACACCCCTACGATGTTCACCAGCTACGAGGTCGGCGGAACGGGTGGTCGCGCTGGGTGCGCCTCGACCGTCAGTGTCCAGACCTACCTCAAGTATGACCGATGGGGACCTGATGGGGTGACCGCGCACCGCGGTGGACGGGTCACGAACATAACTTGGACGCCTCACGGATGCTCGGGGGGGCAGGCGTACTTCACCCAGACCTCGAGTGAAACTGGCCAGTACTCACGCTCTGCCAATCGGACGTTGTCCTGTTAGGGGTGGAGAACTCTGCTGCGATCGTCCAGACCCGCGACTTAACTGTCAAATTTGGGCGTCGCAACGCCCTCCAGGCAATCTCGATGGCGGTCCCCTACGGCATCACCGGTGTCTTAGGGCCCAACGGCGCCGGCAAGACCACTCTCCTTGCAGTCTTGGCGACAGCGGTGCGGATTCCCGCGGGTGCGGCGTGGATCGGGGGCCACGACTTGGGAACTGGATCTGGGCGGCGAGCCGCGCGCGAACTCATCGGTTGGCTGCCGCAGCGGTTCGACCTAGCAGGCGGGATGACCGCCATAGACACAGTTGCGTACGCGGCCTGGGCGAACGGCATTCCAGCTGAGGCCGCAGTGTCGCACGCAAATGAAGCCTTGCAGGTAGTAGATCTTGGGGGACGGGCCAAGGACCGGGTACGTCAGCTCTCCGGCGGCCAACGTCAGAGATTGGGTTTAGCTGCCTCCATTGCGCACCGCCCAGCGGTCCTCCTCCTCGATGAACCCACCTCGGGCCTAGATCCTGAACAACGCCGCCGGTTCAAAGCCTCCCTCGAAGCAGCAACGCTGGATCGCACGGTGCTCTTCGCGAGCCACCTGCACGAGGACCTCGCGCTGATCGCTCGCCAAATAGCAGTCTTGGACGAGGGCGGGTTGGTTTTCATGGGGACGCCTCAGGAGTTAACAGAATTCGGGGAGGGCTCGCTCAAGGTGGGTAGCAAAGAGGCGGTGACAGTGAATGAATTCGGTGAAGGATACATGCGTGTGCTGCATTCGCGAGGGGGGCGACGACCGGAGGGATGAGAAGTCGTTACCACCTTGCGGTTCCGGTCTGGGTGCTGGCAGCGGTCTCGCTGGGCCTATCTGTTCTAGCGATGATCAACTCGCTACCACTGGCGAGGTGGGCCTACGCGGATTGGGTGGCGGTCTCCGCTGCCACACGCGAATCGCTTCTCTACGGCGGGCCGTGGTTTGCCGCATGGGGCGCCTGGGTTGCTGGGAGATATCTTGGCCCCAGGAGCCTGCTATGCCCGCCATCGGCCGCTCGATCGGGCCCTCGGGTAGTGAGGGCTCAACTCACGCTGCTGGGTGTAGCGGCGGCGTGCGGCCATCTATTGGGCTTGCTGCCCGTCTTAACCTGGACCGCGATTCAGGCTCGAACTGGTGCGCTCAATCCACTTGTGCTGCTCGGTTCGATTGCCGTGCTACTGGCCTTTGGGGCGCTTGGATACTTGATCGGGTGCGGCCTGCCGCGGACCGCGTCGGTACTCGGCGCAGTTGTGGCGTCCTTCGGAGTCATTCTCATGGTGGACACCTGGGGACCTGCGCTGGCGCCACTGCGGCTGTCGACCCCTGCGGCAGGGTTTTACGAGACCGCGGTTGTGGCGGGCTTTAGAGTCGCCTTCTTCGCCGTGTGCGCGCTTGCCTTGAGTGCGGCATCGGCCCAACTGGTGGCGGAGCGTTCTGTCGTCTTCAACACGTGGGCGTTGGGCGGGCTATTGACTCTGACAGCACCATTGGCGTTGGGCTTCGTGGCGAAGTCAACGGCCCCCCTTGCGGTTCAGCGAGAGGCGAACCCAGTACCGGTGTGCTCCTCGGCTGGCCCGATCGACGTTTGCGTCCACCCCGCCAAAGTTGACCTCTTGGCAGCGCTGGACGGCATGGTCGACAACGTGATGGCCACCGTCGATCATCGGCCTGCCGTACCGGTCGCAGGGCTCTACGATTCATCCCTCGATCGCGAGCAACTGCCGAACAACTTCGTCTTGCTCAACATCGAGGCCAGCGACCAGCAGTGGCTGGATTGGGCTGCGGGAGATCTGGCTAGCCAACTCGCCGGCCAGCCAGCCTGCCTGCATCGAGGTGACGCCTTCGGCGATGACGTTGCGCCGCTGTTGGACCACATGGCTGTCTCGGAGGCGTTCGCTTCTTGGATAGCCCGGAACGCAGGCTTCATGGCACCACAGTTCGATGTCCGTGGCTCCTCACCACAGACTCTGCGGCTTGAGCAACTGCCTACAGACCAAGTGCAAAGCCTCTACCACCTGTCCGCCGCGGAAATAGCATCGTGCCGTTTGCCCAGCTCTGCCATACCGTGAGAACCGGCTGGTTGTTGTATCTCAGGGCGCGAGGGACCCTGGCTCTGTTCGTCCTAACCACCGCAGTGCTGCTCGTGGTTCTGGCCAGCGGCGTAACCGTTTTCGAGATCCGCTTGATCGACAGCCAACTGCCACGCTTTACTCCCGTCTGGGAGATCCTGCCTGTATTTTTGGCTATCGCAGCGCCAGGGCTTCTCGCACCACGACTCGCCTCGTGGGAAAGGCAAGGACTGCCGCGGTTGAGCCGACGTGCGGCAACGGTCGCCTTCGTAGCCATCATCGTTCCGGCGGCGATCCCTTGGTTGGCTAGCCTGAGGCTGCCACAAGATGCCAGGTGGTGGGATATCAGCTGCAATGTTGCCTTCTTCTCCTCCCTAGCTCTCATTGCCACTGCGCTCGTGGGAAGCTTCGCTGGGCCGTTGATCGGACTGGTCGCCTACCTATCGGCTGTTGCCGTACAACAGACCATCCCGGCCGTCGCGATGTATTTGCCTGTCAGTGGGGCCAGCACGAATCTGCAGGCACATCCGGTTCCCGCGGCAGTCCTGGCCGTCACTGCATGCTGCGTTTGGAGCCAGACTCTCGGAAGATCTAGGCTCGTCCAGCGCCTCCACCGCAATGATTGACTGAAGCACCGACTATCTGGGGGCCGCGTGCTCGCGTGCCAGGAGGCTCGCCTGGGGGAGGACATGTGATCGATGAGGGTGCGTCATAGGTCGTACGAGGCCTCTGTGTGGAACTGTCCCACTCCGCCGCGTATCGCGCGGGATCAGTTGTGGCAAAGACCACTGCTGGCTGGTCTTCAGCCCGCGGAGTCCAAGGAGGTGTTCATCGACTGCTGACAGGCGCGCACCGAGTTCAGGAAGGCGTTGACCCGCTCTGTCCCGGCCCGCTTGGGGACGACGAACGCCGCGACTGGAGAGACGAAGATGTAGGCATGCTCCCCGGACTCCTCGATCCGCCCCAAGACTGGCCATAGCGCGCTGGTCGTCAGTCCAGCACATTGTTCATGGACGCCGTCAGCGTCCAGCCAGAGCCGAGTCGGGCCAGTTGCGCCCAGTGCCGAGGCATTCGCGATGCGGGTAAGGCTGCGCCGGATCGCTCTACGCAGCGCATGCGGCTGCAGGAGCCACCACAGCGCTCCAGCCACGACCGAGACGGACAACGTGAACGCGGGGCCGACCTTGAGCATCGTCACGGCGACGATGGCCACGAAGGCCGCCAATACCAATGCTCCAATGATCCGGTACCGGAAGAGCTCGTTGCGGTGATGTTGGTGTGTCTGGGCCACGTGGAGGTTGAACGCGACGTAGTCCTCATTGCTCAGGACGTACTCGAGCCGCGGGGCCGGCTCTGAGACGGGGTCCTTCGACAACGCGGCCACGCCTTCCTCGATCGTCACGGTTCAAGAGCGATATCGATACAGCGACCAGCAACGAGACGAGGCCACCGGTCCGGGGGATCCGGATGCCGCCGACACATTTGCCCATGTGGCGGCATGGCCCGCCCAAGGGCCGATGAGGGCGCGTCCCTTCCGCCGAGAAACGGGCACGGTGGGGTCGCTGTTAGGCGGTGTGTACCTCTGAGACCTTGACGACAAACACCCGGGCCGCGTAGATTAAGGCCATCTTTAATTCTGGGAGTGGTTATGTCAAGTATGCCCGTCTTCTCCTATGACGACAACAGGCCGCCCCAGAGGGTGGGCTGGTTTGATCCTACCGAAGCAACCGTCTATCGCGGGAAGCCTTCCGTGGAGCATCGAGGTCACGATGGGATCGTGGAGTGGGCCTTGCCACAAACGCTGTACAGGACGAGTGCCGATGAGTGGGTCAGAGTCGTAGAGGTCGACTCTCTCCACTCGAGGGTCGAGTACTTCTCGGACCAGGAAGCCTCCATGTGGCTGGCTGAACATGGGTTCGACAGTCAGGACGGCGATAGCAGTGCAGCTGCGAGAGGTCCCGGGCGCCCCGAGGTTGGTGGTCTCGTGCAGGTTAGATTAGGAGAACTTCTGAAGAGCGTCGATGAGTTCGCGCACGAGAGGGATCTCAGTCGATCGGCCGCGATCAGACATCTACTTCGAGTGGGCTTGACAGCCAATGAGTAGCGGGAGTTTATTCCTAGCCTGAACGACGACGGCGGGTGGCGGGCCCGCGAAGTTTCCATGGACGATCTACCACTTGAGGAGTACGTTAGTGGGTGGGACGCCGGTTTTCCGTCGCGAAGGGGAGGAATGACCGAATGGTTACGGTATGCAAACAAGCGAGGAGCGTGGTTCTGGCAACACTGCTCATTGTTGTCGCAATGATTGGAGTCGCGCCAACTGCTCAGGCAGATGCGCTTTCGGAACCTTCAATAGGCGTGGACGGCCAGGTGAAGCCTGAATGGGTAGGCACCGAGGTCGACAGGAATGTGGACCCTGATGGCTTCCTACCGTCTACCGACATGTCGGCTGCGGCGATACCGCCGGTCTGCATTCAAGCGGCAACGGGGTGGTCTCCTGTCCTTGGCAAGTACGTCCAGGTGATGAGTTCGTGCAACTATTCCTACCGCGTCAAGGTGCTAATCGCCTTCGGTCCCGACAGCGCTTGCAAGACCACGGCGCCATTCACCACTTGGCGGCACTACTATGGCGCACTTGCGCGTTTCGACGGACTTGTCCTCTGCTAGTCGTGAGCATTCTATGGCGAGGGAAATATTGACGGCGTCTTCCTGATCTGCTTCAAGTTCATTGATCACGTCCTGATCTTGAATCTCGGTAAGCGTATTTCTGAGCCCGCGATCACCTCGCCAGGATTGAAGTCCGGCGCCCCAACGCCGCGTTCGCGCGTGAGTGCGCGACTGCCGGCGTCGCTGGCGAGCTGCGCCGATCCAAATGGCCAACTCAGATGTTCCGGAGAAGGCCACGAGTGCGCTCGGCAAGCGAAGGCTGCGTCTCTCCGCCGCGAGTCGACCAGACCTGAAAGGTCGGGCCCGTCTCTGTCGAGTCTCTGCCGGCTGATCGAGACCTCGGGGGTTGGACGAGGGGGCGGTAGGTCGCGTGCGAGGATGATCGTTCGTGCGTTTTCTAGCTGGTGATGGGAGGAACTCAGGTGGATTCCGATGTAGCGGATCCGCTGGGCCGCCGTCGTCAGCGCCTGGCAGTGCTCAACCGCCGGGGGGCACTCCGCCTTGGCGCCGCAGGTGCTGTCTCACTCCTGACCGCCTGCGCGGAGGGGGAACAGGCTCAGGAGCCCTCACGATCGGCGGAGGCCTCCGCAGAGAGTGCGTCGTCCCCGACCGCGGTAGGCACCAGCGACGCCGATGCTGCGACAACAGAGGCGACGCCTGCGGCGCCACCCGCAGCCGCCATGCCGTCCCGGCAGGACATTGTGGACAGGTTCGCCCTGCGCGTACCGTCGACCTTCGGGCTGGAAGTGCCCGGTGTCGCGCTGCGCCACCCTGGAGAGGGTGTGGCGCTGACTTTCGACCTGTGTGGGGGACCACAGGGAGAGAAGTTCGATCATGATCTATGGAAGTTGCTGCAGGAGCTAGCGATCCCTTCCACGTTCTTCGTGAACTCTCGCTGGCTCAAGGCGAACCCGACGCTGGCGCGGGAGCTGGGGGCCGACCCGCTGATCGAGATCGCCAACCACGGACACGAGCACCGCCCCCTGACCGTGGACGGGCGCGCGGCATACGGGATCGCAGGTACCCGAGACGCGGGGGCCGCCTACGACGAGGTAGCCGCGCCCGTGCCCGCTCTGACCGACGCCGCCGGGGCAGCGCCCCTGTGGTTCCGCTCCGGGACGGCCCACTGTGACGACGTCGGCGTCGCGATCGCTGAAGCCCTCGGTCAGGTCGTGGTGAACTTCAGCATCAACGGCGATGCTGGTGCAACCTTCAGCGCGCAGCAGGTGGTCATCGAGGTAGACCGCGCCGGCGACGGTGACATCGTCATCGCCCACGCCAACCGTCCCGGGTCTGGCACGGCCGGCGGCATGGCACTTGCGCTACCCGCAATGCTCGAGCGTGGTGTCACATTCGTGCAGCTGGCTGACGCCCTGCCAAGCGTCCGAAACCCCTACTGACACAGTCCTCCAAGCTCGAGCCTCGAGCCGGAGAAGTCGGCTGCCGAACCAATGCTGGCCGACCTCACAGGGGGCGAACGAACACCATGCTGCCAAGCGTCGCCAACGTGTGCTCGGGGGGTCCGCACGACGGCAGCCCTCACCTCCTCGGCGCTGCGTCACAGCGCCGCGAGTCGGGCGCGGGGAGAGCCGGACCTCGCTCACCTCGTGCAGGCATCGCCGAGTTGAGCGTCACGGGCTCCAGCCGGGGGACGTTGAATGTCAGTACCCGTCCGTCCTCGCGCGCTGCATCCCAGATCGCCTTCTGGTGCGCTACCGGGTCGGTGATCCCTTGGCTCAGGGACCATTCCTGGACGGAGGAGAACAGGGCGTCGGCTTCGCAGGGAGGGTCCCGCAGTTCGGCCCTGATAGAGATCTTCTCCAAGGCCGCGCTCACGTGCTCACAGACGTGTCGCATCATCCCGAAGACGTCCAGACCGGAGTACGCACCGGCCGGGAGTCGACAACTCGCAGACCAGCCTTCCTTGGTCCTTGAGACTCGCATGGCCGGCGCAGTCACCTCATGGCGGTACCTAAGAATGACGGACAGCTCACCCAGCGACGCGATAGGAAACCATTCCCGCCATTCCCCGGACGGATCCGCGGCCAGGTAGTCATCCACGAGCGCCCATGCGCTGATGAGGTTGAAGTTGCCTCGGCCCGCGAACTCCAGACCCAGGACTATCGGCCAGTTGTCCTCTCGGTGAACCCGCGCTTCGCCGCTACCCCGGTTGTTCATCATCGACAGCTCACCCAGCTTCGTACGAGCCGGTCATCCGACGAGCGGGGCAATGACACGCAGGACCGCCGCAGGCCGACAGATCCGCTGAACGCATTGGGATGACCTTTCTCGCGATGACGCATAAGGATCCACCCACGGCGATGGAGGCCGCTGACCCAGTAGACACCACCACCGACCTCCTGCGGCACTTCGCCGCGTGTCGGGCTCCTGGGCGCCCGTTTGGTGCGTCGGCATGGCACACTTGCCGATGTTCGGTCCTTCCGGCGCGGGACGAGATAGGGACCGCTATGGCTGGGTGAGCACTTCTCCGAGCAGTTGGCCTCGATTGTCGTAGACCTTGACGAGCGAGGGGCGACGCTTGGTCGAGGCGATGACCACTCGGCCGTGCCAGGGCACTAGCAGGTCTCGTCCATCGGTCTCGAGTGAAGCCACCTGCGCACTGACCTGCAGGACCACGTAGCTGATCCAGCGCCCACTCCAGGGCAACCAATCGCCGCGTCCTCCGCTGTCGCGAACACCGCCGCTACCCTCGAGCCTCAGGATCGAAGGATCGATGCCCGTGTGGTCACTGTGTCCGTACGCCGGCTCCTCCGGCAGCCGAGGCGGCCGGTCAGCGAGCAGATCATCTGACTCAGTGTCGCTGCCGCCCCCGAGCAACCGCCAGTGACCGTCTCGTTTGCTCAAGACGTAGGTCTCAGAAAGCGAGCACCCGACGCCACGTCGAGCGAACATGGTCACGGCGACGTCGCCCACGACATCAACACCCATGGGCGCGAACCGGCGTCGTCGGCTCAGCCGCGGCACCGCCTCTACATGCCGCGACTCGATGAGCCGGACGCTCTCGGCATACACGTCGAAGGCCACATCCAGATGCTAGAAGCAGAGCAGACCCAGTGCTCTCTCGCCGTGGACAGCCCATCGGCAAGGATCGATCTCCAAGCGTCCCCGCACCAACGGTGAGTCTCCTCTCCGCCCGTCGGGCGGGGGTTTCGAGGACTCCGCTCAGGGCTGGGTGTCCTGGACGATGAACAGCCGGTCCACGGGAGAGTCCGGGCAGAGGCTGTCCCACTGCTCAGCGACGTCGCCGCTGTCGCCGGATTCACCTCCAGCGAAGGAGACCGGGTCCCCGTCCATCGCCATGTTCGTCTGGGTTCCGTCGGGGAAGGTCGACAGGATCATCACGGTTCCGACGCTTGGTTCACGCTTGCCGCGCGCGTTCGGCAGGACCAGGCCGGTCGTGCCGTCGTCGGTGACGATGGTGGCGCACCCGTCCGCGGTCATCGTCACGCTCCCTTCGAGCAGGGCCGAGTCACCACCTTGGGCGGGGTCCCACTCGAAGGTGGGCACCGCATACCAGCCCAGCTCCTCGGCGGTGGCGGCCCGCGTCGGGACGGGGCCGTCAGGAGCCGGCGGGTCGCCGGTCATCGCCGGGTGAGCGGGCTCGTCGTTGATCCAGGCGATGTCGCCGCCGTCGTACGGCCCGCACAGCCGGCTCCAGGCCTCCCCCGGGGGAACCCACCCCCCGCCGTAGGAGAACTCCTGGCCCTCGACCGCGAACACCTCCCCGGACCCCTGCCTGGTCACGGCCCGCACACCGTTGGCGAACCGGACTCCTTCGGCGTCGGGGAAGATCACAGGAGTGGCAAGTGTCTCCTGGCCGGGCTGGTAGATCAGGGTGCAGCCGTCGTCGGTGAAGGCCAGCCGGCCTGTGACGAGGGCACCCATGCCGTCGCCGTTCCACGCATACGTCGGCACCTCGAAGGACTCGGCGCCAGGAAGTGTCACCGGCCCCACCGCGGCCACCCCGCATCCGCTCGCGACCAGCGCCAAGACTCCCGCACTCGCCACAACCGCCCACCGTGTTCGCAACAACCGATTCCTTCCGAGAAGAGCCTCAAGCACTCAGACGCGATCACGACCCACACCGTTCCAGCGTGAAGCCGGCCGACGGAACACCCCTCGCCCGACGTGCCCCTTTCCGCCGGATATCGCTTGCCGGCCGAGCGGAGGCTCAGAGTCCCGCCGTGTCTATTGCCTCGCGAAGGTC
>Ga0209312_1001956_pt1 | contig 14180 bp, 10 predicted proteins | sample BioC13SIPDNA_4_FD_185744 | JGI IMG/M metagenome (GOLD analysis project Ga0209312, IMG submission 185744) | Anaerobic biogas reactor microbial communites from Washington, USA - Biogas_R1_B C13 SIP DNA (SPAdes) (version 2) | ecosystem: Engineered > Bioreactor > Anaerobic > Unclassified | place... | reverse complement strand
TATCCTACGCACCATGTCTGCGCGGACTCCGTCCTCGTGGGTGTACAGGGTCACCGACGCCGGATGAATGCCGTTGGCCGAAAGCGGCCGAACGAGCATTCGCTATGTTCTGTTCTCTTGTTCTTCGCGACCTGGGTCGCGCGTCCCGTCTACGGCACGGGGCGGGGCTGGCCGGCGATGCGCGGATCGACCGACAATCGGTCGATCAATCGCTTGGCCGCCGTGTGCTCGGGACGCAGACGCAGGCAGGTTTCGGCCTCACGAATCGCGTCCGCCAGGGCGCCCATCTGCTCCAGCAGGCGCGCCCGACTGAACCGCCACTCCACCCTGCCATAGTCCAGATCAAGGGCCTGCCGGTAATAGTCGGCGGCTTCGGCAACGCTGCCGTCGCGCGCGTACATTCCCGCCAGCGAAGCCAAGACCCAGGCGGGCGGATTCGGTTCGCGACACCGTTGTTCGAGGAGCGCCACAATCTTCCGCCGTGTCTGTTCGACGGATTCGGTGCTCTGGCCCGTCGCCTCAAGGACACTGACCATGACGTTGAGCCGATGGAGATCGTCACCGGCGATCCGGAGGGCCAGGTCAGGTCGATCCGACTGGTCTGTCAGGAGCATCGCGATCTCTCGAAACAGCCGCCCGTCGAGCGCCGCAGCGCGGTCGAGATGAGCGAAGGCCACGTCCACATCACCCTCCTCCAGCGCCAACGTCCCCGCGACAAGACGTGCGGTGGCATCACACGGCGCGAGCTTGACGCCTTCGCGGATGTGATGGGCGCCTTCGTCAATCCGGCCCAGCACAGAGCGTTCCAACTGGCCGAGAACGCACCACGTCGCGCCGAACGTCGGACACGCTGCGCGGGCGCGGTTCAACTCCTCCGCAATCCGCTCGGCAAACTCCAACGCCTCCACCGGCAGCAGGAGCAGGCCGGTGTTCGGATCGGTCGTGCGGCTCAGCGAATGCCATCGGTACACATTCAACCAGTGTCGATACATAACGTTGTCCGGCTGGCGATCCACCGCTTTGCCGGCATGTCCCAGCAGTTGGACGTACTCGTCATCCGTGCCTTGCCAGCCGTTTTCCATCAGCCCGCGCTCGGCCGCCAGCACCTGTTTCCAATGCGCCTCGGCGAGACGGGCACTGTTGGCACCGAGCAGCCCCCAGGCCCACACGATGAAGACAACCGCCAACCCTGCCATCCAGAACGGCCGGGAATGCGCGGTGACGCAGACCGCCTCATGCGATTCGTCGGCCTGCCCTTTCCCAAGACGCGACAGGCAGATCAGGAGGGCACAGAACACTGCCGTCAGGACGGCATTGGCCGGCAGATGCTGCCCGAAATCGCTCAAGCTGTGCAGCAGAATGGCCACCAGTCCAAATCCGAGACCATAGGCCACCGAACCAATGGGAACGTGGTTGCCCTTGACGGCGCGAACGTAGTGAATCCCGATGAGTCCTGCGAATGCCAACAGCGCCGCCAGACCGAGGATGCCCGTCTCCTCCACAGCCTGGGCATATTCGTTCTCCGCGTGCGATGCCAGCGCCGGCACAGTGGACCGGTCGAACTCGGGGTAAACCACTTCGTGGGTCCCGAGGCCTGTGCCAAGGACGGGGAATCGCGCCCATGCCACTGCAATGTCACGGACAATCTGCCCTCGACCGCTCTCGGCTTCGGACAGATCGCGCAACGTCGCCAACCGGTCGTAGACGGCGTCAAATCCGATGTAGAGCACGCAGCAGAACGCCCCCAGAGCCAGCACGACCATGATCCACCCAGAGCCCCTCATCGGTCTTCGCAGACTGAGCACCACGGTGGTCAATGCTCCGGCCATCAGCATACTGATCACCCCGCCGCGACTCATCGCCAGAAAGACCGTGCCGGCGCCTACAACCATCATCGCCAGAAGCGCCCAAGCGGGTCTGGCCTCGGGAGACCCGAGGTATTCGGCGACGACTTCAGGGACCACCTTGCGACGGGCAAATCCACGTCCAATCAGGTAAAGGAAAGCGCCCAGGGCCGCCCCGATGGACAGATTCATGAACTGCGCGTAGTGACTGTGATTGACGAAGGGGCCGGAGTGGGCAACGCCGTTCGGCGACTCGGCAAACCAGTAGATCTTGTTGTTCCCAAAGAGGTTCTGCGCCACAGCCAGCACAGCAATGCCGGCGCCAATCGCAGCGATCGCCGCCAACAAACGCACGATCTGATCGGGACGCCGATAGACATTCAGGACGACCGCGAACACCGCGGCAATCGCCAGAACGAGCCGTAGACCGTGGCGAGTCGCATGCGGATAGAAGCTGATGGTCATATAGGAGAGAGCTTCGCCGGCGCCAGGCAGGTCGCCGAGCAACTCTGCCTTGCGCGAGGCCGTGTTCGGCGAGATCGCCCGAACCAGGGCGGTCGGCAGTGGAATCAGTTGCAACAGGGCCACGGCCAAGAAAGCCGCGACGGCGACGTATGCCCATGTCCATGAAACGCTGACGCGGCCGGTGACGACCGGCTTCAGCAGGAAACAGACCGACATCGCACCGGCCAATGCGATCACAATCATCTCGCTCCAGGCCTCGACGACACCGAACGCCAGCGGCATGAACGCCAGCATCACAATCAGCAATCCCTCCGTGACGCGGTCAAGCTGTTCGCCTCGATCGTCCGAGATCCAGGTGGTCCTGTCCATGGCCATATCAGCTCTCCCACCGGGCGCCAGCGCCCCGGTGTATCTCGCCCGGCCGTGATGACAGACAGTGCTCGTCGCGTCGCCGACACACAGCATCATCTCATCGAACTCCTTCAGAAATCGCCGTCACCACCGATTTGGGCCCGACCCGATCCGACGAGGTCCGTCGGCCCTTTTCTGCCTTGGCTTTGCCTCGGCCTGAGCCGTTCGATCCACCGTAGGTGCCGTAATAGCCGTAGCGATCCCCGCTCCGAGCGACGTCGTTGACCACCGCGCCCAACAGGTGCGCGCCGACCCGTTGCAGTCCGTCGATCGCGCGGTGGCCGATCTTCCTCGTGGACTTCCCTGCTCGCAGCACAAGAATCGTCACGTCGCAGACGGCGCCGAGAATCTGGGCGTCGGCGACAGCGGTCACCGGCGGCGCATCGACGACGATGCGATCGTATGCCTCCGCAAGGCGCTCCAGGAGGGCGGTGAATCGTCGGCTGTTGAGAATCTCCGAGGGATTGGCCACCCGCGGGCCGCACGACAGCAGGCTCAGGCCCTTCACCGATGTCGCCTGGATAGCCGGCCCGAGCTTCATCTGCCCGGCGAGCACGGCGCTCAGGCCGCCGTGATCGTTCTGCGCTTCGAAGATCGTGTGCTGCATCGGCTTTCGGAAGTCGGCGTCGAGAAGAATCGTCTTCTGGCCGGCCTGGGCCATTGCAATGGCGAGATTGCTCGCCAGGGTGGACTTGCCGTCACCCGCAGCCGGAGAGGTAACCAGAAGGGTCTTGGCCCTGTCTTTCGGAGCACCGAAGAAGATGGCCGTTCGGATCGTGCGAAAGGCCTCCGCCTCGGGAACATCGGGTTGCCGATGGACCTTCTGCCCCCGGCTGGGAACCGTCTCACGCTGGGACATGGCGGGAACCACACCGAGGACGGACAGGCCGAGGACAGCGGAGATCTCCTCGCCGGACCGCAGGGTCTGGTCCGTGAAATCTCGCAGGACCGACAGCCCGCCTCCCGCCAGGAGCCCCAGGATCAGGGCCATCGCCATGATCTTGCTCTTTTGTGGGTGCGACGGCAATTCCGAGACGAGCGCCGGCTCAAGAATCTCCATTCGCAACTGACCGACATCCTCGCCGACGATCGTTCGAATCTCTCGGATCTGCTGCTCGACCGTCTGGCAATACGTCATCAACTGCAACACCTCTGCGTCGAGACGCTGATACCGGTTGAGTTCCCTGTTCAACTGCGCCACCTTCTGGCCCTGCTCACGGTGAAGCTCCGCGAGTTCTTCCTCACGTTCTTTCGCTTCCTGGAACTGCCGCTCGGCCGCGGCGAGCAGGACACGCACGAATCGATCGTTCAACTCGGTGATGGTCGCCTTGAGTCGCTCGATCTGCGCCGTGAGCGAGGCAATTCTCGGGTGATCCGGCGTAAGCTCGGCCAGAAGCGCCTCCAGGTCCGACTGGCCACTGGTCAGTTGCGCCTCCAACTGGGCAATCTCGTTGCCACCGGCGGCATAGGCCGCAACCTGACCTCGCGATCGCGCATACTGCCGCAGCGCCTCCGGGTCGTTGGCCAGCACCTGTGCGCTGCGGAAGAACAACTCCGCATCGCTCGCCCTCAGTTGCGCCTGGGTGTACTCGGTCTGCAGCGTCAGATAAAGCTGGCCGACGCCGCTGCCCTGGTCGGACCCCAACGCCAGAGGCATCGATGTGCTCTGGAACTGTTCCAGCTCATCGCGCTTCTCCTCCAGTTCAGCGTTGGCCCGGGCCATCTCTTCCTGGAGCATCTTCAGAACCTGTGAGGAGTTCTTCCGCTGGTTGTCGGATCGTGAGGCCATGTAGGCATCGACGACCCTGTTGACGATCTGGGGCACCTCCGCCGCGTAAGGGGAACTAAACGAAACGCTGACGATCTCGTCCCTCCTGCCGACCTCCACATGAAGGTTCCTGCGCAGATAGCCCATCGGCACATCGATATCGGCAAACGTGCGCAGCCGCCGAATCTCGGGCAGCTCGAACACCGTCCCGAGAATGGGACGCGAGACGAGCAATTCCGCCTGCGTGTAGAGGTATCGGTCCGTTCGCGGAATCCGCCCCGACTCATACGACTGCGCGATGGGGATGCCGCCATAGTCGAGATACAGCTTCGCCGTGCTCGTGTAGATCGGAGTGGCCGTCTGGATGTAGACCATGCCCGCCGCCAGAGCCAGCACCAGACAGACCAGCATGATCCAGCGACCTCGCCATATCACGCTGACAAGGCTCTCAGGAACAGCCGCCGCCCCTGTGGGCACGTGATGTCCCGCCGTGCGCCCATCAGACCATCGCTCCATCCTGTGGCGTCGCTGGATGGAGAATCGTTCGCTGCCTGCATTCTCAAGCACCATCATTCCCCCCAGAGTTGCTCTGGACGCAGATAGACGCCCATGCTCAATCGGAAATAGCGATCCAGGAAGGTATTCGTGCGCGTCCGAGGTGTGTGTTCCACCGACACCACATCGCCCGGCCTGACCGGCAAGGCAAGCTGGGCGGTCAACTCCTCTTGATTGCGGGGATCGACCAGTTGGAACGTGGCGCTGGCCACCGTACCATCCATCTTCAGCCGGTAGATGCTCACATAGCGAGGGTCGGCCACCATGTCGAGCCCACCGGCAAAGGCCAGCACTTCCGCAAGTCGGAACTGCGCATCGACCGGATATGGAAAGTTGCCGGGCGAGCGGACCAGTCCGAGAACCGTGACATACTGGGCCTGGAGCCGCTCGACGATCACTGAATCGCCCTCATTCAGCGCCACGTCGACGAACGGAATGTTCAGTCCTCTGACCGGCAGGACGATCGTAGCCCCCGCCTCGTCGGAGGAACTTGCCAACGAACCGGCGAACCGCTCCGTCGACGCCTCCATCTCGTAGTCGGCCCTGTCCACGTACGAAGTGTCTGCCAGCCACGTAACGTAGTCGCCTGCGTCGGTAGGCTGCCAATCGGCGTCACGGGTATACATGGCCAGATGCACCTGCGTTCTTTGATTGTCGGCGAGGAGCTTGCGTTCCAGTTGCACGAGCCGGCGATCCAGCAGGGTGATGGGCAGCCGCTCGACACTGGCCGCGGCCGCTTCCATCAGCGTCTGCTTCTGAGGATCGTTCGCAATGTCCAGCCACCGACGAACCAGCACCTCTCCACCTCGTTCGAGGCCGATCCACCCGGTTGTCGGGAGCGGGCCTTCCGGCTCGAAACGCAAACGCAACGGAGAATGCGTCTGCGCCCGCATAGCGGCATGGTGCCCCGAGGCATCTGCTGACGCGGCCTGCCGATCGCGACGAACCTCAGGGAACGGTGGCAGTCCACGATCCGGCGATCGCATCGATGGCCCATCCGCTGCATCGCGGCCGGTGATGTGAATAACCGCCGCCCCCTCATCGAGGATGCCCCCCGCCTCCATCAGCAACGTCGCCAGGGACATCTGATCGTGACGCAGGCTGTAAACGCCGGGGTTCCTGACGCTGCCGTGGATCTGGACCCGTTGCGACCTGTAGTCAAGAACCTCGGCATAGACCGACGGCTTGGTCTTGACGAACTCGGGGTAGTACGCCTCGACAATCCCCAACTCGATCTCGGACAACGACTTGCCTGCCACGGTGATCTGGCGGCCGTCCGGGATCGTGATCACACCGGCATCACTGACACGACATCGACGCGTCACCTCACCAGCCACCGCCGCACCGGCCTGGGGAACGCCGGGGAACAGCGTCACCGGCATGGTCAACTGGAGAACGTCGCCGTGCGTCACGCGATATGGCCCCGCCGGTATCGTCGCTCTGCTGATGCGGTCGAGATCCACCGAGGGCCCGTCGTAACCGGCGCTCTCGAAGTCCGCCAGCCGTTCATCCGAAGGCAGACGAATGCGATCGCCGCAGCCGAGCAGACACACAGACAGACCGATCAAAGCAACCGGCCATCCAACATAATGCGGGATGACTTTCGTTCTCATCGTATGAACCTCCACTCCTCCTGTGCATCGCGGCCCAATCCGGCAGGACAGCAACTCGCCCGCCGAACCGGCCCAATGGCCGGTTCGGCGAGTACATAGCAAGTTCCCGCCCGAGATACGGGCGAAGATACACTCGAAGCCTTCCGGGAAAAGCCCCCGTCCGGCCGAGGCGGCAAGCCACGCCGTCATCCTCGCCGAAACGGGCCGTCTCCGGTCCGCTTCAACAACACAACCTCTTGCACCGCGAACTGTGACTCAGGCATGGGCACAGCCGTCGGTGGTTGCCCAACGAAGTTCCTCAGTGGTTACAGCACGATGCAAATCGTGCTTGTTTGACGATTCAGGCCAAAAATCAGCCGAATCGCTGCGATCTTTGGCGCGCAGACCCTCCACGCAAAGCCACAACCCGACTTACACCCGTTCACATGCCCTGCCGCCCATGCCGGGCGACATCACAATCGTCCCATCTCCATCGTCAGAGCGACACACCTCCGACCCGGAGCAGTTGTCAGAACGACGTCAAAATGGGACTTCTCAGTGCCGGACGGAACGGAATCCGGATTGCCTGCCGCGTCAGATTGATTGGCGCCTGAAGCTCTCCACCGGTCAGCACAACCGTCCGCAGAGCAAAAGGATCGAACAAGGTTGTTGCCTTCTCCGATGACTTCTCCTCTGCCTTGGTTGCCGCGAGGACCGACGGCGCCAGCATGCCGGCCACCACGCCGAGAACCAACACGGTTAACAGCACGTTCCTCCACTGCATTCGGTACCTCCTTTTTCCAGCCATATCTGGCCTCCTTTCCTGTGTTCACAGATGAACACGATCCCAGCACACGAGTTCAAAGCACACACTCAAAACTCGCGGGGTACAACAGCTCCCTGCACGGCCCAACCATCCGGTTCGACGTGCGTCGAAAGTACAATCTGATCGCCATCCGCCGCCTGTTCCTCCCCCTCAGCGCCGTCGGCATTCGCCCGATCGGCCAGCGCCTGCAACACGCGTCCGGCCTCGGAGTAGAACGCCTGGCCCCCGAGAGTCAGATGTTGCCGAATGCGCCCGTCGTCCTCCACACTCTGCAGCAGCAGATCATGCAACTGCTCACTTGCCAACGCAACCTCCGGATCTTCTGTGACGCGAAGGGCTGCCGCCAGTCCCAACGCGCTGGACGCCGACTCTTCCGTATACCCACCTGCCGGCCCTCCTGGCACGGCCATGCGATGATCGAATCGCCAATAGAAGCTGCCGGCGAGCCGGCCATCGAGGATCCGGTGGGTCAGAAGCAATTCGGGCAGTTCCGCGAAGGTATGCCCGCGCCAATAAGGGACTCCCTGCGCATACGGATCAAGGACAACACCGTCCAGACGGTCGATCTCGGACAATGCCCACGTCGCGATCCCCAGCGCCATGACCGGGAACTCAGCGGCCTCATCGTCCACTTGAACCAGACAATCCACCAGCGCCTCCCGCCAGAGTTCCTTGTCTTCGGCATCCACATAGAACGCCGCAACGACATACTGGGCCAGATAAAATGCGGCCAGAGAGGGGTCGAACCGACTGTATTGCGATGTGTAGCCCAGTGTCCCACCTCGGGCCGACTGCGATACATTCCGATAGAAGTCGTCCAGGGCAGAGCGCCAGATGTTCGGCACGCCGTCCGGAGCGATCCGGCTCAGACACATCAGGGCGTACGCCTCATCGCCGTAGTAGTTGCCCTCGGAGGCGCGCAGGATGAAATCTCCTCCGCGGACCGCCGCAATCCTGGCATCCTCATCACCGGTCAGCTCGTGGGCTTTGGCAAGACCGGCCACAATCGAACCGGTGTGCGCTTCTTCCCCGGCCCACGATCCATCGAGCGGGCCTCCCACCACCTGGCCGAACACAAGATAGACCGCCGCCGCCCTCACCACGTCCATCGTCTCGTAGACGTCGACCGCCTGTGTCACTCGCACCGACATGAGGCAGATCGCACAGAACAAAGCGCCTGCAATATTGTCGAGTCTTCGCATCGTCCAAACCTCTCGTGCGCTCCGCAGATCGCACGCCTATTCCTGTTCGGCCACCACCTCAGCCTCCATCTCCATTTCCATTTCCGCACGCCAATCCCAGTACTCCTCAACGCTCCAAAGGGCCTGCAGCATCTCACCGGCAAAAGCGTTGTACGTAGGACCTTGCATGGCCAGATGCAGGTAGACCAGACCGTCTTCGTCGATCCCCGACAACAACGCCTGTTCTGCAGCGGCAATCGCCAGATCGGCCGGCTCGCCGGCCCCTTCGGGATCCTTCAAAGCAGCGGCGATCAATCCCAACGTGCCGAAGATCGTATCCTCGGTATATCCGGCGATCACCCCTTCGGTGCCGCCGTCCGTATGATCGAACCGCCAATAGAAGCTACCGGCCAAAACCTCGCCTTCCGGAACCTGATGCCCGGCAAGCAATTCGGGGAGATCGCCCACGGTCAGCCCTTCCCAGTAGGAATTCGGCACTGCGTCGTCCGATGCGACGAGCGTCTCGGCGGGCGTATCGGTCGCGATCAGCGCCCATGTCGCGACCCCCAGGGCCATGACGGGGAAATCCGCCTTGTCGTCCACACCAGACAAATAGCGCAGAAGCGCCTGACGATAAACATCCACATCGGCATCCTGGACATAGTCAGCCGCAACGAGCAGATAGGCGATATGGTATGTGGCGGTCGACGGCTCCAACTCCTCGAAGACCCGAAGATACTCTTCCGTCGTGCCGGTGATGTCGGGATTCCGATGGCTCAGGAAGAAATCAACCAATGCATCCCGCCAAGGGTTCTGGTTCGGGTCCTCCGACAGCTCGCTCAGCCGGGTGAACGCGTATGTCTCATCCCCCAGAAGGGCGCCATACACCGCCGCCGTATCGAAGATCCACTGTCCCGCAAGGTGAGCTGAGGCCAGGTACGCCGGATCCTCGGTTCGCTCGTACGCACAGACCATGCCGGCGGCAATCGGCCCGGTGAAGTACATCTCCAGCGGCCATGCTCCCGCATCCAGTCCGTCCTTGACCTGCTCCTGATCCAAACGCGACGCAATCAGGTTGACCGCCTCCTCCACCGTCGGCGCAGCAGACAGGCTTGCCCCTCCAGACAAAAGGACCAACATCAAGATAGAACACAAACTCCTTCGACTGGACAACATCGTGTCCTCCTTTCCTACCCTCCTCCCGGAAGGGTCCTCCAAAAAACCTTCCAACCAGGACGCATCCATCAGGGCGCTGTCACAGACTGTTGCCCGCCAACCGGGCCCACCGACAACCCAAGGGACATCTTCCATTGGACTCTTGCCGCCCCGCTGCGACAGCCTTCCACGGCGCCGCATCCTGCCCCCTTGTCGTCATTTTTGCAAGTCCGTGATTCCAACGTCATCTCCAACACTGTCATCAAGACCGACGATCACTCGCGGCACGCGCACGACGAGCCGTCTATCGACATAGGGTGACACTCCTGCGATGGACAGCCACAGCGCCCACCGAGACAACCGGCGTGGGAAGATCAGAAAATGGAGTCATTGGCATGCCACGGCGCCGCAGCGAGATTCGCTGCGCTGCCCGCGTTTGAGAAGACAGCGGAAGCAGCGACGCATCCTCCGGCAGCCGCACACCCCCCAAAACCGCAATAGCCTCCCTTGCCGAATCCACTTCCATTCCTCCGAGCGACCGAGCTCGACAGTCACCCCCGCCACACATCGCTGTCGCCGCGGGCAAACCGTCGTCACTCAAGCATCCATTCGTCCATGTCACGTACCGTTGGCGTCATCATAGCGTGCCGGTGGTCTCTGTCTATTGTGGAACATACGTAATTTGCATCGGGACCTTGCCGGCCTCGATCGCGATGGAAAAGCGGCTGTCTCCACCGATCGGCGCAGCCTCGGGCTACGTCGTCCGCCCCCTCGGCAGGTGCAGATCGTGGGAGCACGCGGCATGCATGGTGACGACAACCGATGCCCGGCACAAGCCACACCGAATCTACACGCACAAGGGCATCAACGCCCAGGCGATCCATCGGTTCGAGCCCGCGACGTCATCCGATGTGGGATGGGGCAATGGGGCAGGATCTCGCCGGTTGCGGCACCAGACGGTGGAATTGCCGGACTTGGACGGCCGATCGCCGCACTCGTCAGACAACGCAGATGCGACAACCGTCGTGCTTGGGAACCGCCTGCAGTGCGTCCGCCAGGCAGACGCTGTTCGATGGCACCGAAATGCGCGGTGCTATCGCATGACCCAGGACATGTCCTTGTAGACCACTTGCACGGAATCCCGCAGGGCCGGGTCGCCCCGGAAGGCGTAGTCCAGCACCAGCGTCTTCCGCAGAAACACCTTGACCGGCTGACCTGCACCGTCCACGGCCACAGGATGGTCGATGGAGGCGGTCTCGTTGCTCAGCCCGGTGACGAACACCTTGAAGCCCGTCGCCTGGCTGTCAAAATCGGGCCAGATCACCACGATGTCCTTGGCGTTGTCCTCGCCCTGAAGAATCCGGTTCTCGACCGCCCCCAGTGCTTCAAGGAACGGATAGCGGGCCTGATGGCGCTGTTTGATCCTCTCGAAAGCGACGGGCGGGACTTTCACGCCGGCCGGCACGATCTGGAACGTGTCGGACATCAGCTCGCAACGCGGATAGAACTCGATATCCTGGCCGGTCCGATTGGTCACCGTCAGGATCATGTACCAGAATCGAGCCGGACCATTGCCTCCCCATGGAAGAACAAGCTGCTGGGGCTGCTCGAATTTCACCTCTACAGTCCATTGCCCCGGCCTCTGAACGACCGCCGGCTCCGGCGCCGCCAGGCACATATCCGACGCCACCACCAGAACCATCCCATAAAACACGCACCTATTCATCCCGTATCCCTCTCCAGAGAGAGCCATGATTCCTACAACGCGCCAACTTCCACGTTTTCCCCATTTTACAGCAAAACCGCCTGCGAGCCAAGAAGAATTTGGTTCGAGAGCGGCCCTGCCTGCCTCATCCCGCCAGATGCCGCCTCGCAAACCGCCCCGCCGCCTCGGACAGCAGCTCTTCGCTGCGTCCCAGCGCGGATGGCAGGTCCATTCCGGGCGACATACAGGCCAGCACGGCCCCGATCCCCGCCGCCTGCCACACCCGCTCGGACAGTCCGACCTGGCCGGCGATGACGGCGACCCTGGCGCCGCCTTCCCGGGCCACCCTGGCGACGCCGGAAACGACCTTGCCCCGCATCGACTGGGCATCGAAGCGGCCCTCGCCGGTAATGACCCAGTCGGCGTCGCCGACATCCGATCGCAGGTGCGCCTGCGTCATGACGGTCTCGATCCCTGATACGAGGCGGGCGTCCATGAACGCCACGGCCCCGGCGGCCAGACCCCCGGCGGCACCGGCGCCGGGCAGGTCGCGGACGCGGACCCCAAGCTGGTCGGCCGCAAGTGCGGCAAGGTGGGACAGGCCGGCGTCGAGGGCCTCGACCATCTCCGCCGTCGCCCCCTTCTGCGGCCCATAGACCCGCGCGGCTCCGTGCGGGCCGCACAACGGATTGTCCACATCGCACAGCACGTCCACAGGGACCTCGATGCCGCAATTGGGCGGAACGATCTCGCAGATGCGACCGAGCCCCCCGCCGCCAGGGGGGACCGCCGTCCCGTCGCCTGCCAGGAACCGCCAGCCCAGCGCCGTCGCGGCGCCCACGCCGCCATCGACGGTGGCGCTGCCGCCGACGCCGAGCAGAATCCGCTCGGCCCCGTGGTCCAGGGCCGCCCGGACGAGCTGGCCTGTGCCGAAGGTGGTCGTCTTCATGGGGTCCAGTTGCTCGGGCCGCAGCAGCCCCATCCCGCTGGCCGACGCCATCTCCACCACCGCCGTCCGGTCGGCCGGCAGCCAGGCGAACCCCGCGCGAACCTCCATCTCCACCAGCGGCCCCATCACGGTCGCAGGGACCCACCGCCCGCCGGAGGCCGCCATCAAGGCCGCCGCCGTCCCCTCCCCGCCATCGGCCATCGGCCTGACGACGATCTCCGCCCCCGGCCGGGCCGCAACGATCGCCTCGGCAACGATGCCGCACGCGCGATCCGCGCCCAGCGTGCCCTTGAACGAATCCATCGCAATCACAATCTTCATCCGCCGCCCAGTCTCCCCATCCCCCCACCCCTAAACATCGGGTTCCACCTTCAACCTGTCTCGTATATATGTGCGGATGTCCTTCACCAAATCATCAAACTCTGCCCGATGGATGCGTTTGGACTCAAAGTCGATCTTCACGTCCTGAAGGAACTTCTCGAAATCCGAGTTCTGTTCACAGAGCTTGTTGATCGTCTCCCAGTCGAGAAGATCTCTGTTGCGAGCCGGATAAAGAATACCCGAACTATCGATATCTTCCAGGTCGAGATGGATGATACCGATTCCAAAGGAGGATGCAAGTCGTTCAAGCTCAGATAGGAATTCATCGTCCTGAAGGATATTGGCCGCCACCAGATATCCCTCATGCGCCCAGGAGGAGTTCGAGACAGCCTGAAAATAGGCTTCCCTGTAGTTCGCCTTGGTCAGGCTTCTCTTCAGCTCAAAGGAGAACAACCTCAGGGAGTTGTTGTCTGATAGCCGATTGAATTCGATCACGTCGGGACGCCAGTCATCGAGGGGTAGGTAGAACCCCACCATGTCAGGATGAACCCATTCATTGTATCCCGAACGCTGCGACTTCTCGTGATAGATCGTCTTCGTGAAAATGGATCGGCCACGGTTGAAGGTGGGGTTGGCGTATGCAAAGTATGTCAGAAGCGGATGCAGGTCACGCTCGCGGTACTCCGTCTTATGCTCCTTCTTCTTCGTCTCTTCCTTTTCGATCTTCGCGAGGGCATCGGGCGGCAGTTCGACGGCTCGTTCTCTCAGAAAGAACCTTGCAGGTCGTTTGCCCACCTTCATGAAGCGAGAGTCGTCGTTGTCGCGGACTTCGACGTATAGCTGCGCGCCAAGGCTCTGCCACGGCGTTTTGCCCGACGTTCGGATCTTGACGCCAAGGCCCCTGTCCTTACCCGCTTGCCAAACCTCCTGGTAGGTCAAGGGGGCAGAGGCTTGCTTCAACACATCATACGCCAGATCAAGAAAAGAGTATGCTGCCATCGCGATCTCCTGCTTTCTATTGACCGGACACAATCCGTGATGCGGCACTCCATCGCTTCCAGGGCTCGTCTCGCCCGATCAATTCGCCGGATCGGACAAGCATCTGCGAGTCTTCGCCCCACGGATACATCGCAAGGTATCTGCCTGCTTCTCTCCTTATTCTATCGGCTCACAACGAGAGAGAACCCAGAAGATTCTTCGACCTAACGACTTTTTGATTGACGTGCGGGGCGGGGCTGGTATGATGTTCATAGAACTAATATAGGAGGGTTTGGGTGGTATGGGATGGGTGGAGTCAGGCGGGAGAGCGGAGGCCGGAGACTGGAGACTGGAGGCTGGAGGCTGGAGGCTGGAGGCTGGAGGCTGGAGGCTGGAGGCTGGAGGCTGGAGGCGGGAGGCTCCTATGGAC
>Ga0209312_1001951_pt1 | contig 14220 bp, 10 predicted proteins | sample BioC13SIPDNA_4_FD_185744 | JGI IMG/M metagenome (GOLD analysis project Ga0209312, IMG submission 185744) | Anaerobic biogas reactor microbial communites from Washington, USA - Biogas_R1_B C13 SIP DNA (SPAdes) (version 2) | ecosystem: Engineered > Bioreactor > Anaerobic > Unclassified | place... | reverse complement strand
GACGGCCCGGCAGAAGACGTACGTCCAGCACGAGTCCTGTTCCCTGAACCGCTATCTGCAACTGGCCGTCGTTCAATGACCGAAAGCGAGCGAGCTGCGATGACCGACAAGCGAGTGAAGCTGCCCCCGCGCGTGCCGATGCCCGAGCAACCGGCGGAGACGCGAGTCGACAATTTCTTGGAAGTGCCGCAAGGGTACACCGCGGCGCAAGCCCGCCAGGAGGCCCAGCGCTGCCTGCAATGCCGGAAGCCCAAGTGCATGGACGGCTGCCCGGTCCAGGTGGATATCCCCGCCTTTCTGAAACTGGTCGCCGCAGGCCAGTTTGCCCAGGCAGCGCGGCAGATCAAGGCCAGCAATTGCCTGCCGGCCGTCTGCGGCCGCGTTTGCCCGCAGGAGAGCCAGTGCGAGGGCCAGTGCGTGTTGGGCAAGCGGGGCACGCCGGTGGCGATCGGGGCGCTGGAGCGGTTCGCGGCCGACTACGAACGGGAAAACGACCTGGTCGAACTGCCCGAACCCGCCCCGCCGACGGGCAAGCGGGTGGCGGTGATCGGCGCCGGGCCGGCGGGGCTCACCGTGGCCGGCGACCTGATCCGGCTGGGCCACGACGTGACGGTCTTTGAAGCCTTTCACCAGGCCGGCGGCGTGTTGGTGTACGGCATTCCGGAATTCCGCCTGCCCAAGGATATCGTCCAGGCGGAGGTCGATTATCTGCGGCGGTTGGGCGTGAAATTGGAGCTGAACCAGGTCGTCGGCAAGTCGGTCACGATCGACGAACTGCTGGACGAAGAGGGCTTCGACGCGGCTTTTGTGGGCGTTGGCGCGGGGTTGCCCCAAGCCATGAACATTCCCGGCGAGAACCTCGGCGGCGTGTACTTTGCCAACGAGTACCTGACCCGCGTCAATTTGATGAAGGCTTACGATTTCCCGAATCACGACACGCCCGTGGCCCGCGGACTGCGAGTGTGCGTCGTGGGCGGAGGCAACGTGGCCATGGACGCGGCCCGGACCGCCCGGCGACTGGGCGCGCAAGCCGTCTGCGTTCTGTACCGCCGCTCGCGCGACGAACTGCCCGCTCGCGCAGAGGAAGTGCACCACGCCGAGCAAGAGGGCATCGAGTTTCGCTTTCTCTGTGCGCCGCTCGAGTTCGCTGGCGACGGGACCGGCATGGTGCGCCAGGTGCGCTGCCAGGAAATGGAATTGGGCGCGCCAGATCAATCTGGCCGGCGGCGACCGGTGCCCAAGCCCGGAAGCGAAACCCTGCTCGACGCAAATCTGGTCATCGTCGCCATCGGTTCCGGCGCAAACCCGGTCCTCACGCGGCAAACCGCAGGCTTGAATCTGAACCGCCGCGGCTACATCGTGGCCGACAAAGCCGGCGCGACTTCCCGCAAAGGCGTCTGGGCCGGCGGCGACATTGTGACCGGCAGCGCTACGGTGATCCTGGCGATGGGCGCCGGCAAAACCGCTGCCAAGGCCATTCACCACTACCTGCTGCACGGCGAAACGGAGCCGAAGACTGACGAGTCCAAAGCGGTGGCGTAGCAGTCCGTTGAAAAAAGGTGGAAAGGAGAAAGGAGAGCGGAAAGAAGGAGAAGAAAGAAAAAGGCCAGAGAAAAGACGGGGACTTGAATTCCCTTCGGCTGCCCTGGTTCGGCCGTCCGGGGCAACTTCGCGCGGGAAACCCTTGAACCGTTCCCGCCGCACGCTCTATCATGGCAGAGGGGGGAGAACTTGGCGTAAGGCAAAGCCGTGCCCGACGACGCGTTACACGCTCTGTGCCTCGGAACCGACGTGACCTTTGGCAGCGTCGCCGCATCGCCCGAAGTGTGCGCGGGCGATCGACCGCCGGGCTCCCCGCGAACGCCTCCCGAACCGCCCCCGCAGACTGCGGCCTTGCCGCCGCCAGCCCGCGCCAGTCTGGCACACCGTCTGCCGCCGCCGGTCGATTCGTTCCTGCATCGGCAGCTGCAGCAACAGATCGAACAGTTGGCGGACGCCGAGCCGCCCGAACGGGACCAGCACGCCCGGGGGTTCGTGCTGTTTCACGCGATGCCGGGCTGGTTGTTCAGCACCGTCGTTCATCTGCTCGTTTTCCTCACGCTCAGCGTCTACGTGCATCCGGATCCGGATCGCGGGGCCAAGTACGTCAGCCTGCGGGCCGTGGACGCCCCCGACGACGCCCCGCCGGAAGCGTTCGAGGAGCCGATCTTGGAAGCGCCGCCGGCGCCCGGCGAGGCGCATTTGGAGCTGGCGCCAGACCCGTCTCTCCTGGACCATGCGATGCTGGCGGCTCCGGAGATCGCTCCGCCGGAAGTCGTCCTCCCGGAACCGGAAACGCCCGTGCCGTTGCCCGAGCCGGAAACGCAGGCCTCGGAGACTCGGCGCGGCTTGCAGCCGGGCTTCCAGGTCGGCGGCGACGACGACGGCGGCTTGGCCGGCCGCGGGGACCGGCGACGGCAGGCCTTGACGCAGGGGGCCACGGTGGAAAGCGAAAACGCCGTGGAAGCGGCGCTCCAATGGCTCGTGCGCCACCAGCGGCTCGACGGCTCGTGGAACTTCCATCATCAGTTGGGGGAACATCACTGTGCCGGTTGCCAGTGCGGCAATCCGGGGGCCTACTTGGATGACGAAAACGGCGCCACGGGGATGGTGCTGCTGGCCCTCCTGGGCGCGGGCCATACACATTTGCGGGGCGAATATCGGGAAGAAGTGGCGGCGGGACTGCGGTACCTGATCGATCACCAGGAGACCAACGGCAGTCTCCGCGACCCGTCGGGCCGCATGTACAGCCACGGCTTGGCCACGCTGGCGTTGTGCGAGGCTCTGGCGATGACCCGCGGCAGGGATCCGCGTTCGGGCAGTGCCGTCCCCCGATGGGAAGCCCGCTCGGTCTCGCCGTCCGACGACCGCGGGGCGGAATCCGCCGAGCAGGGACGACTGGCGGACGGCGATCTGCTGGCCGCCGCTTCCGCCGGCTCCGCCTTGTTCGGCGCCGCGATGGACACCCCTGTCCCCGTCACGCAGGCCGAGTTGAGCCGCGCGGCCCAGTACGCGGTGATGTTCATCGAGGCGGCTCAACATGCGGGCGGCGGCTGGCGTTACCAGCCGCGGGAGGCGGGGGACACGTCGGTGGTCGGTTGGCAACTGATGGCGCTGAAGAGCGCCTACCTGGCGGGCCTGGAAGTCAATCCCCGAACGCTGAACCGGACCATCAAGTTCCTGGACTTCGTTTCCGAAGACCGCCTCGGCTCCTGCTACGGCTACACCCACGGACGAAAGACGTCCTACTTGGACGTCAACTTCCCGATCAAGGCCACGACGCCAATCGGACTGCTGTGCCGCATGTACACCGGTTGGGAGCACAAACGGCCGGCCTTGGCCCTTGGAGCCGAACGGTTGCTCGTCCACGCGCGCCCCAAGATGGGCCTGTACCACTATTACTATGCCACCCAGGTCATGCACCACTACGGCGGCCAGCCGTGGGAGATATGGAACAAGTGGATGCGCGACTATCTGGTCCAATCGCAGAGCCAGACCGGCTCGGAACTCGGCAGCTGGTACCTCGACGGCCCCTTCGACGACGCCGGCCGCCTGTACTGCACCGCCCTGGCGGCCATGACGCTGGAGGTCTATTACCGCTATTCGAACCTCTACAGCAAGGAATCCGTGGCGGCCGCCCCGCGCGACGCCAGAAGCCGTCGTCACGGGGCGGATGAGCCCGAGGCGGCCGCAGATCCGTAGCATACCAACTTGCCGTAGAACAGCGTTCACTCCGTTCCGGACGGATCGAAAGCCGTTCTCCTCCCTCCGCCAACTGCTCCTGGAAAAAGGCCAGCCGTCTCGACAAGAGGTTCGAGAATTGCCCGCCGCAGACAAGGTCCAGCCGATTCGCCTCTTGGCGCGAACGCTGGATGATGACGCAGATATCTCACTCGTTGTCCCGAACGCGAGCTGCAAGTCGTCGACGCGGCGGCATTTCGTCGTGAAGCGAGGAGGCGATGAACGATGTGAAGCGAAGGGATGGCGGAAATCCTGTTTCTCGTTGAGGAATCAGCGGAGGGCGGTCACACGCACTGCTCTGCAGAACTTCGCGAGGCGCAACTTCTGACACAGCCCCTGGTTACGAGGCTCTGCCTCGTAACCCACTGTCCGCGAGGCACCCGCCTCGCATCCGGTCGGCAAAGCCGAAAAGACAGGGCGTCCCAGGCAGAGCCTGGGAACGAGGTGCCGCGAGATGGGCACAGCAGTGGCGGTTACACGGCACGCGGGGTCGGCCAATCGATTCTTTGACCGCAGCCGACACGCTGGCGACGTGAAGTTGCCGCGCGACCTTTCCGGCCGAGAACTCACTCAAGCTCTCTTGCGAGTGGGCTCTGCCGTTCGGCGGCAAACCGGTTCGCACAGGCGATTGACCACCAACGAGAACGGCGAACATCCGAGCACCCTTCGCGACCACGATCCGTTGCGAATCGGCACGTGGTCAGCGATTCTGAAGGACGTTGCCGAACATCAGGATCTAGCTCGCGACGAAGTGCTGGAACGGTTCTTTGCATGGAACGTCGAGCGAAACGGACGGGAGTCATCGTCCGCCGACTTCTTCTCGCCGATCCTGTTCCCTGCCCAGCTGCCGTCACAAAGAAATGGCTCTCTGAGCCTGTCTGTCTGACTGACGACAGCTTGAGAAGGCTGGCCGCGGCGAGCTACTTGCCGTATCGCTGCAGGAACTCTTCCTGACGCTTCTTGCGTTCCTCTTGGGCGGCCGGGTCCATCTTGTTCAGGTACCAACGGTGGTTGGGCGAGTTCAGGACTTCGTCCAGCTTCTTGGCCAGGGCCTCGGCGGCCGCCTTCTTGTCGGCGGCTTCGGAAGCCTTGCCCTTGTGAATCAGCTCTTCCAGCTCGGGAACCATCTTGGAGTAGAAATGCTTGGCGACTTCGTACGTGCCGTGCCAGTGGGTATAGTCGGGTCCCATCATCGAGGCGCCGTGCCGGGCTCGGCGGCCTTCGTGATGCCAGATCTCGTACCACGTCCATTCCAGTTTGTTGGAAAACTCAGCCGGTTTCAGCAGGGGCTTGGCCAGGTTGTACAACTCGGTGCCAGGCTCGGCAAACTTCTTGTGGTACAGGTCGATCAGGCCGTCGTACTGGACGTAGAAGTTGTCGACCCACTGCCGCTCGTGGCAGTTCAGGCAGACGTTCTTCATACTGCTCCGCCGCGTCTCCCAGTTGATCTCCGCCCCTGCCAGTCCCATCTTCTTGTCGCTCACCTCCGGCCGGACGGAGATGGCAGGCCGGTTGTTCCAACTGATTCGCATGCCCACGTCGTGCGTGACGGCCATGCCCGCCACGGCCGCGCGGTCCTTGGTGGCCGGCCGCGGCGGCGTGGCGCTCATGTGGCACGTGGCGCACGTGGGAGCCCGGTGATAGTCCTCGCCGACGACCCACTTGGGCGAGTGCATGTTCAGTTCGTCCTTGAAGGCGCGGAAAGCGATGCCGTGCTTGGATTCGTAGTAGATCTCCATCTGCGGATGATCCGGACCCATGTGGCACTTGCCGCAGTTGTCCGGATGGCGGGCCTGGTAAGCGGAGAAGGAGTGCCGGCTGTGGCAGGCCGAGCAGGAGCCTTCCGAGCCGTCCGGATTGATCCGCCCGATGCCCGTGTTGGGCCAGGTAGCCGGATCCAGCTTGCCGCCCGGCAGCACCTTGACTTCCGTCCCGTGGCATTGCCAGCAGCCGTTGACGGCGGCCGCGCTGAGGCCCTTCTGGAACGAGGGCGTCACCAGGCCCTGGTTGCCCTCGACGATCTCCGCCAGGACGTTGTCCAGCGAGCCCAGGATGCGAGCGCCCTTGGAATGGTGCGAACCGGCGAATTCCGCCCCTTCCTTGGCGTGGCAGCGGGTGCAGTCCTTGGGCGAGACGATCGTGGCGATCCACTGGCCTTCGTGCTGGAAGGCGTCCGGCTCGCCCTCTTTGGCCATGTGGCACTCGTAGCAGCCGACGTTGGCCCGGAAGTGCTTGCTGTCGCCCCACTGCTGGTAAATCGGGGTGTTTTCCAGCTTGTGACAATCGACGCAGGCCTTGGTCTCCTTGGACATCTCGGGCAGCCCCCAAGCCTGGGCGCGGACGGCACGCTGCGGGACAAAGACCGAGCCACACAGCACGGCGACGAAGACCCAGGACTTGGCGTTCGATGCAGGACGTCGGTTCATGGCACTCTTGCTCCCTCGCGAGGTCGTCTGTTTTCGTAAGTGATCTGGCCCGCCAGGACGGGCACGGAGACGCGGACAAAAATGGTGTAGACCAACAGCCCAAAGGCCCAGATCCCCAAGCAGATCAAGACCTCATGCAGCGTCGGCGTGTATTCGACGATTTCGCCCAGCGGCGTGGGGATGAACGCGGGCACGATCAGCCCCATTCCCTTCTCGATCCAGATCGCCACGATGGCCAGAACGCACGCGGCGTTCAAGGTGCCTAGCGAGCGCGACGCGGGCAGCATGAAACACGTCGTCGCCACCACGTTCATGCCGACCGCAGTCCAGATCCACGGCACCAAGGCGTTTTGTCCGCCCAGTCCGAAATACAGATAGCGGGCGGACGCGACGTGGGCGGAATCGGTATAGAATTCCGTGAACAACTCGCAGACCAGCAGAAACAGATTGATCAGCAAGGCCACTTGGACAATCCGCCGCAGCGTCAACAGCGCGTCGTCGCTGACCTGGTGCGACGTGTACCGCCGCACGATCTGCAGCGTCAGAATGATGAACGCGGGCCCGGCCGCAAAGGCACTGGCCAGGAAACGAGGCGCAATAATCGCCGAATTCCAGAAGGGACGGCCGCCCAGGCCGACGTACAAAAAGGCTGTGACCGTGTGAATGCTCACCGCCCAGGCGATCGCCACAAACACGAACGGCACGTAAAACACCGCCGACGGCTGCCGCCCGCAATAGGCACAGTAAATCAGGTAGCCGCAGATGTGCAGATTCAACACCAGATAACCGTTCAGCGCAATTACGTCCCAGGTCAGCATCGACATGGGAAAATTGAACCGCAGGAACAAGTGCATGAAGCGGTCGGGACGCCCCAGGTCCACGGTGACAAATAACAGGCACATCAAGATCACCGCCACGGCCAACAATTCGCCGAAAATGACCACGTCGTGCAGGTGCAAATTGCGGTAGACGTAAACCGGAATCACGAGCATCGCGGCCGCCGCCGCCAACCCGACCAGGTACGTGAAATTGGCGATGTACAGTCCCCACGAGACCTGGTCCGTCATGCCCGTAGCGACCAGCCCATGCACCAGTTGCTGGCAGTAGGCGTACAAACCGGCCAAGGTCACGACCGTCAACAGGGTCATCCAGAGGTGGTACCGCCAGTCGCCGACGAAACTCAGCCGGAAGCAATCCCACAAGAAGGTGAGGTATTTCTTCATGCCTCACCTCCCACGTCCGGCGAGGCCACCGGTTCGCGATACCGGCCGCCGCGCTCGTCAAAGTAGTAGAAGAACCGGGGGATCGTGCCCACGTCTTCTTTGAGCACAAACACCCGCTTGTGCTGCAAGATGTACGCCACTTCGCTGTTCGGGTCCAGCACGTTGCCGAACTTGCGGGAACCGGTGGGGCAGACCTCCAGGCACGCCGGCATGCGGCCGACGCGCGTCCGCTGCAGGCAGAACGTGCATTTCTCCATCACGCCCCGCTCCCGCGGACGGTTAGACAGATAGGCCATGTTCGGGTTCAGCTTGTCCGAGGGAATCTGGGGATCGGCAAAGTTGAAGCGGCGGGCCCAGTACGGACAGGCGGCCTCGCAGTAACGGCAGCCGATGCACCAGTCGTAGTCGATCACCACGATCCCGTCCGGCTCCTGCCACGTGGCCTCGACCGGGCAGACCTTGACGCACGGCGGGTTGGCGCATTGGTGGCACTGGACCGGCATGTAGTACTTGTCCGGATTCGGCACCGATGCGGGGTCGTAATGGTGGTCCGCCGTCTCCAGATCGATGCTGCCCTTTTCCATCTCCAGCACGCGGATGTATTGGATTTCCGGCGAGCGGGACTGGTTGTTCTCCTCGACACAGGCGTGGACGCACTTGCGGCAACCGATACACCGACTGAGATTCAGGCCGTAGACATACTCGACGCCGTCCAGCGGCGGCGGGTCGGAGAGCCTGGCTTGGACCTGGTGCCGCTGCTGGACTTCCTGGCTGATGCGCGCGAAGACGCGCTGCTTGTCCTCCGCCGTCATCTCCTTGTAATGCTTCTGCAGGAACTCGTCGAGGTTCGGGACGTGCTCCGCGCTCAGGTGCCGCAACGGCGAGACGGCGGCAGCTACGGCGGTGACCCCGGCCAGCGCGGCGGCCCCCTGCGACAGAAAATTCCGCCTGGTCAACTCCGGCGCGGCGGCGGCCGGCGTCTGGTCGGACTCGGTCCGTGCGTGAAGATCGGCCATACGTCACTGTTCCTCACTGATGCGCGGCAGGCTCGCCGTGATGGCCTGCCGTCCGTTTCAGCCTGAGTGGGTCGTGAACTTCCGCGTGGGCGGAGTGATCTTGCGGTCCCATCCGTAACGTATTCGGTCCCGGCGCCGGATGCATCGGCCGGAACGTCGGACGGTGCGGATTGTGGCACTCAATGCACTTCCGCCGCGTCTGTGGGCCCTGCGCACTGTCCCAATAACCGTTGGTCCGCCCGTGCGAACCGTGCTGCCAGTCGCGATACACGGGCCCATGACACTTGGCGCACAGCCGTTGAGGCTGGTCCCAGGGAATCTCGTCGCCGGCGTCGTCCGCAAACGCATCGCGGTTCGTGCGGTGGTGGCAGTTGAAACAGCGGGTATTGATCCCATGCACGAGTTCGATTTCCCGATGCTGGGTCAGCCGCCGATCGGTCTCCGCCGGCGACGGAATGATCCGATGACAATCGCTGCAACGATAGTCGAACACGGCCACCGTGTACTCCGGCCGCAACTTCGGCCGCTCCACCGGCGTTGGATCGGTGACCCAGGCGGCGATCGGAGAAGCGGGCACAACCGGCGAGACAAAAGGCAGGGGGTTCAGCACCAAGACCGCAGCACAAAGAAACAGGACGGCAGGTACCCAAAAAGCCCGCGCGCGGTTGGCCGCCGATCCAATGGGTTGGGTCATGTTGCGATTCCAACGTCGAGGAGAACAACGGGAACCGGCCCGCCACCCCCGGCAGACCGCATGCCGTCAACTCGGCCTTCTTCGTTGCAGAGTTGAAGGGCATTATCGGGCGTGCCGGGGCGGCGTCAAGCATGGCGGGAAAAGAAATTGATCCAGGTCAAATGGACGCTGGCTGCGGATAGCCCGTTGCGATGTTCAGAAGATGCGCGTGGCGGACTGGGGCCCTGGAGTTAGACGTCGGGCGTCTCGATGTCGCGGATTTTGTAGATCAGCGCCCGGCGGCTGATGCCGAGCTTCTTGGCGGCTTGCGTACGATTGCCGCCGCACTCCTGGAGCGTGGCCAGAATGGTCGCCCGTTCGACCTGGGACAGGCGTCCGCGAGATTCCTCCGGGGCGCCGGACTGGTGGGCCGCCAGCACTGCGATCTTGGGCGGCAGGTGTTCGGGCAGGATCACGTCGCCGCGAGACAGCAGGCACGCGCGCTGGATGGCATTCCGCAGTTCACGGACGTTGCCGGACCAGGGGTACGCCAGCAGACAGTTCATGGCTTGCGGGGACAGCCGCACGGGGCCGCCGGAGAACTCGCCGGCGAAATGCCGCGCCAGGGGCGTGATGTCTTCGCGGCGTTCGCACAGCGGCTGAATCGCCAACTCCACGACGTTGATCCGGTAGTACAGGTCATCGCGGAACCGGCCCTCGGCCACTTCCTTTTCCAAGTCCCGGTTGGTGGCGGCGATCAACCGCGTGTCCACCGCCACCGGGCGGTCGCTGCCGACCGGCATGATCTGGCCGGTCTCCAACGCCCGCAGCAGTTTGGGCTGCAGGTGCAACGGCAGTTCCGCGATCTCGTCCAGGAACAAAGTCCCGCCGTGCGCGGCGCGGAAGAAGCCCTGCCGCGTTTCCGAAGCTCCGGTAAAGGCGCCCTTGGTGTGCCCGAACAGCTCGCTTTCGATCAGCGAGTCCGGAAGGCTGGCACAGTTGGCGGCGACCAGCGGACCGTCCGGCTGCGCACTCCAGGCGTGGATCAGCCGCGCCAGCACCTCCTTGCCGGTGCCGCTTTCGCCGGTGATCAGCACCGGTGCTTTGGACGGCGCGACCACGGCAATCGTAGCGACCAGCCGCCGCATGGCCGGACTTTCGCAGACCAGATCGGGCGGCAGGGGAGGCGTGTCCGGATCGGCCTCCGGCCGTCCCGCCGCCGCAGCGCCCAAGGCGTCGGCCATCGCCGCCCGCAGTTCATCCAGGTCCACCGGCTTGGCCAGATAGTCCTCCGCCCCGCCTTTCATCGCCGCCACCGCCTGCCGCAAATCGGCAAACGCGGTGATCAACAGCACGGGCAGATCCGGCGCGAACTGGCGCAGGCGGCCCAGCGTCTCGATGCCGCTGATGCCCGGCAGCCGGACGTCCAGCAAGACCAGATCCGGCGGCTCCCGCTGGATCGACTCCAAGGCGTCTTCACCGGAGGCGGCTTCGCGGACGCGGTAGCCGAGCCGCGCGGCGAATCCGCCCAGCAGTTCCCGCTGCGACGCTTCGTCGTCGACGACCAGAATTGTATAACTGCGCTCAGACATGAATCCCTTGCAGCGAAAAAACGGCGCCTCCGTCAGCACCCGGCCGGTAGACGGCCTCCCAGCCGTGGGCCGACGCAATCCGCCGGATGATGGCCAACCCCAACCCCGTGCCGGTCGGCCGAGTGGTGAAATACGGCGTGAACAGCAACGGTACGGATTGAGGCGCGACGCCGGGGCCGTGGTCCGCTACGTCCAGCCGGCACTGCCCGCCCGGCTCGGCCACTACGCTGATTGTAATCGTGCCGCCCTCCGGCGCAAATGCGACGGCGTTCTGAATCAGGTTGAACAGGGCCTGACGCAGCAATTCGCGATCGGCTTGCAACTGCGTGACGTCCGGGGCTGCATCGATGCGCAGCTCAAGCCGTTTGTCGTCCAGGTCCGGCTGCAGAATCATGGCCAACTCGGCGACAATCTGCCGGGGGTCCACCGGCCCGATCACCGGATCGCAGGGCCGGGCGAAGGCCAGGAACTGGTTGATCCGCGCCGCGACCCGATCGCACTCTTCAATCACCGCTCGGACGTGTTGCTCCCGCTGGGGATCGTGCGACTCGTCTTCCAACAGCCGTTGCGTCCAGCCGCGGATCAGGCCCAGGGGATTCCGCGTCTCGTGCGCCAGACCAGCCGCCGCCTGACTCAACTCGCGCAGATGCCGGGCTTCGACCTCCAGCAGTCGGGCCCGGCCTTGCGCGTCCAGCATCCGCACGCCGGCTCGCCATACCAACGCCAGACACAGCAAAACCAGGCCGCCCGCAGCGGTGACGAAGGCGTGGGACCACGCCGAGCGGCGGTTCAACTGGTCGGCCTGCGTGCGATCCAGCAGCAGCGCGACGCGGAACTGGCCGCCGCCAGCGAAGACACTGTCCTCCTCCACCGCGTCCGCGCGCCAGCGGCCCCCGTAACCTCGGCCGCCCCCGCCGCCCCGGCCACCGCCCAACTCCGCCCCTGCTTCCGGCGGCTGTAAGACGAACGATTCGACCAACTGAAACCCCGCCGCCGTCCAACGCTCGCCGGGCGACAGCGGCGCACGCAGCTCCAACCGCTCGACCGACCCGGCGCCCAGGATCGGCCGGTCCGACGCGCCCAAAACGGCCACGGCAATCACGTCGGCCGATTTGACGAGTTCCTCCAACATGCCCTGCAGCTGCAACTCGAGGAACCGGCCCAACCGGCGATGCGACTGCATGCCCCCGACCAGCGCAGCCATGACCGAGTGCGACTGCTGATGAAGCGTCTCCTCAATCAACTGCCGCTCGCGCACGCAACTCCGGTACTGCCACACGCCAAAAGCGGCCCAGGCCGACACGAGCACGACGTACACAGCGACGGATTGCCAACGCATCAAAGTTGCTCTCCGGAACGGCGGAACCGAGATTGCCATTGTCACACAATCTCGCCGCACGGCCAAGCGTGGGCCGGCTGTGCCCGCCCGTTGCAGAGTCCGTGCCGAACCGCATGGGTCCCCCGGCTCGAAGCGACGCCTTAGCGTCCTCCACGACCTCGACCGCCGCCGCCAGCGCCGCCGCCACGGGTCGCGCCCCTATTCCCCGCAGGCATCCCCCGGCCATAGGGACAATTCCCGTACGCTCCTCCGCCAGACCCCATGCCTTGCCCGCACGGACCGCGGCCGCCGGACCAGCCCGTGTTCTCACCCCGATTTCCGAAACCGCCGCCGGCCCCCTGATTCCCGACCCCCTGATTCCCGGCTCCCGCCGCGAAACCAGGACCGGGGCCATTGCCAAGCCCCAGGCCGGGGCCGCCATTGGGGCATTGACCCGCGCCGTACTGCGCAGCGGCCCCCGCGCCTGCCCCCGCGCCACGCCGCAACTGGGCTCGCAGCGTCTGCAGTTCCCTCGTCATTTGCTGGATCTTCGCCTGATCCGGCTGCTGTGCCGCTCTGGCCTCCGCGACGGCTGCCAGCTTCTGCCGGATTTCGGCATTGATCTGAGCCGCCGTCCCCGTATTCACTCGCGGACCCGCCGCCTGGATCGCTTGCCCACGGCCCTGGGGAGCCGGTACGTTCTGAGCCAGCACCAGCGACGGAACCGACCAGATGACCGCCGACATCAACCACACACCAAATCCTGTCCTTTTCATCTCCGTCCCCTCTCTCGAAATACCACGGAACTTGAATCTTGGGCAACGCCGCCGCGAGCGCTCGCCGCCGTAATCTTCACGGCCTGGCCCCGTCAACGTCACGCACGGCAGGCTTAATATGCAAGACCTGTGCCGGACCACAGTGTACCGCGAAACCCTGATTTCCGAGCCCAGCCGTGCGCAACTTGTCTTGCACGGCTATGAAAGGCGAGAAAAACTTGCGCACCCGCCGCGTGCAACCCCTCACACGCTGTTCGTCTGGTTGCAGAGTCGCATCGCAACGGCGGCCAGAATAACTTCCCGGATTTCGGCCACCACGCTGCTCGCCAGCGTGAAGCCATGTTCAAGACCAGCCGCGGTCCCGCCCCGATAAGTCTCCCTCTTCGGCCACCACGCTGCTCGCCAGCGTGGAGCCATGTTCAAGACCAGCCGCCGCCCCACCGCGCGACGTCTTCCTCTTCGGCCACCACGCTGCTCGCCAGCGTGGAGCCATGTTCAAGACCAGCCGCCGTCCCGCCGCGCGACGTCTCCCTCTTCGGCCACCACGCTGCTCGCCAGCGTGGAGCCATGTTCAAGACCAGCCGCCGTCCCACCGCGCGACGTCTCCCTCTTCGGCCACCACGCTGCTCGCCAGCGTGGAGCCATGTTCAAGACCAGCCATCGCCCCACCGCGCGACGTCTTCCTCTTCGGCCACCACGCTGCTCGCCAGCGTGGAGCCATGTTCAAGACCAGCCGCCGTCCCGCCGCGCGACGTCTCCCTCTTCGGCCACCACGCTGCTCGCCAGCGTGGAGCCATGTTCAAGACCAGCCGCCGCCCCACCGCGCGACGTCTTCATCTCCGGCCACCACGCTGCTCGCCAGCGTGGAGCCATGTTCAAGACCAGCCATCGCCCCGCCGCAATGCGTCCAGCACCGTGAACACCGCTCCACGCTGGCGAGCAGCGTGGTGGCGAATCGCTCGATGTTTTCGAGGATATCTCTGGTCGTGAACACCGCTCCACGCTGGCAAGCAGCGTGGTGGCGCAGGGGAGGCTACCTTCGCAAAGTCGTTGCGGACTCCACCCTGCGAATCGGCGAGTGTCGTCCTGCGCGCCAGGTCCCGCCCAAACGAGAAGTTATTTCAGCCTCCGTTGCTACCAGGCAAACGGCGGTTGCACGAGGACGAGACTTGCAACCTTCGAAGGAATCGGTGAAACGCCCGAACTGCCGGTCCCGGACCTGGACGGCGCACTGTCGCGATTCCGCCGGCTTGTGTCTGCAACGGGGGCCCTACGGCCTGACCGCCAGCCGCTTGACCGAATCGATCAGCACTTGCTCGATGCCCGGCTGAAACGGACCGTGCAGGCCGAAGTACATCATGGCCGTCCCGCCTTCGTAGCCGCCCTCCTGCAGCACGCGTTCGGAAGGGACGTAGG
>Ga0209312_1001940_pt1 | contig 14291 bp, 12 predicted proteins | sample BioC13SIPDNA_4_FD_185744 | JGI IMG/M metagenome (GOLD analysis project Ga0209312, IMG submission 185744) | Anaerobic biogas reactor microbial communites from Washington, USA - Biogas_R1_B C13 SIP DNA (SPAdes) (version 2) | ecosystem: Engineered > Bioreactor > Anaerobic > Unclassified | place... | reverse complement strand
ACGCGACGTCAAGGACGGCAAGGCCGAGGACGCCACCCGCCAGCCCGAACAGGTCCGCGCCTTCCGCGACACCTGGAAGCTCGGCATCCACTCCTATCTCGCCTACCTCCGCGACCGCCTCGTCGTAGCCCGCGACCTGCTCACCGAAACCGGCAGCATCTTCGTCCAGATCGGGGATGAGAATGTGCATCTTGTACGCTGCATGATGGATGAGGTCTTCGGTAGTGACAATTTCGTGAGCCAGATCGCTGTGCGGACAACGATGGGTGCAGGCAGCCAGGCAGGAACGATTGTGTTGCCGGCTGTTACATCATACCTCGTATGGTATGGTCTGCACGCCGATCACACAAAGATCAGAGACCTCTACGAAGACAAGGCAGACATGCAATCTGCTTCACTGTACTCGTTGGTAATGCTTCCCGACGGCACAGAGCGGCGTGCGACGGCAGATGAGTTGTCAGGGGAAACCAAGCTGCCAGTAGGTGCTCGTCTCTTTCGCCCAGATACGCTCGCATCACAGAGCCCACGAAATGACGGCCAGTTTCCAGTCACTGTGAATGGTCGTGCCTATACTCCTGGACGGGGGTACTGGAAGACCAATCGTGACGGCATGGCGAGGCTCTCGGCCGCCAGTCGGTTACGCCCAACCGTGGGCGATTCGTTGCAGTACATTCGATTCCTCGGCGACTTCCCCGTGGTGAAACGCAACAACTTCTGGCCCGATGGACTGACAGGTTCATTCACTGAGGACAAAGTCTACGTCGTTCAGTCGCCAACCAAGATCGTTGCCCGTTGCCTCTTGATGACGACCGACCCCGGCGACTTAGTTTTCGACCCGACCTGCGGGAGCGGCACTACCGCTTATGTTGCCGAGCACTGGGGCCGACGATGGATTACCTGCGATACCAGCCGTGTCGCGCTGGCGTTGGCCCGGACGCGGTTGATGGCGGCGAAGTACCCGTATTACCTGCTGGCCGATTCGCCGGAGGGGATCAAAAAAGAATCGGAACTCACCGGCCAGGTCCCGCCGCCGCACAAGACCGAGGGCGACATCCGCAAGGGTTTTGTCTACAAGCGTGTGCCGCACGTGACGCTCAAGTCCATCGCCAACAACCCGGACATCAAGGAGGGCATGACGCGCGAGCAGATCGACGCGGCCATCGCCCGCCACGCCGAGACGGAGACGCTGTACGACCAGCCGTACGAGGACAACAAGACCGTCCGCGTCACCGGTCCGTTCACGGTCGAGAGCCTTTCGCCGCACCGGACGATCAGCGTCGAGGAGAAGAAGCGGCTGGCCGAGGTCGGCGAGGAAGGCGCCACGATGAAGATGATCGGAGGCGGGCAGTTCGCCAACGTCATCATCGAGAACCTCATCAAGGCCGGTGTGCAGAACACGATCAAGAACGAGCGGCTCAAGTTCGACCGCCTGGAGGTTTTCCCTGGACAATGGATTCATGGCGAAGGCGAGTACACCGAGAAGAGCGGCGATGTGCGCCGGGTGGCCTTGTGCCTTGGCCCGGAGCACGGGACGGTCGGGCCGGAACTGGTCAAAGAGGCGGCCAAGGAGGCGGTGCAGGGGATCGGGTTCGATCTGCTGCTGGTGTGCGGTTTCGCCTTCGATCCGCACGTCTCGGAGGAGGCCAAGCGGTACGGCAAGCTCACCGTCCTGCCCGTGCGGATGAACCCCGACCTGTCGATGGGCGAGGACCTCTTGAAGAAGACCGGGGCGGGCAACCTGTTCATGGTCTTCGGCGAGCCGGATGTGGAGATCAAGAAGGTCAAGGGCGGCCAGATCACGGTCGAGATCAAGGGCGTGGACGTGTACGACCCGACGACCGGGGCGATCCGCTCGTCGAGCACCGACGATATCGCCTGCTGGTTTATCGACACGAACTACAACGCCGAGAGCTTCTTCGTCCGCCACGCCTATTTCACCGGCGCCGACAACCCCTACGACAAGCTCAAGCGAGCCCTGCGTGCCGAGATCGACGAGGCCGCCTGGAGCGAACTCTACAGCACGACCAGCCGCCCCTTCGACCCACCGCAGGGAAAAGAAGGCAAACCCGGCAAGATCGCCATCAAAGTCATCAACCACTACGGCGACGAAGTCCTGAAGGTGTACGAGTTGTAAGCATAGCGACGGGAGAGATCGCGATGAACAAGAGCAGTCCGCAGAAACGAGGAGTGGGTTTGCCTCACTGGCAAGGAGCATGGTGGTGGATCATCCCCACCCTAATCGGCGCAATAGTGGCCTGGTCGATCGTGTCGCTGACTTGGCGGCCCCTTCCGTCGGAAGTGCTATTGGCAGCGATGGCACTGATCCTTGGAGCGGCATACTTCCTCCAGCAACAGCATATCGAACAAGCGAGATTCTTCCGGGAGTTGTTCACGGAATTCAATCGCCGTTACGATGACCTCAACCACAGGCTTTTCGGGCATCTCGCACAGGATGCAGAGAAGCCATTCGATGTAGGGCAGGAACAGGATTTCATGGATTATTTCAATCTGTGTGCTGAGGAGTGGCTCTTCTACGAAGTGGGCTACATCTACGAACCTGTCTGGCAAGCCTGGCGCAACGGCATGCGGCAGTTCGCCCGAGATGCACGAGTCGTCAGACTGTGGCAAGAGGAACGCAAGACCGAATCGTACTACGGCTTCGATTTCTTAGGGAAAGCGAAGATTGATGCGTAGTTCGACGAGCAATCGAGAATCGAAGAAATGGCAAACGGCTGCCCGCAGCGCATCGCGAACGTGCCGTTGGGCCAAGACGATGACCTCGTGGCTCATTGACTGGAGTCGGTCGAAGGGAGCGCGATGGCACATCGTGGATTTCGTTGGCCCCAACGGTTGCGAGTCGAGGGGCATCGTCGATTTGCTGGCGGTGCGCAAGAACCACTCGATGCAGGACGATGTGCTCAAGCGGGGCGACATCCTCGATATCGTGCTGATCCAGGTGAAAGGCGGCAACGCCGGGTTTCCAACGCAGGAGGATATCGAGCGGCTGAAGAAGGTCGCCAGACATCATAGGGCGAAGGCCGTCGTGCTGTCCGAATGGAAACGCGGGAAATGCCCCCAATTCTACCTGCTCAAGCAGAACAAGTGGCTACCCATCGAGCCCCAAGAGGTCTTCTGACGGGCCAACACATGCGTGCGGCGCCTGAGTTCTCCACCACCCGTGACAGTTCCATCGCCGGCTATCCGAAGAGCCGCCCGAGTCCGTGTCATTGGCGGTCCCTCTCTCGATAGTCGGCCTGCTCGATCCGCTGAAGCGATCCAACCCGGCTCCTGCAAAACATACCGTACCACATGGGACCCGCCCCACGGAGGCCCCGAGAGCCCGCCGACGGGCCGATCATTCCGTATCTGCCCCGCCACGGGCCTGCTGTGACGCAGAACAGGCCATTACGCGGCGAACCGCGATGTCGTAAACCTCCTTATCGCGGGCCCCTGGGCGGTAGGGGTACAGCGGGCAATGATACACGCCACAGTCGCCCGCCTCACTCTGCTGCCAGCAAACGCAATCGAGGCACTTGCACTTGATCGCCGCCGCCTTGCTTCGGCCCTGGATCGCCCTGAGCCACAGTCGGCGGAAGGCACCGTGGTAGAGGTCCGGAATATGCGCGTACCACCTTCGCAGGTCGTCCTCGATCCGTCGGATTCGGTTTGCGGTTTCGTTGTCAGTCACGGTGTTGGATCTCCGTATCATGAGCGTTCTCCTGCCTGCCGTTTCGCGAAAGGGGCCCGACGCCCCGTGTCCGTCGTTTCTGTTGATGTCACTGGCTCTCGTCAGTGGCATCGCCGGTCTGATTCCACATCTCGGGCGGCCTGACGTAACACTGGGGGCGTTTCCTTCCCTGGCGCCGGACCCGGCTAATCATGCCTGCTTCGCTCAGTTTTCGAAGATGGCGTCTGATGGCCTTTGTGCGTAGCATCCCCTGCTCCGGCGGTGCGCAAAACCGGGCCAGCTTCGTGATTGGCGCGTCACACGGCTGTCTTCCGCCGTCCGTCCATTCACAGAGCCAGCCAAACACCCGCAGTGCCCCGATACCGACGCATCGGCCTGCGGCAGCGCGCCACGCCGGCGGAATGAGAAGCTCCGCGCGTGGGAAGGCCGCTGGTCTCTGGCCACTCTGGCTTGCGCTCGCGGCAGAGTCCTCGTGGGCATTGGACTTGGGCTCGGGTGTTGGCCTGTCCAGCGCAGGGTTTCGCCCAATTCTCGTGGGGAAGCTCAAACGCCAGTCTTGGCCGCTCGCTTTGTACACGTCTTCCCGACGCCCGTAGTAGCCCTTCCGGTAGGTCGTCACACGAGCATCGAACTCCACGCAGTCCCCTTCGTGCAGCAGGCCCAGGGCCTGGAAACCTTTCGTCTCCGTGAACCAGAGATGATCGGTCACATGGACGCCCCCATCCACAGGGCACACTTCACGAAACAAAAGCGTCTTCAGGGGCGCTCCTCGATAGGCGCTCTTCTGGCCGTACCGCACGAAGATCCCGCGGAACCTCATCCGTTGACCGTCCAGGCTCTTCCATTCGTCTCTTGGCATGTTACCTCCTCTCTGAGGCCCGACCTCGGGCCGTTCATCAACCACAGCGATTCACAAGCCGTCCGCGCGTCACCAGGTCCGCACGGAAAACGAGAGAGATAGTACTACCGGACAGGGGGTGGCGGGGGGGGGCTCCCCCCGGGGTGGGGGCGGGGCCTCGTCGATCCTGCCGCACGGGCCGCGACCTAAACACGATAAACACTCTTTCTTTCTCCAGAATTCCGTTTGCACCTTGCCGCCCTCTGCTTTATGCTCTGGGGTAGAGCGAGGCCGGCATGGTGCCGGCACCCAAACCAATCCCCGCAGGAGGATCACCGCATGAACGCCACGAAGCTCATCATCCTTGCCAGCGTCGTCGGAATCCTGATCGCCATCGGAACGCTGCTCGGTCGCTGGGCCCGCGCCCAGAGCCAGGCTGCCGAGGCCCGCTACAGCCAGGCCATGACCGTTCTGGCCGGAAAGTGAGGCCCACGATGTACGTCGCCATCGCCCGCCGGCTCGCCACGATCCGCGCCCTGCTGCTGCCCCATCAGGTCCTCGTCCTCGTCCCACTGGCCCACCTGGCGCTGTGCTGATCGCCAAAGGGAGGCCGACTCATCCTGCCAGCCGGCCCCCATCGCGTTCTCACTCGCCGGTCAGCGTCTCGGCCGCCATCCATGCCCCGAGCATCATCCTGCCTTCCTCGTCCAGCTCCGCAGCGCCCTGCTTGGCCGCGTCCATCAGGGCATCGTGGTACTTGTCGAGCACGGCGTTGAGCAGATCGGGGTCACCGCGATCGCCGTCCGACAGGGCCCAGGACAGGCTCACGGCCAGCATCGTGTCCAGTGGCCGCTGTTCCAGCCACGTCGCCACCAGGTCTTTCGGCTGCCTCTGCGGGGTCATCGTGTCTCGTTCGCTTTCCATCGTTCAGCCTCCATCCAAAGGAGTCTGTGCCGCCGGCCCGTCCTACGCAGGACGCCCGGATGGCACAGGGTTACGTTCTGTAGTTCTTGACCAGGTGCAGGATGTTCCGCTTCACATCGTCCGGCAGGTCCGGCCAGGCCGCCACGATCTTAGCCAAGTCGGGGTCGCTCTGGAGGTGTGGCACGCATGTGGCACACTTTGAGCGCAAAACACTATCGGAAGACTGTTCAGAAGTGTCGCATTCCCGTATAATCGCATTGTCGGCAAAAGTGCCTTCTGATGCGTTCTGTGGTGGTTTTGGAGTGATTGTGTGTTGATTGTGTGCGGGGTCCGATTCTGGACCCGATGGGTTTCGAATCCCCCCGCCTCCATTCCATGCCGCTTGCCGGAGCAGCGGCGAGCGCGAGGTTCACGGCTGGAGGTGCATCCGCATGAACTCCAGGAACACGGGGAAATCTGCGGGAGCAGGGCCGTGGCCACCATCGTGCATGAGATAGCCGATCGCGTGCAGAATGGGCTCTCCGGCGGCGGGTCCGCCGCAGGCGGATCCCGTGTCCAGTCCCTGCTTGCCGAGCAACTCGTAGACCGGTCCGGCGGCGACCGCCGCCAGAAACTCGCCGTAGGGATCCGACCATTTGTCGGTGTTGCCGGTTTGCAGCAGCAGCGGGCGCGGTGCGATCAGCGCAATGAGCATGTGCGCATCGACCGGGAACTCGTCGACCTTGTCCGCCCACTTGCCGTAGTTGGCGCAGAACTGATACGCATATCGCGTCGGTGCGGCTAAATGTCCGATGGTTTCACCATAATTGCGCCGGCTCAGCGCCGCGCCGCCCTCGCCCGAACAACTGGCGATCACCATTGCGATGCGCGTATCGCGCGCCCCAGCCCATAGCACGGTCTTGCCCAGCCGGGACACGCCCATGATGGCGATCCGCCCGGCGTCCACGTCGTCATCTGTCTCGAAGTAGTCCACCGCCCGGCTTATGCCCCACGCCCAGGCGGCGATGGAACCCCACTCGGCCGGTCCGCCGGAGGCGGACTCCGTCTGTCCCTCTCTCAGATAGAGCTTCCGCACACCATAAGCGACCGCGCCCGGCGCATCGGGATCGACGTCGCTGTAGTTGAACGTGGCGAAGCCGAACCCCTTCTCCAAGATCGGCATCACGTCCATGAATCCGAAGCCTCTCGTGGCGGGCACCCTCTTATTCTGACGCCGGTCCCAGAACGTGCCAACCTTCACATTGGGGTCGTTCACCATCGTGTTGTTGGCGGCAAAGCCCAGATTCAGCAGCAGCGGGACGGGCTTGTTGACATGGGCAGGCACATAGATCAGCAGGTCCATCTGCGGTCCGGTCTTGTCTTTGGAGAGGTAGATCGTCACCTGTCTGCGAATCGCCTTTCCACCGAACGCCCGCCCGGCCTTGTCAAAGACGTCGAAGCTCATATCAGCGGGCCGGCCCGGACTGCGGCCGTACTGGTTCTCTTCGAACAGCCTGACGATCTCGGGCCGGCGTTTCTCGAACCAAGTGGCGGCGTCTCGCACCGGCTCGCCGTTGGCGAGCTTCAGAACGTCCGGCAACGTATACATGCCGACTTTCGCCTCAGTGTAGTTGACGGGGATACCCGCAACGCTCTCGTCGGGCGAGTCGGCGATCTGTGCGTGCGCAGCGCCGCAAACGAACAACAATACCAGGCAGCAAGTGGTAGTTCTCATCGCACCAATCCTTTCAGGACGTTCATTGACTTATTGTGGAGACTATCGTGACCGGACCGAGCAATCCCGATTCAGCCGGGGTCTGGGGGCCGCCGAAGCCCGCCATCGGGCCGAAGCCGCCGGCAGGCTCGGCGAGCACCTTCTGGTCGGGCGGGACCAGCCGGTCTCCGATCTGACGGTTTGTCCACTGATTGGTGACCTTGATTTCCAGACGATTCTCTCCCGGCTTGAGTAAGTCGGTTACGTCAACCCGATACGGCGGCTTCCACAACGTGGCGAGCGGCTCACCGTTGATGGACACCTCTGCGATGTCGTGGACAGTTCCAAGGTCCAGCGCAAGCCGGGTGCCCGATCGGAACCAGCCCTGCGGCGCCTGCATCATCCTGGTGTAGGTGGCCGTGCCGGAGAAGTACTTCACCCCCGGATCGACGTGGGCCGTCCAGGATTCCAGATGGGCGAGTTGAATCCTCTCGGGCGCGCCAAGATTCGCAGGAAACGTGACATCCCAGGGTCCGTTCACAGTCGCCAGCGTCGTAGCGGTGCGTTGCGGCAGGGTGCATGTGAGCGACGAGGCGTCCCGCCGGAAGACAACGAACAGGCTCTCGCGCGGCGACAGGTGCAATGGGACGATCGTACGATCTTCCACGATGCGGTACGAAGCCGGCTCGATCTGGCCTGTGTCCGGATGCCAAAGCTCCGCCTCCCTGCCGCTGATGCGGAAGCGCGCCTGGACTTCCTGCGTGGCGTCCGTGAGATTCGCGATATAGTAGATGTCCGCATTGGGAGTATGCCGATGCGTCCAGACGATGTCGGCGTCGAGGGCCTTGGCGAACTCGACATCCTTTGGAGTGTTCAGCGATGCCAGGACATCCTCCAGTGGCAGACCCCAGACGACCCTGCCCTTGCCGACATAGCGGACGGTCCGGCTGACGCCGTCAAGGTCGCCCCACACTTCGGCCGCCAGCGTCCTCACCTGCCGGTCAACATCCGGAAAGCCCATGAGGCTCGGCGAGCGCACCGGCTTGGGCCCCACGACAACCGCACCGCCCAGAACCAGATCGCGAATCTTGCCGAGCAGCTCCGGCCGCATCTTGTCCGTCTGCGGCAGCACCAGCACGCGATAGCTCATGCCGTCGGGCAGCATCAACCGGCCGTCGGGACCGACCGACATCCGATTCAGCAGCACATCGGCGTTGACGTAGTCGAAGTCATAACCCTCGGGCGGTTTCGGCGTCAGTCCCGCGCCCCAGATCGGCATGGTCGAGGGCGCGCCCTCGTTCAAGAGGTACGCCAGATCGGCGATGAAGAGCCCCTGCTGCAACAGGAAGGACTGGCGGGCCAGGTAGTCCATGAAGGGGCCTGCCTGCTCGGCCCATGTGATGTTTCGATGGATATGCGTGCCGACCATCGCGTTGCCCGGCCTGGTGTCGAGCGGCTGATGCGCCGAGGTGTGAAAGACGATCCGGTTGAGGCCCTGGGCGAACCAGTAGTCGCTGATCTTCTTGAGGGTGAAGGGGTTCTCGTAGCCGCCTCCGGTGAAGGCTTCGGCAGCTACAAGGGTCTTGCCATAAATGTGGGAGGCGGAGGCGGCGCCGCGCACGTCCTGGTAGTACATCAGGGGCGGATGCATCTTGCCCGCCCAGAATTCGCCCATGGGGATGGCCACTTTGCTCTTGTTGAGCAGCGTGTCTTCGGGAATCTCCAGCGAGACGCCGGCGGCCTCAGCATAGATCCCGATCCTCTGCTTGCTCAGCAGGTCCGCCATCACGCCGTAATGACAATCGGCCCACATGTCGGCCAGCGTCCGGCGGAAGTCCCACAGGAAGCGGTCGCTCACGTCGGCGCTTTCGACGACGCGTCCGGTCAGAGTCGCCAGGTACGGCGTCGGATCGTAGCCTCGTCGCCGCTGGAACTCGGCGATCATCTCCTGCGTCCAGTTCTGACGTCCCGCTTCCCAGCTATCCATCAGCACATATCGCAAGCTCGTGCCGAACAGAGATCCCAATGCCTCGGCCAGCGGATCGAAATAGCCATGATAGTAGGCCTCCATGTGCTTGGCACTGAGCTTGTCGGCTTCGTAGCCCGATCCGGAGGGCGGGGCCGGGCGGTTCTTGGCGCCCGTCAGCGAATAGCCCATCCGCAGAATGGTCCAATGGCCCGCCGGCACCTTCCAATCCAGGCTGCCGTCGGAGGCCATGCGGTCGGTCAGGTCGATCACCTCGGATCGATCGATTGCCGCCTCGGCCGGCACCTCGGGCGTCGGCACGCTCTCATACTCGAACAAGTGACTGAAACCCGCCTTATCCTCCCAGCGGTGCACGCGGGCGCCCGAGTGCAGGCGGACCTCGGTCAACACGTACTTCTCCGCCGACCCGGTCGGTTCCTGGCTCATCGTCGGGCCGGGGCCCAACGGTGCGGCGGTCATCTCGAGGCGGTAGACTCTCTCCCTCGTCAGGGGTAGGGCGAATGTCCGGATGCGACCCTGGCGGTAAAGCTGTGCGCCGGGAAGCGTCACGAGCGTTTGAAGATGCGCCGCATCGCTGCCGGCCAGCACCCGGCCTACCGGGATACCGGCGCCTCCGCCAATCGTAATGGCGCGAACTTCAAACCGCCTGGCGAACTCGAATTGGAGCCACGCCGGCGCGCCATCGGCGGGACCGGGAATCGCGACAGCGGTGTTCCAATCCTCGTCGCACAACGCAGCGGTGTTGACGTCGGCGGCGCTGGTGGTCACCTTGGGGGGGAGGGCCATCATGCCCGTTTCCGCCTCAGGCGTGCGAAAGGCGATGACTGCGCTGTCGCCATACCAGGTGGGATCCTGCGGGGGACGCCGACCTCCGGCGCCTATATTCTGGAACGGGCCGTTGCAGGATGGAGGCTGGGGCAGCTTGCCGGTGAAATGCCGGGGCCCTTCCACGGTCGCCTCGCTCCAGACGAGCTTCTTCATCGCCTGCTCGGGCTTGACCCAGGGTCCGCCCGTCTCGCTCCAGCCGGCGGAGCTGAAGATCGCCATCTCCAGTCCCAATCGCTGGGCCTCGGAGGCGGCGTGACGGACGGCGTCCAGCCACTCGGGGCTTCCGAATTCGATCTTCTCTTCAACCGTCTGGCCGAATCCGAACCCGAAGCTGACGTCGGCCAACTGGCATCCGCCAATGCCGACGCGCTTCATCCATTCGAGGTCCTTCGTGATCCCTTCCTTCGTGACATTGCCGCCGGTCCAATGCCACCAGGTCCGCGGCCAGGCCGAATCGGGTGGGTCCGCGAAGCCCCCTTCCAGTGCATCGCTCGGCCCTTGAGCCAATGCCGGACCCATCATGGCCAAGAGCCCCGCCATGGTCGCCAGCGTCAGAAGTGCTCTGTGCATCTCGTTCATCGTTCGCCCCTGTCAATGAATTCAGATCCCTGCCGGCCTCCGCGAGGCTCACCCAAGATGTTACCCCCGGAGCATCTGCCGTTCAACGAGTATCCCTCGCAGGAGATGCCAAGGATCAAGGAAGCCGTCTGTAAATCGGCGCAAGTCACGACAGAGGCAAACGCAGAATGGCCTCAGGAATCGCGTGGATCAGATTCACATCGGTCGATGCGACCCTTCTGCACGGCCACCGAGCGGCACTTAGCGGGATTCGAAGCTCTTGATGTAAGCAAGGGACTCCTTCGCGGTGCGGTCGAGGTTCTCGATGTCGCCGCCGCCGTCGAGGACTTCGCACATCTCGTAGGCGATGTAGCCCTGGTAGCCGATCTCGCGGAGGGCGGCGAAGAAGGTCTTGTAGTCGATGATCCCCCGGCCAAGGGGGACGGCCCGCAGCACGGTGCCCTGTTCGAGGAAGTTGGTCAGGTTGCTGCTGTAGTGGTATCGCGGCTGGCGCACGTAGTCGGCGGCGGTTGTGTGGATCGTGTACGGCGCCATCTTCCGAACCGACGCCCGCAGCTCTTCGGCGCCAAGGCCCTGGAGCGTCGGCGTCCACGGATCGTACGCGGCCTTGATGTTGGGCAGGTTGACCTCGTTGAGCAGCCAGAGCATGGTGTCGTGGTGCGCGCCGATGTCGTGGTGGTTCTGCACGGCGAGCGTGACGCCGTATTTGGCGGCTTCTTTGCCCGCCAGCCGCAAGCCCTCGACGACCGTCGCATATTGCTTGTCGTACGGGATGTCGGGCCGCTCGTAGCCGGTGAAGACGCGGACCACGTCGGTGCCGAGGTCGCGGGCGAGCTTAGCCAGCTCGCCGACGTACGCGGCCTGAATCTCGACGTTCGGGATGCCCAGCTTGTCGCTGCCGGCGGTGAAGTCGGTGTAGCCGGCCAGGCAGACCAGTTCGAGGCCCAGCCCTTCGATCCGCCGTCGCAATGCCTGGCGTGCCGTCTCGTCGTAGTCCAGCGGCGAAACGTGTGGACGCTTGGCCATCAGCATCACGCCGTCGTAGCCCAGTTCCTTGGCCTTCACGAGGAACTCGTCGACCGTCAGCTTCGCCTGGCCGCGCCACACGCCCGCGTAGCTGACCGAATGGAGACAGGTCTTGATCCTGAAGTCGCTCGGATTGCCCGAAGGCGTCTTCTGGGCGAATGAGGTTCCGATGCACAGCAGACACACGATCGATGCGGCAATGATTCGCTTCTGCATGACAGCGCTCCCGTAGGGTGTGCACCGCACACCAACTTCATTACTACCAGGAGCAAATTATCATTCGCCCCTACGGCTTGACGATGTCTTTGAGGCCCTCGGTGATTCCACGTCCGATCTGCTCGGCGCTGTTCTTGCCGTTCCCGAAGATGATCCGGCCGATGTCGATGGCCTTGTCCAGCACGCTGCTCAGGCCCGAAATCATCTCCTTGGGCAGGATGCCGCCCCCCTGCTCGGCGATGCCCGTCGCGACCGCCAGGAGAACCTTGCTGACGAGCATTGCAGTGTCCATTCGCTCGTCACGCCCCAGATCGGTCATCTGGATCGTGCCGAGCTTGAATACCACCGTATCGGCCTGCCCCGGAATGGGCAGCAACTTGACGTTGACCGTGATATTCGTGATCTCCAGACGGTCGATCACCAACCTCTTGCCGGATGCCTGTTCGTCGCGGGGCAGCGCCTTGATGACCTCATGCAGGTTGTTGTCGAGGCCCTTCTGCTCGACGAAAACGGTCATGCCGTCGAGCTTGATGTCTCTGATGAGCACCTCGTCACTCAGCAGCGACCTCGTATCGACCTCGACATTGCTCCGGCTCAGGTCGAGCAGGGTCGTCTGACTGTAGCCGGACGGGTTGCCTACCGTGAGGGTCTCCAGCCCCAGAGTCCCTGCGAAGATCGACAGTTGGGCCTTCTCCACGTCCACCGGGACCTTCAACGCCTTGGTGCCGGCCTTGCCGATCGCCACCCGCACAGCGCTGTCGGCGAAGAAGTTGACGCCGAGCGCTCCGCCGACGACAACCACCAGGCCGATCACGAGGACGGACTTGATGGATTTGAGTTTCCTACGCATCGCGATTCTCTCATGTTAGGGTGGCAGCCTCAAACGCCTTGGCGTTTGGGGATGGTATCCACGAGCAAGCCATCCCCAAGCTGCGATTGAGGCTGCCACCCGCGTTGTACGTTTCGCCCCTACGGAGCCGGCGCGTCCTCGCGGAAGATCTGCGCGCCGAGCGGATTGAGCCGTTCTTCGATCCGCTCATAGCCCCGGTCGATATGGTAGACGCGGTTGATAATGGTTGTCCCTTCTGCGGCCAGGCCCGCCAGGACCAGCGCCGCCGAAGCCCGCAGGTCCGACGCCATCACCGGTGCGGCGACCAGGTTCCTGACGCCCGCGACGATGACCGCCGGACCCTCCTTTCGCAGATCGGCGGCCATGCGGTTCAGCTCGGCCACGTGCATGAAGCGATCGGGGAAGATTTTCTCGATCACCACGCTATTGCCCTCGGCCAGTGCCAGAAGGGCCATGAGCTGGGCCTGCAGGTCCGTCGGAAAGCCGGGGTAAGGCTGGGTGGTCACGTCAGTGGGCCTGATGTGACCGGTACCGGCCACGACACAGCCGTCGGCGTCCGGCTCGACGGTGACGCCCACGCTGCGGAGCTTGTCCACCACGGCCATCATGTCGTCGAGCCGGCAGTTGACGAGCTTGAGCTCCCCTCGCGTAATGGCGGCCGCCACCATGAATGTCCCAGCCTCGATGCGGTCGGGAATGACTCTGTACTGGACGGGATGCAGGTGCGACACGCCTTCGATCGTCAGTCGCGGCGAGCCGATCCCGCTGATCCGGGCGCCCATGGCGTTGAGGCAGTTGGCCAGATCGCTGATCTCCGGCTCGCAGGCAGCCGACTCGATGACGGTGCGCCCCTTGGCCAGGGTCGCCGCCATCATCACGTTAGCCGTCCCCAGAACGGTCGATCCGAACGAACCGCCGAGGAAGATGCTGGCTCCCCTGAGCCCATTGGGCGCCTCGGCGATGACGTAGCCGCTCTTCAGGTGAATCCTGGCCCCGAGTTCCTGCAGGCCTCGCACGTGCAGGTTGATGGGGCGGTCGCCGATGGCGCACCCACCAGGCATCGAGACCTCGGCCCGGCCATAACGGGCCAGCAGCGGGCCCAGAATGCACACGCTCGCCCGCATCTTGCGAACGATCTCGTAGTCGCCTACCGGGTTGTCGATCACCGTCGCGTCGATATCCATGCGCCCGTCAGTGTCTCGCTGGACATGGCAACCCAGCGTTTGCAGCAGATCCCCGAACACCCTCACGTCGGACAGCCTCGGAACGCCGGCGAGCGAGGATCGCCCCTCGGCCAGGATAGCCGCCGCCATAATTGGCAGGGCGGCGTTTTTGGAGCCGTTGACAGTGACCCGACCGGAAAGACGGACCGGTCCTTCAATCCGAAATACATCCATGGTCTATTTCCCTTGATAAGGCCGGGCCGGTCTGCCATACTCCCCACGACCAGACCCTTGGGCGTAGTGTAGTGCAGCGGGTTGCAGTTTTCAACCCACTTGCCGCCCGGCCGAGATGTTCTTCGAGAACAGAGGTTCATGACGGCTCTCGACGCGTTCAGACAACTGACCGAATCGTTCACCCTCGATCACCTCTTCAGCCTGATCGGCATCGGTCTTCTGTCGGTGTGGCTGATGCGGACGTCTCTGGGCCGAGAGTCCTTGG
>Ga0209312_1001935_pt1 | contig 14307 bp, 12 predicted proteins | sample BioC13SIPDNA_4_FD_185744 | JGI IMG/M metagenome (GOLD analysis project Ga0209312, IMG submission 185744) | Anaerobic biogas reactor microbial communites from Washington, USA - Biogas_R1_B C13 SIP DNA (SPAdes) (version 2) | ecosystem: Engineered > Bioreactor > Anaerobic > Unclassified | place... | reverse complement strand
GCGGGTCCTGCAGGTCAGAATCAATAATGGTCACTGCCTGTCCGCGGCTGTAGTCCATCCCGGCTGTCACAGCAATCTGATGCCCAAAATTCCGGGCGAAGATGACCGGTCTGACACGCTCGTCCTCGGATGCAAGCTGGCGGATCACGTCAGATGATCCATCAGAACTGCCGTCATCCACCAGGATCAGTTCCCAACCTTCTCCGGTCTGGTCCATAACTTCTTTGACCCGGGAGTAAAACAGGGGCACATTTTCCAGCTCGTTATAGATGGGAGCGATAACACTAAATGTCGGCTCAGACACCTAAAACCTCCTTTAGGCTTTTCAGTTCAGGTTCAATGATAGGGGCTGGCTCAACCGCTCGCATGACCGTTTTGATGTCTTTCAGTCCGCTTCCGGTGGCAAGAACCAGGGCAGGAACAGCCGGGTCGATCAGATTTTTCTCAAGTGCTTTTTGAAGCCCGGCATAGGCTGCCGCGGTAGCGGGTTCAACAAACAAACCCGCGCTTCCCAGTTCAGGGATGGCGGAGAGGATCTCCTGATCAGAAACAGTCACAAAGAAGCCGCCGCTTTGGCGGACACGACTTAAGGCTCTTGCCCCGTCACGCGGCAGGTCTACGCTGATACTGTCAGCAATGGTTCGAGCTTTGACCGGCTCAATTTTTTTTGCCTGGTTAAAAAAGGCGTTGGCAATGGCGGCAGAGCCTTCGGCCTGGACACCAATCAGCCTGGGCAGTTTTTCGATCCAACCCAAGCTCAATAAATCGACGAAACCTTTGGCCACACCTGAAAGAATGTTTCCATCCCCCACAGGGATAAAAACGTTCAGGTCTTGTCCGGCAGGTAAGTTTCGCAGTACCTGCTCCCAAATCTCCAAGCCAGCAGTTTTCTTACCTTCAACCGTGAAGGGGTTATAACCGGTGTTGCGGTTGTACCAGCCAAATTTCTTCGAAGCGGCGATGCTCAGGTCAAAAGCGTCATCATAGCTTTCATTGACCAGAATGACTTTAGCGCCATAAGTGAGCAATTGCGCCACTTTGGCTTCGGGAGCACTGCGGGGCGCCAGAATGATGGCTTGTTTGCCGACGCTGGCGGCCATGCAAGCCATGGCCGCTCCGGCATTGCCGGTTGAAGCGGCAATGATGGTGGGGATATCTCTCCGGATCGCTTGCGCGACTAAAAGAGCGCTGGCGCGGTCTTTGAAAGAGGCAGAAGGATTCGGGCTTTCATCTTTGATAAAAAGCTGTTTCAGGCCAAGTTTTGAACGCAGATTTTCTGGTTCGTAAACTGGCGTGAAACCAACCTTATGCAAGGGTGTATGCGCGAAGCCGGGATCAGGCACCGCCAACAGAGGCGAATATCTCCAGATTGAGTGTTCCGGGTGCTTGAGGATTTGCTCCTGGCTAACCTCTTCAGGATGAGTTTCAAAACTAAAATGGGTATCTAAATTTCCTGAACAAGATAAGCAAACATAATCTACCTGCTCAGGCTGGTAGATTTGTCCACATTGTGAGCATTGAAAATAGCTAATCGGCATAGCTTATAACCAACTTTTACGGATCCTTCCGTTTAAGTGTATTTTACTTTATCAACAGCCTAGGGCAGGATCCAGGTGCCGGTTTTGCCGTCCAAGGCTTCTTTGATGTGTTCCGGATCGGTGATCAGGGCTTTTTTGCCTCCACTGCGCATATATTTCAAAATGGCCTCCATTTTTGGCAGCATCGATCCTTTCGCAAAATGACCTTCTTCAATAAATTTTTGCGCTTCCGCTACGGTCATCTGATCCAAAAACTGCTGATCAGGCTTGTTGAAGTTGAGCGCCACTTTTTCAACTGCTGTGCTAATCAGGAACAAATCAGCCTGGAGCATGCTGGCAAGGATGGCTGAACCAAAATCTTTATCGATCACCGCTTCAATGCCGATCAGGCTGCCATCTTCTTCCTGGATCACTGGAATACCGCCGCCGCCAACAGCAACGACCACATATCCATGGTCAATCAGGCTGCGAATGGCATCGGCTTCGACGATTGTTTGAGGAATTGGGGAGGGGACCACCCTGCGCCAACCGCGACCGGCGTCTTCAACCATGGTCCAACCCTCATTTTCCTGTTTCTCTTTTGCGTGGGCTTCGTCCATAAAAGAGCCAATTGGTTTGCTTGGATTTTGGAAAGCCTGGTCGTTTTTATCAACTATGGTTTGGGTGATGACCGTGGCAGCTTGTTTGGCAATGCCGCGGTTTTTGAATTCATTAAAAAGAGCCTGTTGAAACATATAACCGATGGCTCCCTGGGTGTCCGCACCGCAATAATCCAGCGGAACCTCGTGCAGTTCGTGCGCGGCCAGCTCGGAACGCCGCAAGATAAAGCCAACCTGTGGGCCGTTCCCATGAGTGATGACCACATCCCAGCCATCGAGGATCATATCCGCGATATGTTTCATTGTTCTTACAGCCGCGGCGTATTGGTCCTGGACGGTTTGATGATTCTTGTCCAATATCAAAGCGTTTCCTCCAACAGCGACTACGGCTAAACCTTTTTTCTGCATTGCTCTTTCTCCTATTCCTTTTGTAAAGGTATTTTTTTAGTTTTCAACCAGGCGTTTGGTGACCGCGTTGTGTTTGCGGACATGCGCCTGAATATCAAATTTGGTAAATTGCCCTTCGCGGACAACCACATCACCGCCGACAACAGTCCAATCGGCTTTTACCGGGGCGCAAAAGACTACCGCGGCAACGGGATCTTGTAAAGCGCCGGTATACTCCAACCTGTTCAGATCGATCGCAAAAAAGTCGGCACATTTTCCAACTTCCAGGCTGCCGATATCATTGCGGCCTAATACCGAAGCCCCACCACGAGTGCCGATCGAAAGCGCCTGACGGGCTGTCATTAAGGGAGGCGCGTCAGGAGCAGAGCGGGAAGCACCCTTTATGCCGCTGTTCACCCGGGCAAGCATCATGGCCTGCCGAACCTCATTGATCATGTGCGAAGCATCATTGCTGGCAGAGCCATCAACACCCAAGCCAAGCTTGATGCCGCGGCTGAGCATGTTCATCACCGGGGCGATGCCGGAAGCCAGACGCATATTGGAGGATGGGCAGTGAGCCACTCCGCAGCCATGTTTGGCGTAGAGATCCATTTCCCTGTCATTGACCCAGACGGAATGAGCAAACCAAACATCATCCCCAATCCAGTCGACTGTTTGCATATAAGCAACCGGTTTATGCCCAAATTTCTGCAGGCAGAAATCATCTTCATCTTCAGTCTCAGCCAGGTGGGTGTGTAAATGCACGTGATATTTGCGTGCCAGGGCTGCCGATTCGCGCATCAAGTTGGTTGTGACGCTGAAAGGAGAGCAAGGAGCCAATACGATTTGTAATCTTGAGCCGTGTGAGGGATCGTGATACCGTTGGATAACGCGCTCACTGTCCTTCAGGATTGTTTCTTCGGTGTCAACCACGCTGTCAGGGGGCAATCCACCCTGCGATTCTCCCAAACTCATCGAGCCACGGGCAGCATGCAAACGCATACCTGTGGTGGCCGCGGCTTCGATCTCATCATCCAGCTTGCTGCCGTTAGGGAACAAGTACAAATGATCAGAAGAAGTTGTGCAGCCGGAAAGTGCCAGTTCAGCCATGGCTGTCTGCGTACTTAAGAAGATGTCTTCCGGTTGCAGCTTTGCCCAAATGGGATAAAGTGTTTTCAACCAGTGGAACAGGTTCGCGTCCTGGGTGGCAGGGATAGCCCTGGTCAAGGTTTGATAAAAATGGTGGTGGGTGTTAACCAGACCTGGCAAAACGATGTGGTCCTTCAGATCCAGCACTTCATCAGCGTCTTGAGGTAAATCCACCGCGGGACCGATCTGTTCGATGAATCCATCCCGGCAAAAGATAGCCGCGTCAGTCAATTCGCGCTCGTCTTGATCCATTGTGACGATGATCGTAGCGTTTTTAACGAGTAAGGTTGACATATTTACCTCCGTGACTTGGGATTGCTCAGGCTTGATCAGCCAATTCGGCCGCGTGAAGTGTGTTCTTGAGCAGCATTGCGATGGTCATCGGACCAACCCCACCGGGAACCGGGGTGATACCAGCCGCAACTTCAGAAACTTCATCAAAAGCAACATCACCGACCAAGCGGTAACCTCGTTTTGCCGTTGGATCGTCTTTGTGGTTGATGCCAACATCGATCACGTAAGCGCCTGGTTTGACCCAGTCCTTTTTGACCATTTCTGGCTGACCGATTGCTGCCACCAGGATGTCTGCCTGGCGCACGACCGAGGGCAAGTCTTTGGTGTGTGAGTGGGTGATGGTAACGGTGGCGTTGGCTTTGACCAACAAGAGAGCGACCGGCATGCCGACGATGTTTGACCTGCCGAGAACGACCGCATTTGCGCCCGAGATCTGCGCGCCGGCTTCTTCAAGCAGCACCATGCAGCCTGCTGGGGTGCAAGGCACAAAAAGAGGTTCACGACCTTTTTGGGCCAGCCTGCCGATATTTACTGGATGAAAACCATCCACATCTTTGGCTAAATCGATAGCAGCCAGCACCTTTTCTTCATCAAGGTGTTTGGGCAGTGGCAGCTGTACCAGGATGCCGTTGATTTTGGGATCAGAATTGAGTTGTCTGACAAGATTTTCAGCTTCTTCCTGGGTGGCATCGCCTGGTAAATTGAAACCAAAAGAGTTGATGCCAGCTTCTTCACAAGCTTTTTGCTTGCTGCGCACGTAAACCTTTGAAGCCGGGTTTTCCCCGATCAAAACTGTCGCCAAACCAGGGACCGTCTTGCCTTCAGCTTTGCGTTTGTCTACCGCCACTTTGATTTCGTCGCGAATGCGTTGGGCGGTTGCTTTTCCATCAATAATATTTGCTGTCATAATTTGCTCTCTCCTGGGCTGATTATACCTGAAACAAGGTTATAATTTTGCTATGTCAGCAAGCAAGCCGCCTTTTATCATTGGGATCGCGGGGGCCTCAGGCTCCGGCAAGACCACCCTATCGGAACGCATCCTGGAAGAGATTGGCAAGGACAAAATCGCCTTGCTGCCTCATGACGCCTACTACCGCAACCAGGATCAGCGCTCATTCGAGGAGCGTCTCAAGGTCAACTATGACCATCCGGAATCCCTTGAAACTGAGCTTCTGATCGAGCATATCCATCAGCTAAAAAATGGACAGACCGTACAGCTGCCGGTGTATGATTTTGTGCATCATACCCGTGCCAAAGAAGTGATCCAGGTTGAACCAAAAAAGCTCATTTTGATTGAAGGCATCCTGATTTATGTCGAAAAACAACTGAGACAACTCTTTGACATGAAGTTGTATGTGGATACGGATCAGGACATTTGCTTCATCCGCCGTTTGAGGCGCGATATCGTGGAACGCGGTCGAACGATGGAATCGGTTGTCAACCAATATCTGCAGATGGTGCGACCGAGTTTTCTTGAGTTTGTTGAGCCCACCAAACGGTATGCTGACGTGATCATCCCTGAAGGCGGGTTGAATCAAGTTGCCTCTGAGATGGTCATCGCCCGTTTAAATAACCTCTTACAAAGGTAAAACTTTGGAAGAGAAAACTCCCTTATCAAAAAAGCAAACAATTTTGCGGATTGTTTTGCTCATTTTTGTAATTGCCATAACCATTTTGCTTTTGCTCTATCGCGATGAAATCAGACACCTGGAAGAGTACGGTTACCCCGGCATTTTTTTGCTTTCCATCCTCACCAACGCAACCGTTTTGATTCCCCTGCCGGGCGTTGTTCTAACCTCAGCTATGGGAGCGGTGTTCAACCCCTTTTGGGTGGCGATCGCTGCCGGCTCTGGAGCTGCTTTGGGGGAGCTTTCCGGTTACATGGCTGGCGTGGGCGGCCAGGTCTGGCTCAACCGCACAGCCTGGTATCATAAATTAGAGGAATGGATCGAAAAGTATGATTGTTGGACGATCATCCTTCTGGCTTTCATCCCCAATCCTTTATTCGATATGGCTGGTTTCATTGCCGGGGCGGCAAAAATGCCGGTTTGGAAATTTCTGATCTTTTCTTGGATCGGAAAAGTGGCCAAAATGCTTTTGTTCGCTTACATCGGAGCAGGGATTTTTAAGAATATCTAGTAGGAAAAATATGAAAAAGTGGATTGAAATCGTAAAAGAATCATTTTCCATCGAACTCACGCCTGACCAGGTAGCCGCCTTTGACCTGTTTGAGCGAGAATTATTGGAATGGAACCAGAAAATTAGTTTAACGGCTATCCGAGAGCCCGAAATGATCGAACTAAAGCATTTTGCCGATTCGCTCAGCTGCCTCTTGGCAATTGACCCTTCCAATCCGCCCAAAAGCATCATTGATATCGGCACCGGGGCTGGTTTACCAGGCATCCCGTTAAAAATCATTTTTCCTGAGGCCAGGTTGACGCTGGTTGAATCGGTCAAAAAGAAAGCCGCTTTCTGTCAACACATGGTTGACCAGCTCGAGTTAAAAGATGTGATCGTCAGCAGCGCGCGCGCGGAAGAAGTGGGGCAAGACCCGCTCCATCGTGAAAAGTATGATCTGGCCCTTGCCCGGGCGGTGGCTGCCATGCCAACATTGGTTGAATACCTGCTGCCCCTGACTGCCATCGGGGGCATGGTCATCATGCAAAAAAGCGCCAGTGCCCGTGAAGAAGCGGAAGCAAGCCGCAACGCGATCCGCTTATTTGGCGGCAAATTACGTGAGATCATCCCAGTCAATATTCCCGGAATTGAGGATGACCGTTACCTGGTAGTTCTGGATAAAATCAAAGCGACCCGGGATGAATTTCCCCGCCGGGTGGGGGTGCCCGCCAAATTACCCATCAAAAATTGAGAAATTACGAAACTAAGCTAAAGACCTGGCGTTAATACTTTTGGTGAAGCGATGCAAACTCGATTGACATTCTTTTGTGAACTTGACGGCCCGGGCTTGAAAAAGCTTTTTGAAAACCGTTTTGTTTATGATGATCTAAAGGCTCTGGAAGCCGCTGTTGCTTTGGGTGTTTTGGACCTGTCGGATGAACGCGCGGACGTTGTGCGCAAACTCAACCGCCTGGGTATCCCGGTAAAGGCCTGGCTGCTGCTGCCCAAGGAGCAGGGCTACTGGTTCAATCTGCAGAATCATAAACAAGCAGCCCAACGTTATGAAGCTTTCAAAGAATGGACAGAGACCAAAAAGCTGAAATGGTCTGGTGTCGGACTGGACATCGAACCAGATATCAACGAGATGCGTGAGGCTTTTTCATTCAAGGCTAAAGTCCTCCGAAAAGTATTCCAGCGGTTTGGCAATAAAAAAAAGGCTGAAGAAGCTGTTTTGGCTTATAAAAAACTTGCCGTGACCATCCGGGATGATGGTTATTTCCTGGAAGCCTATCATTTTCCCCTGATCGTCGATGACCGTCTGGCCGGTTCAACCGCGCTTCAGCGCCTGGGCGGGCTGGTGGATATCCCGGTAGACCAGGAAGTGCTGATGCTTTACTCCAGTTTTTACCGTCCCATCGGGCACAACATCCTTTGGAGCTACGCGGATGAAGCGCAAGCGATTGGAATTGGCAGCACCGGTGGTGGGGTGGAGATCTGGGGAGAGAAGGAGCCTGCACCTCTCAGCTGGGAGGAGTTGTCGGCCGATTTGCGGTTGGCCTGGCAATCCGGAAAACCGGTTTATCTCTTCAGTCTGGAAGGCTGTGTCGAAAAACAGTATCTTCCCAAGTTAATTACTTTTGATTGGAACAAAGCCATCACCGCACCAAAAACCGCCTTTGTTGATCAGTCCAGAAAAGTTCTGGCGGGTTTTTTGTGGCTATTACAGCGACCTTTCATCGCCCTGGCGGGTCTGGCAGGTTTGATTGGTGTGATCGCGACTTTCCGGTCGGGTAAAAAAAGTGAAAAACGTTCCAAAGAATAATTACAGATTAATGTAAGCTTCAGTCAGGCTTTTCCACTGGTCCAAAGTCAGCGCTTCCGCTCGTTTTTGGGGGGAGATGTCCACGCGCTGTAAAAGCTCTTCAACCTGTCCGGTCGAAGTTCCTAACCCAGCCGCAAGCGAGTTGCGCAGCGTTTTGCGCTTTTGCTCAAAACCCGCGTGGGCTAATTTGAAGAAGGCCTCATGCTGCTGCGTGGGGATGATCGGTTCAGGGTAGAGTTCAACCTTCAAGACGGCAGAGTCGACATTTGGACGAGGGAAAAAACATCCTGCTGGAATTGTGCCTGCCAGGAAAACCTTGCCAAAAACCTGCACGGAAAGCGAGAGCAGGCTGTGTTTACCATCTTTGGCCAGTACCCTCTCCGCGACTTCTTTTTGTACCGTCAGTACAATTTTTTCGGGTCTTTTTTGAGCTTCCATCAGATGCCTGATGATGGCTGAAGAAATGTAATAGGGGATGTTTGCCACAACCAGGTAGTCGGAGCTTTGAACCAGGTCATCAGGGCTCAACTGAAGGATATCCCCTTCTATGATGGTCACATTCTCAAACTCTGATAAAGCTTCTTTGAGCGGTGGGATCATGTTTCGGTCGATCTCGATTGCTGTGACCTTCCGGCTGTTTTGAGCCAGCAAATAGGTCAGGCTGCCCAAGCCTGCGCCAATCTCCAGTACTTCATCCGTTTCCTGCAGCCCAGCCGCCTGAATGACCTTGTTTAAACCGGATGCTTCAATCAGAAAATTTTGCCCCAAAGACTTCTTGGGCTTGATCGAATATTTTTTGAGCAGTGGATTGATGTTGAGTTGCTTGAGCGTCACGGCAGCACCGCCATTATGTTTGAGGGAATTGGTGTCAGGAAATAAATGGTAGTCCAGTGGTGCCAGCCCACATAGTTTTCATCGTCATAGCCCAGGTCGATCCATCTTGTGCCGGGGATACCGTAGCCCGAATCGGCGATGGTCCCATAGCCATAGCCGGGCACGTAAACCGGCAGAGAAGCCATGCTGGGGTACCAGGCGGCTGAAACTGCGACGACCCCTTTGGTCAGCGGCACGCCTGACCGTGTTATGGCGCTGCCATCAAACTCTGCTGGATGGTAAGAGGTGGCATAAACGCTCAGTTTGCGCCAATATTCGATGCTTTGTCCGTCAACAGTTTCGGTTTGAACCACCACTTTGGTGCCGTAGCCCATGATGCCGTCCCTGGCGTCACTGGCTTTCCAGGCAGGCTCGCTTTCGGTTGAAATTAGCTGACCATTTTCAAATCTTTCCGTCGTTCGGGCAACCCGGATACCGGGCTGACCGGATTGAAGGGTGCTGGTTGTGTCCAGCAGCCCATCAGGATCTTCGGCGTAAGAAAAAGCGAAGCTTGTTTCCTCTTTTTCAAAGAGCAAACGTTCTTCCACTCGGACCAGGCTGATGTGACCGTCATCGGGCAGAGCTTGTGTTTCGGAAGGTTGCGCGTAGTTGAGGATTTGTGGGCTAAGGCCTAAATCAGCCAGGGCAGAAGCAACTGTTTGATGACTGGTCATACCACAAAATTGGTCTTCTGTCGTAGTGACACAAATCTGTCGGGCTTTGGTGACATCAAGCGTGTTGCTTGAGTCCAAGAAGGTGTCAAGGGGGAGGGAGAGGGTATCCTTTTCGTGGAAAGTTATATCTGACTCATCCAGGGCTTCTTTTAAAGTAAGAGCTTGGGTAAAAAGCGTTGTCTGATGAACTCCATCGATGACAAGGTCGAGTTGTTTGGCTGGGAGCAGCTCCAGCACCAGGTCTTGCCCGGCAGGCAGAGACTGATTTGGGTCGATTGGATCTTCGTTGATGAGCATAAGATCCTGCGGATAAAGCTTGATTTCAGCTTCCTGAAGCAGATTGGCCGGGTATAGGCCAGGACTGAAGAGCAATTTTTCTCCTTCAGGCGTCTTGATGAGCACATTTCGGGCCTGATCTATGACGATAATTTCTGGAATAAAAAGAGTCATTCGATCCAATTCGGTGGAAACACGGTCTTCGTTTACTACCTCGATTTCAGCCAGCTCAAGCAGTTTCCGGGGAGTAAATGCCAAAGCCCGCATCTGGATGTGGTTACCGTTGACAACCAGGGTGTAAGGCTTGATTTGAGAGAAAACCAACAGGGCAATCCCAAGCAGGACTAAGGCCAGGCTCAGGATGATTTTTGTCGGTTTGGAGAGATTTTCGGAAATCTTTTTCATTTTTTGGCAGTATATCACAGGCGGGACCGCCTGTTTTTTTGGGCCTAAGCCTTGTTTTTGATCCGTCTCAGTTTATTCAGGATGCGCAGCAGAGCTTGCTGCCAGGTTTCGCCCTGCAAATTTTTCAAATTAATCCAGTAAGCATTGCGCCCGGCTCTGGCAAGGGGGTCAATTTCTGGCAAGCCTCTTTCTTTGACGCCCTGGGGAAGGGGAGGAAAATTGAGCAGGATCTGCTGGTTGATCATGGCCACGGATTCGATCCCGACTTCCTCACCAGCCAATTTGACTTTCATCTGGAAGAAAAGATCTCTCAGCCCTTCAGGCAGCTCACCAAAACGATCGTGAAATTCGATTTCCGTCTGGGCAAGTTCTTCCTCTGAGCGCAAATTGGAGATGCGCCGGTAAAGCTTGAAGCGCAAGTCCTGATCCGGGATATAAGTCGAAGGAATTTCGCTGTTGAGCGGGAGTTCCACATTGATGTTGAGGCTGGGGGATTGCGTCCATGCCTGGGCGCTGATGCTGACAGCGTCCAATCCCGTGTCGCTGCGCAAAGCCTGCACAGCCTGGCTAAGCAATTTGGTATACATCTGAAAACCTACTGCCGCGATGTAACCGGATTGGCGCGTTCCGAGCAAGTCACCCGCGCCGCGCATTTCGAGGTCGCGCATGGCAATGGCATAACCTGCTCCCAGCGAGGTATTATCAGCCAAAACTTCCAGGCGTTCTTCGCCTTCAGGGGTGGGGGCACGCCGTTTATCCTGGAACAGGTAGGCATAGGCACGCTGAGCGCCGCGCCCTACACGTCCCCGCAGTTGATAAAGCTGAGCCAGACCAAAAGTATCCGCGCGGTCAACGATCAAGGTGTTGGCGTTGGGGATATCCAAACCGGATTCAATAATCGAGGTAGAAAGCAGCACATCGATCTGCCCTGAAGTAAATTGGTGCATTACATCGGCCAAATCCTTTTCCGGCAATTGTCCGTGTCCGATGCCGATGCGCGCTTCTGGAACCAGGTTTTGCAGGTGGTTGAAGACAGCAGGGATGGATTGGACGCGGTTGTGCACAAAGAAAACCTGACCTCCCCGGTCCAGCTCGCGGATAATGGCTTCCCGCACCAATTTGGACGAATAAGGTCCAATATGGGTCACCACTGGCAGACGTTCTTCGGGCGGGCTGTTGATGGTTGAGATATCCCGCGCGCCGCTCAGAGCCATGTAAAGCGTGCGAGGTATGGGCGTGGCAGTCATGGTCAGCACATCCACTTCTTCTCGCAGTTTCTTGAGGTGTTCTTTATGCGTCACCCCAAAGCGCTGCTCTTCATCGATGATCACCAAGCCCAAATCTTTGAATTGCACATCCGAAGAGACCAATCGGTGAGTGCCGATAACGATATCCACTTTCTTTTGGGCTAGCTGTTTGATGATCTTGTCCTGTTCCTTGGAACTGCGGAAACGGGAAAGCATTTCAACTTCAACCGGGAAAACCGAAAGCCTTTCACGGAAAGTATCGTAGTGCTGCTGCGCCAGGACAGTAGTCGGTACCAGCACAGCCACCTGCTTGTTGTCAGAAACAGCCTTGAAGGCTGCCCTTAAGGCGACTTCGGTTTTACCGTAGCCGACGTCACCGCATAAGAGCCTGTCCATGGGGCGTGGGGCTTCCATATCGCGTTTGACCTGTTCAATCGCCAGCATCTGGTCCGGGGTTTCAATGTAAGGGAAGGACGCTTCCAGCTCTTGCTGCCAGTCAGTGTCAGGTTTAAAGGCGTGGCCCGTAACCATTTGCCGCTTCGCGTACAGCTCGAGCAAGTCCGTTGCCACCTCAATGACCGCATGACGTACTTTGGTCTTGGTTTGCTCCCACTCGACACCACCCAAGCTATTGATATGCGGCGTGGAAGCGCCAGGACCGATATATCGGGTGATGCGGTCCGCCTGATGGATGGGCACGTATAGGACGTCGTTGTTCTTGTACTGGATCGATAAATATTCGCGCTGGTTTCCGTCAATGTTTGGTTTGTGCAGACCAATAAACTGCCCGATGCCGTGGTCAACATGCACCACATAATCGCCGGGGTTCAGGTCCGCAAAAATTGTTTCGGGAGCTTCACTGCTGACTGGCGGGCGGCGCCTGGGTTGAGGCCGGCTCCAGCCAAAGATTTCACTATCCGTCAGCAAGTGATGGCTGTGGCTTTGGTCCAGCTGCAGGACCCAGCCCCCTGAAAGCGAGCCATCCAGAAAAGAAGCTCTTTTCTCCTGGTTTTCCGGGTGTGTTTCCACCCAAAGCTGTTCCAACCGGGCAGCCTGACGAGATACCACCGTCCAGGGATGGTTTTCGTTTGTCAGCGTTTCGATGTGATATTGAAATTCCTTCAATCTGCCGGCAAAACGGGGACCGGGGTCAAAGAGAGCAGCCAAAGCAGAGCCGCCCTCCGCGTTACTGTGCCCCATTTCGATCAGCTGCCGCCCTGTGGTGCTGTCCAGGAGTTCTGACCAGGTCAGATAAGGCACTTTGCTCTCAAAAGTAGGGTCCGCCCTCTTCAGTTCTTCAAAGCGCTCCAAAGACTCTTCTTCAATGTCGTTGGCGGCAGCCGCAATGAACTCTTCTCCATCAAGCAGGACGAGCGTGTTTTCGGGCAGAAAATCGATCAAGCTGGAGGGGAAATTGTAGAGGTTGGGGATATCCTGTTCACTTAACTGATACGGCAATTCGCCCTCTTGCATGGCCGCGATCGGCAGCGCTTCAGCTGCAGGGAAAATTATTGTTTGCTCCAGCTTCCCTTCACTTCGCTGCGTGGCGGGGTCAAATTGCCGCAGAGTGTCGATTTCGTCACCAAAAAAATCCAGTCTGACCGGCAGATTTTCAGAGGGCGACCAGACATCCAGGATCCCGCCGCGCCGGGAAAACTGCCCCGGTTGAACCACAATATTGCTGTACTCGTACCCGATGCCAACCAGGTGGGTCGAAATTTCATGTAAACCCTGGCGGGTTCCCACCTTGATGGTCAGTGAATTTTTCAGAAAAGTCCGCCTGGGAACTGTGCGCGTCATGACCGCCCGGATGGGTGCGATCATCACCGGCGCAAAGGCTGGTTTTTCCGCTCCCGGCAACAAGTAGCGGCTTAAGGTCGTAAAAACCCGCAGCCGGTCCTGCCTGGTGCTTTGCGACCAGGGCATGTCCTCGTAAAAAAGTGGGTTTGGCTCCGGGAAGTAGTGGTTGATGTCCGCATCCAGCCAGAAAGAAAGTTCGTCAAACAAGGACAATGCCCGGTCAGAACGATTTGTGAGCAAAAGGATAGGCAGTTGGGTATCTTCGTGCAGAGCTGCTAAAAGCGCCAGGCGGGCAGCCCGCGGCAAGCCCAAACCGCGTCTATTGCGATCTGAAAATGCCCGCGCTTGTATCAGGGATAAAAAATCCTGATAAGCCGGCAAGCTTTTCAAGGTGCCTGTTAAAGAATGGTCAAGCGACTTCGCCATTATATTTATTCATTGTGTGGGTCAAACCTTCGGTAACAAAACACTCGATTGCTTCAATTGCCTGGTTAATGACCATCTTTTTTAATTCTTCTTCAGAACTAAGAAAGTTTTTCAAAACGTAATCTTTGGGGTCCATCTGTCCGGGCGGACGGCTGATGCCGAGACGCATACGAGGAAAATCTTGAGTTCCAGCCAGTTTTATGATCGATTCCATCCCACGTTGACCCGATGTACCGCCGGATGGCCTGATCCGCAAGGTCCCTAAGGGGAGATCCAAATCATCATGGATGACAAGCATGTTTTCAGGAGGGCATTTGAAATAACGCAGCAGCGGTGCCACAGACCTGCCAGAGTCATTCATGTATGTGAGAGGTTTGGCAAGGATGACTTTGTTGCCTTTAAAGCGGTCTTCGCCAATGATGGCTTTGAACTTGATTTTTTTCAAGGGGACTGACCAGCGCTCAGCCAGTGCGTCCAGGACCATGAAGCCAAAATTATGGCGGTTAAGACGGTATTCAGCGCCGGGGTTACCTAGACCGACAATCAGATATGGAGCTTGCGTGTTTTTTCGAAACAGCATAATTACCTCGCAATCTTTAAGTTTAACATGAAAGCTGAACTGATTCCAGAAACTAACAAAGAATCTAAGAGCAAAGTGGTAATGTTCTAATTATTGATTGGAGCTATGACATGGACAAT
>Ga0209312_1001926_pt1 | contig 14340 bp, 16 predicted proteins | sample BioC13SIPDNA_4_FD_185744 | JGI IMG/M metagenome (GOLD analysis project Ga0209312, IMG submission 185744) | Anaerobic biogas reactor microbial communites from Washington, USA - Biogas_R1_B C13 SIP DNA (SPAdes) (version 2) | ecosystem: Engineered > Bioreactor > Anaerobic > Unclassified | place... | reverse complement strand
TGAACATCAATGGCGAAAGCTACCGATTCAAACAAGCTCTTGCCAAGAACACAAACACCGATTAGTTTTTGCTCAGGTGGCCTAATTTCTCACCAGCAAATGGCCTGATTTTTCATTGACATCAACACATGTCAAACAGTAATGTTTCATCAGCTTTACTGTATCTCTTAATCTCCATAATTTAGCCACCTATTTAATGCTTTCCCAAAACCGGCAAGGATAAGGTACAATAAGTTTCGCAAAATTGAATAGCGTTCAGAAAAGTAACGGACATGGGCGCAGCCACTTGGTAAGATAGAGTTGCAACACAAAATCTGCCAAGAAAGGAGCCACGTATCCATGTCCAATAAAATTATACACTTAAACGAAGGGGCCATAAAGCTCGAGCTAAAGGAGTTGGTCCGCAACAGCGTGGAAGAAACCCTGAATGAAATGCTGGAGAAAGAAGCCCAGGAATTGACCAACGCAGAACGATATGAGCGTACCCAGGATCGCCTGGGATATCGTTCGGGGCATTACGAACGTAATCTGACTACCACCTCGGGGGATGTGAAACTCAAGATGCCTAAACTCAAGGGAGTGACCTTTGAGACAGCCATCATTGAGCGTTACCGGCGGCGGGAAAGCTCAGTGGAGGAAGCTCTGATCGAAATGTACCTGGCCGGTGTTTCAGTGCGGAGGGTAGAGGATATTACGGAGGCTCTTTGGGGCACCAAGGTGTCAGCCGGCACGGTCAGCAACCTCAATAAGAAAGTCTACGAGCATATCGAAGCCTGGCGCAACCGCCCTCTAAAAGGCAATTATCCCTATGTTTACTTAGACGGGATCTACCTTAAACGCAACTGGGGTGGAGAATACGAAAATGTAGCAGTGTTAATCGCCATGGCTGTCAACTCCGATGGCTATCGTGAAGTGATCGGAGCAGCTGAAGGCATGAAAGAAGATTTGCCCAGTTGGCAGAATTTCTTAAGAAGCCTCAAACAAAGAGGACTAACCGGCACCCAGCTATTCATCGGAGACAAGAACCTGGGTCTGCTTGAAGCAGTCAACGAAGTCTATCCCGATGCCAAGTACCAGCGCTGCACCGTGCATTTCTACCGCAACGTTTTCTCTGTAACCCCACGCTCTCGGATGAGAGAAGTTGCGGCGATGCTTAAAGCCATCCATGCCCAGGAAAACAAGCTGGCAGCTAAAGAAAAGGCAGCGTCTGTAGCAGCCAAACTAAAAGAGATGAAGCTCAAAGAAGCCGCCTGTGGGCGGTAAAATAAAAGGGAGAAAAATTGGCCAATAAAAACGGAGAAAATTAACCATAAAAAACCACCCTTGGTAAAATGGATTGGGAATTCATTTTTACTAGATGAGGTGGAAAAAGTGAAGGGATGGCCAGTGTATCAAGACATTCAACAACTTAAGGAACGAGGCCTTAATAAATCGCAGGTTGAACGACAATTAGGTATCAATTGGAAGACAGTAAATTACTATTGGGAGATGACAGCGGAAGAATTTGCTGAACGACAGAAGAGGGCTAAAAAAAGACGTAAAAACCTTGAACCATACAAAGATACAATTCTAGATTGGTTACATAAATACCCGGATTTATCTGGTGCTCAGGTTCATGACTGGCTTAAGGAGCATTACGGTGATAAATACCAGGGAAAGGAGCGAACGCTTAGACGATACATCAGTGATTTACGACAGGAGTATCATATTTCAAAAAGTGAAAAATTCCGTCAATACCAAGCAGTTCAGGAATTACCGCCGGGGCAGCAGGCACAGGTAGATTTAGGTTATACGGAGGTGATCAGCACAACAGGAAAACGAATTAAATTATATGGCTTAGGCTTTGTATTATCTCACAGCCGATACAAATATGTGGAGTGGATTGATAAACCTTTTACTGCAATCACCTTTACACAGGCGCTGTACAGAGCATTTGAATTCATAGGAGGGATGCCTAAGGAGCTTGTATTTGACCAGGATCGAGTACTGGCAGTTAGTGAAAACTATGGAGACATTATCCACACAGAAGAATTCGAACGTTTCCGTAAAAATATGAGATTTAAGGTATACCTTTGTCGGGGGTATGACCCCGAAAGCAAGGGAAAAATAGAATCCGTAATCAAATATGTCAAACATAATTATGCAGTTCATCGGGTATTTGACAGCCTGGTACTATGGAATGAGGGATGTATTGATTGGTTGAAACGAACTGGAAATGCAAAAGTACACTCAATAATAAAGAAGGTACCGGCAGAAGTATTCAAAGCGGAACGAGAATACTTACAACCGGTACCTACCATGATAAATGATTCTGAAGAAAGTTTAACAAGAAATGTTAGAAACGACAATACCGTGCTTTACTTAAGCAATCGCTACCGGGTTCCCAAAGGCACATATTATCCCGGTCGTATCGTAAAGCTGGAAGTCAAAGACGACATTCTTGAGGTTTATGATAATGAAAGTAGTCAGTTAATCATCAAACAAAAGATTTCTAAGGAGAAGGGGGTAATCGTACCGAATAAAGTACAGCGGGATTATTCGTCCAAAATCAGTGAGTTGCGCGATCAAGCCATTGTCCTTTTAAACGGAAATGATCAAGCTATCTACTTTCTGGATCAAATTAAGCAGGAAAAACCCCGTTACATAAGAGATCAACTGCAATTAATCATTACAGAAGCAGCAAAATACCCGGATAATATCATTGAAAATGCACTCACCTACTGTGTTGATAGACAATTATGGAGTGCCGTTGAGTTTCGTGATGTATTGAAGTATTTAGAGCAGCTGACTCATCAAAAAACGGAATCTGGAGTTCTTGATACAAAAGCTATTCCTTCCCAATACAAAATAAAGCCCGAAGTCAGAGACATGAAAGCCTATACAGCTCTCTGTGCCAATGGGTAATTTAATAAAAAGGAAGGAAGAAGCCATGAGCAAATTAGAAACAATTCAAACCAATCTGAGCCAGTTAAAGCTGGCCTGGATGAAAGATAATCTATCCAGAGTATTGGAAGAGGCTACCGGTAAGGAGATATCATATCTGGAGCTTATTTACTCGTTGTGTCAGGGAGAAATTAAGGCCAGAGAAGAAAAGGCTACAGAAAGGCGTATGGCTTATGCCCAGTTCCCTTTTATCAAAACCATTGAGGATTTTGATTTTACTTATCAACCAGGCATTACCAAGCGGCAGGTCAACCAACTTTTAGATATGCAATGGCTGGATCAGGCCTACAATCTGATCTTCTTAGGCCCTCCGGGTTTGGGCAAATCCCACCTTGCTGTGGCTTTAGGGATAAAGGCGGTACAGAAAGGATATAATGTAAGCTTCATTACTATGGAAGACCTGATCAGGCATTTAAAGCTTCAGGGTACTGCCAGCCGTAGTCGGCAGAAGATCAAAAGAATTATCTCCTCGGACCTGGTGATAATCGATGAAATTGGATTTGTACCCATAAAAAGAGAAGAATCCAATCTGTTTTTTCAACTAATTGCCACGCTTTATGAACAGACATCATTGATAATTACTTCTAACAAAGGATTTGAAGATTGGGCTGAACTAATGGGAGATCCGGTAATAACCACTGCCATTTTAGATCGAATTGTACATCACAGTGAAATATTTAATCTGACCGGGGAAAGCTATCGCGTTAAACACCGAACTTCCATTTTGAATTAGAAGTCCTATGTAAAATTAATGGCCAAAATTTCTCCAAAAGACTTGACCGCTCACACCGCCAAAAAGATCGAAGATGGGATCAATGAAACTCTTACCTACATGGACTTTCCGGACGTCCACTGGAACAAACTGCGCAGCAATAATGTCATTGAGCGGTTAAACCGGGAGATCCGCCGCCGAACTCGGGTGGTCGGCACCTTCCCGGATGGTAACTCAGCCTTGATGCTAGTATGTGCCAGGCTACGGCACGTGGCCAGCAAAGCTTGGGGAACCAAACGATATATGAATATGAAACCTCTTGAGGAAATGCAAAAAGAAGCAGCCAACCAAGCTGCCGGTTAACTGCCATTTACCAAGTGGAAAATCAAATTTGCGAAAAACTATTGACGGTACCCCGGCAAGAGAAAAACCGCTTCAAACATTGTTCTTATTATTCAGATACTAACCCGCTTTTTGGCATAAGAAAAGCGCCTCTTCAGATAGGGCGCTAATTTTAATCTCTGTTATTGATTTCCTCTGTAATCAACGATTTTGAAATACTCATTGCCTTTATGATTCTCTGTAAGCGGGTGTGATTAGAGGTGCCCCCTGCAGATTTCAGCAGGGCTTTTTCAGATTTGGCGATAATAGAAGATACTGGCCGCAGTGCTTCGATCAATTCTTCTTTTGCATAGTAGTCTATACTTTCATTGCTTATCAATGATTTCGAAATGTGTAATGCCTTTATCCGGTTCTTAAGAAGCGTGTGTTGAGAGGTGCCCACGGCAAATCTGGGCTGAATTTTTTCACAGCTATTAATTAATGAAGAAACAACCTGCAGTGCTTCTGCTAACTCGTTTTTTTCGAAATAACCCATAGAACGCGCCTCAATGAATTAATATGAATTGATCCCGTCCACCACGAGTCAATGTTTTGTCATCTTGTTTCAATTCTGTGCCTTTGCTTCTCATCTTGAAATCATACATCGTCTATACCGTCAACAGGCCTCGAAAACCCCGAGAGGAATAATAGGTTTCTGCGCCATTGTGGTACGTAAAAACGGTATCATAGCGACGATCACAGAAGATTGCTCCCCCCAGTTTTCTAATATTAGCAGGCGTTTTCACCCAGCTCGATGTTTTGGTATCAAAATTACCGAGTTTCTGTAGCTCCCGATATTGTTCTTCGGTCAATAGCTCAATCCCCATAGCGGCCGCCATATCGATAGCATTGTTGCCCGGTTTATGTTCCTTCCTGGATTCCTGGGCTTGACGGTCATAACAAACATTTCTGCGGCCTTTAGGGCTTTCTGGTGAACAATCACAAAAAATGTATAGGTCAGTCTTTTTATCATGTCTAATAACGTCGGGTTCTCCACCGGTTATTTCCATTTCATTAAGCGACCACAGTTTCTCCGGATTGGCTTCCAGCTTGGTCTGAACATTAGCCCATTCAAGTTCTTGATGGCGATTCAGGTTGTGTTCAAAACGAACTCTTAATACTTCTAGCAATTCCCCTTTTCGTTCTAATGACAACTCCCTTTTTCCTTTTTCCATACTCCTCAACCTCCTGAACAACCAGAATAGAGTTGGTCAAGTGTCATGTCTACTTGGCGTAGAATTCATCAAGAATACCCCCGCTGATCTTCAGAAACAGCAGCCTGTTCTTCAAAAGAAAACATGATAGAGAAAACTAATCAAGTTGCTTCTTACATTACGTCCTTTGTTAATTGACTCTATGAGTTTATCTGTATATTCTTGACTGATTTCGGGCACATCGACCTGTTTAAGCTCTTCCTCTGTAAACAATGTCTCTAATAGCCCCATAGGGGTTGAAGCGGGATCATTCTCCAGCTTTTCTTTCCACTCGTTGGCATCATCATAATACATATCTAATAGCACTCCGGCCACTGCTCCCAGCTCGTATGCTTCATGGCTGGCACCTACCGAGTTTTGAGGTTGCCTGTTTGTCGTCCAAAGCGCCACTGCATCAGTGTAATTGGTGCTGTTAATGGTTTCAGGATAGCTTACCTGCAAACAAGACACTATTTCATAATAGGAAGCGCTTCCCTCAATTCTTTCAAAATACTGAACCCGCTCATATTCTTCCGGGAAAGCAGCTTTATAAGTCTGGTACAGCCTGAGAGCTTGTTTTACATAAAAATCCCTGTTGCTCTCGTCCTGCAGCGCTTTATATAAAAGCCCTATGGAATAGGTTCTAAGCTTTCTGGCTTCCAGATTATCAAATGCATCTTCTCTTTGCGCCTTCGCTATATCAGCTTCCTTCCAATGGTTGCTGCTCTGCGTAAATATGTGAAATCCTTCATGTATATAGGTGATGATTGGGTCATACGTACCCAGATGGGTATATTTCTCGAATCTCACTTGATCAAGCAGTTCTTCCGAACTGATAACCAATACCATGCCTTTTTCACCATGCATTTCGGGTCTCAAATAATAAAACTCCAAAGGATAGCCCATTATGGAATTAAAACGGGGTACCGATTTTACGTTCTCAATTTTATGATACGATCCGTCATACTCAACTTTCCAGGCTTGCTTTTTGTCATTGGTCACAAAATAAACGGCGGAGTCCTTCAATGCGCTGTTCGGCCAAAATTCATCTGAATGCCGATTAAATCTTTTAATTTGAGGTGCTACAATGCTTATATATTCATCTAATGTGGCAGGCTGAACTTTGGCAGCGTGCCCAATACAAAAATCCTTGTTCTCAAGTATAACCGTTGACACAGAAGGCTGCGGCTTTAATTCCAAGTTATAGAAAACATAAATACCCGACAGCAAAACACAGGGAACCAAAAACAACACAGCGGGTATTAGAAATTTAAATTTGATTTTACCTTTATTGCGTTTGGTTTGGATGGTCAAGAATAAAAAGAGCAGAAATAACGCTAAGATAATCCAGAATACAAACTCCATAGAGGTAATCCTCCTAATTTCAAATTATGTAGAGTGAGAACACTCAGCAGCGGCCTGCAGTCAATCATACTTCGCTGTACTCGCCTTCCTGGGCAATCCTTGCACTCCACTCATCTCCCTCATCGACAAGTAGGTCAAAAAGTAAAGATTTATCGGCTTTGCTGTATTTCTTAATCTCCATATATTCACTGCTTATTTTATGCTTTTTCTGAAATCTACAAGCATGAAAACTACCTCAAACATTTCATCCGAACAAAGGTCGAAAACAATAGGAAAGTACTTTAGTTTTCCCATTTGTTGTGAAGCCGCTATCATCAGTTTACCCTCATTGCCAAGCGGAAGACTCAATACATCTGTACGGGCTTTTTCAGGAACATAAATGGTCACCTTGAAAAAACCGTCCCAGATCGATAGCCAAAAAACGGTTTTTTCCTTTTGGCCGCCGCGAACGCCTGTCCATTTATAGAGTCCTTTGGCCAGCCACGCCTTGCCGTCGTTGTAGTAATGCCAGGCCAGCTGAATATCGTGGTTTGTAAGTTCATTGATAAACTTTATATAGGCGTTGTTCGCTTCTCCAAGTGCCTTTGCAATAACGTCACTTGACGGCTCTATATCAGGATTTCTAAGTAATTGTTCGATTGATCTCACCTCCAAAATTTTGTCATATCTTTTTTATCCTCGATGTTGTAGGCGACTACTTTATACAGCAAATCAAAATCCACATGATCCGTCCATTTGATTCTGAATAACCCTTGTGTATGGGAATATCCTGCTTCCTCTATTTCCTTTTCAAACAAACTAATGACTGCTGCTTCAGGAGCCACAGCAATATGATCTTTGGCAATGCTAAAACCGATGATAAAAGTTCCATGATCGCTAAACATTGGCTGATTCCACTTAATTTCTTCTTTCAATTGAGGAAACTTCTCTTTAATGTTATTTAGAATGCCTGCTAACCGTTCCCTCTTTTCCAGTTCACCAATACTATCTAAAAACATTTGAAAATCTTTCATGTTATCTGCACCTCTCGTAATCCTGTTTATATTTTAAGGGGACTTACTTCTCTAATAAAGAAAACAGAATCAGCCTGTTTAGCTATTTGAGATTCGGAAAACATCATTGTAAATTCCCGTACTGAGAGTTACCTTTTAGGTCAATAATAATCCGGCCATTGTCATATTGGATAAAGTTGTTAAACTTCACTGCAGTTGTTTCGGTTTTATCTCTCACCAACACACCTGAGCGAAATACCGAAAGCAGAAGCCCGATAAGAAACATATTAGTAACCAGAGCCAGTTTCCCATAAGAGATTAGCGGCAGCGACAGCGGAGAAAGCAGCATAAAACCAAGATTAGAAGCAACATAAACAATAAATTGCACACTGACTGTTGCTACAATTGCGGTGGAAGTTAAAAACCCGAGCACACTTTTCTGCTTCTGGCAAAGCATAGCCGCACGAATAATAAAAGCTGCGAATAGTGCAATGACGCCTAAAAGCGCTATCCATCCAAAACGGTAAATCAAATAGGTCAACAAATAATCAGTAGTAATTTCCGGTAAAATGTGAGCGGCTAAAATGTTAGTGGCTTCTACGGAAACCCCATAATAATTCATGGGCATACCGCTGCCGATCAGCTGCGCATGGGACAAGATATATTGTATGGTAGATCCCAAATATCCCATCCCTTGTGGGTCAAGGGATGGATTTAATGCGTATCGCAGTCTCTCTGCTCTATATCCTGTACTCATCATAATCATGAAGAAAGACGCTGTCAAAACAGCGGCAGTCGGGATATACAGGATTAGCATGGCTGATCGTTTGCTTACATTAAACCAGCCTTTTAAAACAGCGGCGGTCAGAATAGTCAGGCATGTGACACACAATAAAAAAAGAGCGGTAAAACTGGGTACCAGCATGGACAGGAAGGCAGGAAGAACAAAAGCCGCCCCGCACAGAATAAGGCCGCCATAACCTTTATTTCTCATGCTGTAGATCAAACCAGCGAAGGCGGTCGGAAACAGCAGCAGCGGATAAATTGCATATACGTTCGCGCCATTTACTTCCCCGGTAAAGAAACAGCAAAGAACGATTATCCCGCCGAGCGCGAAAAATATAGTCTTGGGATTTTTCCCTATAATGGTGAAATCCGCGAAATAGGAGGCCAACATCACGATGACGGCAATCCCTGCCCACACCACCTGTTGTTGAAGCACCCAACCTCTGTCAAAAGCGGAATCCATAAAAAACTGAATTGCAAATCCTAAAAGAAGCATACCGCCTATCAGGGCAAGCAGCATCCAATCCGGTTTCGGCCTGTGTACATGGTCAAGCTGCCCCCCTACAACAACAGGGTCTCCCATCTCCGTAATCGCCTTATACGTTGCTGTTGCTTCATCAAGTCCCTCTTCTATCAAGGCATTCTTTTGGTCATTTATGTGGTTATTAATTTCCTCTAAAACCATAGGCTGCGCCCTTTTCCACCGTATCTGTTCGCGTACCGCTTCCAAATACTCAGTAATCATATCAGACGGTTGCAAAAGTTGCACCTCCCAGGACATCATTTACCGCAGAGGTATAAGTTTTCCATTCCTTTTTTTTCTCATTCAAATAATGGCGGCCATTTTCAGTGAGGCTGTAGTATTTTCGCACCTTCGCGTTGTCGGCAGTTTTTTCGTAAGAAATGACCAGTTCTTTTTGCTCCAAAGTGTGAAGCAGTGGATATAATGTTCCTGCTTTTAACTCAAAAACATTTTTCGATCTTTTAGTGAGTTCATCGATCATTTGATAACCATACATATCCGCTTCTTCAAGCAGTTTTAATAAAAGCATGGTTGTGCTTCCTGTTAGTAAATTTTTCTCCATTATTATATTTGCACCTCCATATATAGATTATCTATATATCATGATATATAGATGGCCTATATATGTCAAGGGCAAAAGAGCTCCCTCCTGCTATTTAAAGCTGACTTACTTTTTCTTGCCATCAGATTGTTGCCCAAGCTTGTCATCCCTTAAATTTGATAAATTCAATAATTAAATCAGCTGCTTGCTCTGGTGTTAATGTCAATCATAAATCAGGCCACAAACCGGTAAAATATTAGGCCACACAGATAAAAAAATTAATCCATATTGGTTTGTTGGGTAAGAGCCTGTTTAAATCGGTAACTCTCACCATTGATATTAAGAATATGGGCCTTGTGGGTGAGCCTATCCAGCAGGGCGGCCGTCATTTGATCATCCAGTAACACCTCCGTCCATTTTGGAAATTCAAGATTTGTAGTGATAATAATACTCCCTCTTTCATTCCGGCTTGAGCAAAATTGAAAAAGTAACTCAGCTCCGGTCTTACTGAAAGGCACATAACCAAGTTCATCTATGATTACCAGATGAAAAGCCGAATATTGTTTTTCCAACCTGTTTAGCCGATAATCCTGCTGAGCGGCCAGCAATTCATTGATTAATCCGGCAGCAGTAAAGAATTTAACCTTTAGTCCTTTTCGGCATGCTTCATAACCCAGAGCAGTTGCAATATGGGTTTTTCCCACTCCAGAATTTCCAACCAGGATAATATTTTCGAGCTTTTTGATGTACTCGCAACCAGCTAATTTTAATACTTTTTGCTTATTTAGACTGGGGATGGCTTTAAAATCAAAGCTATCCAAAGTCTTTATTACCGGAAATGATGCCTGACGTATTCCCCGGTGTATACGGTTATTTTCTCTTTGGCTGATTTCTTGCTCCAGAACTCCTAACAGATATTGTTCATAGCTTAAGTTGTTGTTCTCAGCTTCCCGGGCCATAGCCAGATATACTTTGGCCGCCTGGGGCATTTTGAGTTTCTTTAGATAACTTTCCAGCAGCATATTCTGAGGTGAATTCATATACCGCTTCCCCCTTGCTGCAAAAGAGCTATATATTTGCTTAAATCAGGGGGCACTACATTTACCTGTGGGATATTAGCTATTTTATCTGGTCTTAGGTGCGATATTTTAGGGCTGTCGGTATTCAGCTGCAATAGTATGTTTAAGACCCCGTCATAACTGTAAACGTTATATGCCATAGCAATACTAATAGCTTCGGCAACCTGATCAGCCGGATATTCACGGTTAAGCATCAGTATTTTGACGAAATCCCGGTTTCCTTTTGGGTTTCTGGCTGCTAAAATCCGGCGGTACTGCTCATATACGGCTGGTAATAATTCTGGCCGGTATACTCTGGTATTAGGAATTGCTCTGGCTTTCATGAGCAATAGTTCCAGATAGTGATCCAGAACCAGGCTTTCTTTATTTCTTCCGTATATTCTTTTATGATTGGCTATTACTTCATGGTGTAAAACGATATCTATTTTATCAACATCAGCTCTGATGGTTACTTTTTCCCCGATATATTTTACCGGCACTGAATAGCGGTTGGTCTCAAACTGGATCATGGAATATGTATTTACCTTGGCTTCACTGTATCTGACACATTTAAACGGTGCAGCCGGTAACGGTTTTAAAGCCTGGAGTTCATCTTGCCACCTGTTGTTTTGGCTAGCTGGGCAATACATTTTTCATGCAGCTAATCATTTAATTCTTCAAAAGATTCTACTTCCGGATAGGGAACAAACAATTGTTTAACCGCTTGCTGACCGGCTTTTTCCACTCCACCTTTTTCATTGCCTTTAGCGGGTCTGCAAAATTGGGCCTGGTAGAGATAATGGGTTCTTAGGGCAATGAATTGATCTTGTTCTTCTCTCTGGTTGCCCTGCAATATCTTTTTTACTGCGGTCTTAAGATTATCATAGGCTATTTCATTTGGAACCCCGCCCATGAATTCAAAACATTTACGGTGACCATCAAAGAAGGCTTCCTGTTTCTCAAACGGATAGGCTCTGACATAATATCCGCCCGAACCTCTGAGTTTCATGACAAACAAATATGCCTTGGTTTCTATGCCACTTAGAAAGAACCGTGCTTCCATCCAATCGACTTCGGCATGCTGCCCCAGGTCAAATTGAAGGGGAACAAAGGCTTCCTTGAGTTTGGGTCTTATTTTTCGCAGATAATCTGCAACCGTATTGTATCCGCCGGTAAAACCGTATTCATCGCATAATCGTTCAAATATCCGCCTGCCAGTATGCCGCTGCTTTCGATGCCTGGTCTGATCAGTTTTTAAAATCTCATCAATAATTGGAATGAATGGCCCTAAAACCGGGTGCCCTTTTGGTTTAGTTAATTTATATCGTGGTGGTTCGTGATCTTCCAAGTTTATGTATTTAGCTATGGTATCCCGGTGATGACCAGTTGTTTTGCTTATTTCCCGAATACTTAGTTCTTCTAAAAAGTACATTTTCTTGATATGCTCTATTTGTGCCATCTTAATCATTTCCTTTCCCCCTGTACGAAAATGTCTCGCAACATCATCATACAGGATTGGAATATTAAGGTGGCCTATTTTTTTGCCAGCATCTGGCCTATTATTAGAGTAGCATTAACAGCTTTGATCAGCTTATAACTTCCTTACGTTCAGGACAGGTCGATTTAATCATTTCCGGGATAACGATACATGAGCCGCGCAAAGAGGTAGTGGATTTTACCGTGCCCTATTTTGATTATGGAGAAATAATCTTAACCGCTAAGGGAAGTGATCAGGATATGGTCCTGGGTGACTTAGCCGGTCAAAAAATCGCCTGTCAGCTTGGAAGCATTTCTCAGGAAACGGTCAATAAATTAGTAGAAAAATACCCGGAGACCCGGCCGGTGTTTCTGGCTACCTTAGAGGAAATATGGTTGGCAACGGAACAAGGTATCGTTGATGCTGCCATTGTCCCCTATGCACCAACCGCATATTATCTAACCGGGCATAGTGAGAGTAATTTACAGATGGCAGGAAAAGTGTTTGATAGTCAGCAGGTTGGTATTGCCGTGCAAAAGGGCGATCAACAATTACTGGATAAGCTTAACTATGGTCTGGAGACCCTTTTTGAAAATGGCACTTATGACCGCATCTATGAGAAGTGGTTTGGCCCTAAAGTGTGAAATGAATTCCCCGCAGGGGTATGCCCAGAATGGGTATGCCCCCCGAGGGATATCCCCGTGACAATTACTGCGATTACCAATATCTATGGCCAGAGGAAGCAAAAAAACGTTCATTTGCTGCCTTGCTTCAAACATCGCCGTATACCGCTATTGTTCGTCTAAAGAACTGGTGGAAATTGAAACAGTTTCAATAATCCGCTTTCTTTCCTTATCTAATTTCTGTGCTTTTTGCCGGTTTCTTTCCTGCATATGGTATAGCTCTTCAATGGTGGACTGTATTTCATTCTTGAGTTGACGGGTGCGATTTTGCGCGTTGTTGATCTGGGATTGGACGATCCAATCAAACAATAATCCATCCAGCAGGAAATCAGCCAAGGTCGATATTCCCCCTATTTCTATTGAATCATTGGATCTGTGAACATCGGCAAGTTCGGTTCGAAAGGAACGCAGCAACTGTTGGGCCAGGCTTATTTTTTTCCGCGCATCGCCAATATGCGTATGCTTTATCGCAGTAGTGATAAGTCCTCCCCCCAATAGATCAACCACACCCCAACCCTGGGCACTGCTTAGGCTCCTTTCCACTTCAGACAGGGATTGAACTGCTTTTTGTCCGGTATCGATTGCTTCCTCCAATTCTTTGGCTTCTGCTTGCAGACGTCCCAATTGTTCAGCCAATTCAAACAGTTGCCGGGCATCAGGCCCGCCAGAGCGGAGCAAATAGCTTTCTTTCTCCTTGACAGCCTGCTCATATGCCGCTTGCGGGTCTCCCATAGCGTCTAATTGGCTATCGATCCGCCTGAGATCTGTTTTCAAATTTTCAAGAGCAGCACTGGCGCCGTTAAACTTCATTTTTGCTGCCAGATATTCCTCTTGTTCCTTGTGTTTGGCAATGTCTTTAGTGCCATTTAAGCTGTGCCAAAAGTTCTGCAGGGTAAGACTGTTCAGTCGTTCCAGATCTTTCCCTTCCTTGGCCAACTGTTTTTCAAGCTCCGTTAAATTTACTTTTTGCTCCTGCATCATATTTTCGATGGTTTCCCGGCGATGTAACAATTTTTCTCGTTCCTTCAACAACCGTGATGTTTCAGACAATCGTTCCTGTATATCCATAAATACCTCTCCCTAAGATGGTTTTTGATTTTGCCTGTACTCTTCTTCATTAACTCTTAAACTGTTCCAGAAAGTACGTCATGTTGTACTTCTTTCTAAAATTGTTGCTTGTACTCATAACAGCAAAAATGCGCCTTATAAGATACAATACATAAAATAAGTTCATGCGCCATTGTATTAGATGTTTACCTGGAGGTCAAAAATATTTATTTTTCACTCCAAAAGTATCTTGCAAAAATAGCTCCTAAAATCAGGACTATTGCTATAAATACATAAAGCATGAATAATTCAGCTGTACCTGTGCCAGCTCCCCATGTGCTGGTGATATCAGGTATCTTGTAGCTTTTTGTAATGTCATTTCCTTCTGCATCCAAGAGAGCTGTACTATCATGACCAAAAAATACGAGGGTTCCGGTACATTGGTTTCCATTAAAATGGAATGGCGGTTTCCTGCCACCGGACAGGCGGTGTAAAATGCTCCGGAATACTCAGCGATTCAATGTTGTCATATATTTTTGGCATATAATCACCTGCAATTTATGAATTTAATTATTAAAGTTCTAAATGCAAATAATATTTTCATATAATTACATAATTCGCCAAATAAATATAAGTCCC
>Ga0209312_1001917_pt1 | contig 14409 bp, 14 predicted proteins | sample BioC13SIPDNA_4_FD_185744 | JGI IMG/M metagenome (GOLD analysis project Ga0209312, IMG submission 185744) | Anaerobic biogas reactor microbial communites from Washington, USA - Biogas_R1_B C13 SIP DNA (SPAdes) (version 2) | ecosystem: Engineered > Bioreactor > Anaerobic > Unclassified | place... | reverse complement strand
TTGCTTGAAGGCAATGATGCGCCGGCAAGCATTGAGATCGAGTTCACAAGCAAGGGTCCTGGTTCGCTTGCGGAAGTCCATGAGGCAGTAAGAAAGTCGGGCGAGTATCTTAGAAGGATTGGTGCTCTTTAAGGAGATTTCTTGATAGGTTAGTAACGGGATTTCTTGCCTTTCAAAGAAGAGGAGTATTGTGATGGAAACTCTGAAAATTGGCATTGTTGGCGCCGGCGGAATGGGGTCAGTACATTTCAACAATTATCGCCATATTGAAGGGTGCCAGGTGGTTGGTTTGGTAGACGTTCCCCAATACGGTCAACCCCGGGCAAAAGAATGGGGAGTGACCTATTACGAAAACATCCGCGAAATGGTCGAGACTGAAAAACTGGACCTGGTCGATGTTTGTACGCCAACTTTTCTGCACAAAGCGCACGTAATGCAAGCGCTTGAAGCAGGCGCAAACGTCCTTACAGAAAAACCGATCGCGCTCCACCTTGCCGATGCCGAAGAAATGTATGCTCTTGCCGAAAAACAGGGCAAGTTGTTGTTTGTGGGGCAGGTCCTGCAATTCACCAGGGAAGTTGAAATCTTACATGAGTTGGTTGATGGTCAGAGGTTTGGAAAAGCCCTGGATGGATATTTTGAAAGACTTTCGGCCTGTCCGACCTGGATCAAGAATGGCTGGCTCTTCGATAAGGAAAAGAGCGGTCTGCTCCCGTTTGATCTGCATATTCATGATCTTGATACGATTGTCAGTCTCTTCGGCGCCCCCCAAAGTTTCAGTTTCACCTGCAGCGGCAATCCAGGCAACACTTATAAGGAACACTGCCGGTTTGTTTACCGGTTTGCTGACCATTCAGTGGCTGCTGAGGCAGCCTGGTTTAATGCGAATTTCCCCTTCACTGCCCGCTGGCGGATTTACTTTGAGCGAGCAGTCGTTGTAAATGATGAAAAAGGCTTAATTGCCTATCCTGCCCAAGCCGAACCAATCGTTTTTGATACAGAGGAGAAAGAAAAAATACCCACCGGGATCAATCTGCCGCCAACCGGCATGTTCAAGGCGGAATTGTCGCACTACCTGGATTGTGTACGACGAGGTGAACCTTCTACGCGAGTCAGCAAAGAACAGGTGCTGACCGTGGTGGGATTGTTGGAAAGAATCCTCGAATCAAGTGATTGATTTTGTTTTGAAGGATTGATGGGAAGTATCTCTACAATCTGCCATAGGATCCCGTCGATCATGCAGATTCACTAGGCAGTGTTTAACTAAAAAACAGATTTGGTAAAAAAGTTCTCCTGAAAAAGAAACACTGGATAAAGCGATTTCCCTTGACTAAGCAGGGTTAACCTGATAAACTCTCGACTTGCAATTGAAGGACTGGAAGTATTCAGCCTTGCGCAAGCGTGCAAATTTTGATATACTTTTTAGTCTGTGAGTAACATTTAACAACGCAATATTTCCCGGGCGCCGGCGTAGCTCAATGGTAGAGCAACCGCCTTGTAAGTGGTAGGTTATGGGTTCGATTCCCATCGTCGGCTCAGTTTTACTCTTTAGCGATTGTGATCGACCTTGGTGGATCACAATCTCCAGCGGGTAAAAAGCTTGCGCCCAAAGGAAAAAGCAAATAGGACGGTTACCCAAGTGGACAACGGGGGCTGACTGTAAATCAGCTGGCTGGCGCCTTCGGAGGTTCGAATCCTTCACCGTCCATTTCACTCTGCATAGGCAGCGTGAAGGTACGGCTGCCCTCATAGCTCAGTTGGTAGAGCGCATTCTTGGTAAGAATGAGGTCATCGGTCCGAATCCGATTGAGGGCTCTTGCCGAAAAAGAGAAAATATTTAGTCATTATTAAGGAGAAAAGATGGCGAAACAAAAATTTGACCGCTCTAAGCCTCATATGAACATCGGTACGATGGGTCATATTGACCATGGCAAGACCACCCTGACCGCTGCTATTACCAAAGTCCAGGCTATGCGTGGCTTTGGCAAATTCCGCGCGTACGACTCGATCGACAACGCTCCGGAAGAAAAAGCTCGTGGTATTACCATCAACATTACCCATGTTGAATATGAGACCGCCAAGCGTCACTACGCACACGTTGACATGCCTGGTCACCGTGACTATATCAAGAACATGATCACCGGTGCAGCCCAGGTTGACGGCGCTATTTTGGTTGTCAGCGCCCCCGATGGTCCCATGCCCCAAACCGAAGAGCACGTTCTGCTGGCTCGTCAGGTTGAAGTCCCCGCTATCCTGGTCTTCCTGAACAAGACCGACCAGATGGACGATCCTGAACTGCTTGAGCTGGTTGAGATGGAAGTTCGCGAACTGCTGACCAAAAACGGTTTCCCCGGCGACGATGTGCCGATCATCCGCGGCTCTGCCAAGGTGGCTCTCGACAGCGCCTCCACTGACCCCAACGCTCCGGAATACAAACCGATCGCTGATCTGATGGACGCTGTTGATTCCTTCTTTGAGGAACCTGTTCGTGATTTCGAAAAAGATTTCATGATGCCCATCGAAGACGTCTTCTCGATCAAAGGTCGCGGTACTGTTGTGACCGGTCGTATCGAACGCGGTACTTTGAAACTGAACGATCCTGTTGAAATCGTTGGTTTGATGGACAAACCTCTGGCAACTGTTGCAACTGGTATCGAAATGTTCCACAAGCAGCTTGATCAGGGTCAGGCTGGTGACAATGCCGGTATTTTGCTGCGCGGTATCGATCGCGAGCAGGTGGAACGCGGTATGGTTTTGGCAAAACCCAAATCCATCACCCCCCACACCGAATTCGAATGCTCTGTCTACATTCTCAAGAGAGAAGAAGGCGGACGCCACAGTGCATTCTTCACCGGTTATCGCCCTCAGTTCTACATTCACACCACCGATGTTACTGGTGATGTAACCCTGCCCGAAGGCGTTGAGATGGTTCTCCCCGGTGACAACGTCAACGGTTTGAAAGTCAAACTGATCCAAAAAGTCGCTCTCGAAGACGGTTCCGAATTCGCTATCCGCGAAGGCGGTTTGACTGTCGGTGCTGGCAGGATCACGAAGATTATTGCATAGTCGATAAGAATTTCAGGAAGGAATCATGGCTGCCTGAAAAAGGCAGCCATGTTAGACTAAAATGGCATCTAAGAAAAAAGACATCAGACCAGTCATTCACCTGGCTTGCACCGAATGTAAAGAACGTAATTACACTACGGTAAAAAACCGCCGCAATGACCCGGGTCGTATTGAAATGAAAAAGTATTGCCCGCGCTGCCGTGTTCACAGGCTGCATCGTGAGGTAAAATAAGCTTCCTGTAAAGGAAGCGCGTAGGTCAGTAGCTCAATTGGCAGAGCACCGCTCTCCAAAAGCGGGGGTTGTGGGTTCAATTCCTACCTGACCTGTTGAAAAAACTCAACGCCGTACTACATACGGCGTTGTAACGTCAACCAGGAGTTAACTATGGCACTGAAAGAGAAAAAACCGAATCTGTTCCAGAGAACCAAGAACTGGTGGCGCCAGACCATAGGCGAACTGCGCAAAGTGACCTGGCCAACCAAAGAAGATGCCCTGGCATTGACCCGGATCGTGTTGATCGTGACCGTGATCATGTCGGCTATTCTTGGCGTTTTGGACTTTATCTTCTCCCGCCTGGTTGGTCTGTTGGTTGGTTAGGATATAGAAACGAGACCAGATCATGACTGATCTTTTTGATAAAGACCTGCCAGAACCCGAGAAGAACGAAGCGGTAGATAGTAATCAAACAGCGAGCGATTCTTCCAATACTGGCTCAGTAGATGAAAACAAATCTGACGATAACCGTCAATGGTTTGTGATTCACTGCTACTCGGGTTATGAGAACAAAGTGCGCAAGAACCTGGAACAGCGCATTGAAACCATGGCGATGAAAGATAAGATCTTTGACGTGGTCATCCCCACGCAGGAAGAGATCGAAGTTCGCGATGGCAAGCGCCGAACAGTGGAACGCCATGTTTTTCCAGGTTATGTTTTAGTCAACATGATCCTGGAAGAAGATTCATGGTTCGTTGTCAGAAACACACCTGGCGTGACTGGCTTTGTTGGTATGGGTGACGAACCGACTCCGCTGCGTCCTGAAGAGGTCGCCAGCATTTTGCGTCGTATGGAAAACGAAGCCCCGACCTTTAAGGTTACTTACAAACCTGGTGATCGGGTACGTATCGTGGATGGTCCTTTCAATGACTTTCGCGGTATTGTGGATGAAATTTATATGGATCGCTCAAAGATTCGCGTTATGGTGAACTTTTTTGGGCGTGAAACTCCTGTGGAACTCGATTTTCTACAGGTGGAGAAAGCGTAAACCGGAGCAATCCGGAAATTTGTGGGAGGGTTTAAACCACCCGTTAGCACCACCAAGGAGATTTATCTGTGGCAAAGAAAGTAAAAGCAATCGTAAAACTGCAAATCCAGGCCGGTAAGGCGAATCCCGCCCCCCCGATTGGTCCGGCGTTGGCACCTCATGGCGTCAATATCATGGCATTCTGCAAGGACTATAACGCTCGCACATCCAGCCGGATGGGTGAGATTGTTCCTGCCGAAATCACCATCTTCCAGGATGGATCTTTCAAATTTGACCTGAAGTCATCCCCTGCTGCTGTTTTGTTGAAAAAAGCAGCTGGGATTGAAAAGGCATCCGCCAACCCCAAGACTGAAAAAGTTGGTCAGGTTACGCGGGCTCAATTGAAGGAAATTGCTGAAATCAAGTTCAAAGATATGAACGCGAATGATATTGAAGCCGCCATGCGCCAGCTGGAAGGCACAGCCCGCAATATGGGGCTTAAAGTCGTCGAAAAGTAAACCGGAAACTAGCAAAGTGGGAGGGTTGAGACGCCCGTTGGAACCACGAAGGAGTCTTAATGTCTAAAAAAGGAAAGAATTTTGTAAATGCCAGCAAGAAAGTTGAAGCTGACAAGATTTACGGCCCCCGTGAAGCACTGGAATTAGTCAAAGAAATGGCTTATGCCAAGTTTGACGAAACTGTCGAGATCCATATCCGCACGAGTTTGGATCCCCGCCAGGCTGATCAGCAAATCCGCGACGTTTGTGTATTACCCAAGGGTTTGGGTAAGACCGTGCGCGTTTTGGTCTTTGCTCAAGGTGAAGCTGCCACCGCTGCCCGCGCAGCAGGCGCTGATTTTGTTGCCGAAACCGATGATGATATGGCTCGCATCCAGGGTGGTTACACCGATTTCGATGTCGCCGTTGGTACCATGGATATGATGGGCAAGGTTGGTCGTTTGGGTCGTGTTTTGGGTCCCCGCAACTTGATGCCAAACCCCAAAGCCGGTACGGTTGTGCAGCCGGGCGATATCGCCCAAGCGATCGAATCCGCCAAAGCTGGTCGTGTCGAATTCCGTCTCGATAAAAGCGCCAACATTCACGTCCCGTTGGGCAAGGTCTCTTTCACTGCTGAAGCCCTCTACGAAAACATGGCTGCGCTGACCACGGCCGTGCGCAAAGCCCGCCCAAGTGGTGCCAAGGGTACCTTCGTCAAGAAAGTGACCCTGACCTCGACCATGGGTCCTGGCGTGAAGGTTGATATCAACTCCGCCATGAACATGGAAACCGAAGCCGTATAATCGTTAACTATACTGGTTAACATCTAGCCTCTGCTGAGCAATTCATGCAGGGGCTGTTTTATTGTTAGTGAAAATAATACAAGAATGCATCTCGTGGGAAAGCAGTAAGTTGGTACTTAAACAATCAAGGCTTGGTATGGCAACAGAATGGCGATACCTATCAATTAATCAAAACTGAGGATCTTGGGATCGGCCAAACCGTTATCGTAATGCCTCAAAGTAAATAGGTATGGAAGGGAGGGATGCCAGAACAAGAAAGTATACAAGAATTAATCATCATACTCTGACCCGCGACCAGGCAACCCGACTAATGAGTCGATTTCGACCAGTTGAGAACATAGAAACTGGACATGGAGACCGAAGCGGTTTAAACAGTCGGATATAGGGGTTTGGCTTTTTAAGAAAGCGTTGATATAGTGTTTCAACGCTTGTAATATTTGACGTTTCCATTTTTTCATGTTATGGTAAATTCAAGTTTACACTCATAAAATTAGATCCAATTCTGTCATCGCCTATCTGTCTTCCTCCGTTCGTATAGTAATTGTCACAAACTTAAATAAACAGTAACAGTTATGAATAATTAAGCAAGCTTATTAATTAAGCATTAGTTCGAAAGGAGAATATCATGGAAATAAGAAAATTTTTTTCGTCACTTGTGTTGTGAGTAATGATAGTTTCTTTTCTTGGAATCACGGTAAATAGCCAAAGTATGTATATATGGACAGATGAATCACGTCTTGATATTCTTGACAAATATTCAGATTCACTTTCAGGTGATATAACGGTCCAGAGCGAATATTGGTCAAGACTAATCTCCTTGGAGATAACAGAACGTCGACAGTTTTACTCAGATTATTTTAACCTCGGTCTACACTCTGATCTAACAAATATAAAAGCTGAGTTTGACCACGCAGCGATTACAAAAGCAGGGGAGAACGTAATAAATGTAGTGGAAAGTGTTACGTTAAGTGGAGTGCCGATTTTGAAGAATGCAGAGGATTACCCTATCTATCAAGCTACTCTATTGGCTGAAAAACAAGTAGAAGATATTAGGAAATCGTTGTATCTTGAATCAAACGCTCGTGACATATTGAGAGCCGTCAAAGAATCAATATTTCAAGGAGAGTTCAAATTCACCATTATTAATTTACATACAATTGAATTTGATCCGAATAGTAATAACATTAATAAAGATGAGTTCACAAGTCGAGCGAAAGACGATCCAGGTATTGATACAGTTATATGGGATAAAGAGAAACCTGTTCGAATACATCCGAACTATGCCGTTATGCAGGACAACCTGATTTATACTCTAGGAATTGAAGAACTTGCTAAAATAATTCTAGATGACGTTAATCGTATTCCTGAATCCTCTAGTGCAATCGGCCCTCGAAACCAGATCCAGTATTCTGATTCAAATGCTGCAGCATATATGAGAACTTATGTAAGAGTTAACAGAATTGACTGTGATGGAGTCTATCAAGACCGATCTGCCTACAATGAAGATTATGAAAATGACCAATTTGGTGGTTGTGGTCAAATGTGTGAGTGTCTTGATTGTGTGAACTATGTTTCACAGGCATTAGTGTATGCAGGAAAGATCAAGACTTCAACGTGGCAACCTTATGTGTCAGCCTGGGTAGGAGTACAAGCTTTTGAAAACAAAATGATTAGTTCTGGTTATGGATACTATCGCGATTGCGCTATCGTGCAACTAGGTGACATAGGGATTATTCCTCAACAGCATACTGGGATGGTCACTGCCATCAACCCTTTGAGATACAGTGGCCACACCAATGATAGGCTAAATTATCCTTGGACGAGTTCCTATACAAGGTGCATCAATATTTATTGAGATAGTTACACCTGGGTGCAAATGACCATGGAAGATATTCACATAACAAAGAGGCGAGTTCGGCTATGGGTGTTCATGATGCTATTTGTGACACTTTTCACAGCCTGTGTGTGCAAAAGTTCTTCTGGCTTAACAATCGAACATACCAAACCATGTCAAACTGTATTACATACAAGCGATTCAGTTGTAGTCTATATTCAAGGCTATTCTACAAATAATGCGGTGATAGTTTCACAATCTCTAACGAGAGAAGTGACATATGCAGAAATTTCTGTTGATAGTAAAGCAAAACTCCTTTCACCTATCCGAACTGACCGAGAAGGAAATCTCTATTTTGCCTACCGGTCAAAGGACGAATTCTTTGTAAGACTTTCGCCCACCGGAGAAGTTGACCAGGTTGTACTGCCCAGGATTTGGGCTCCACAGTCTATATGGTTGGGAGATACATTAGTACTAGATTCCAACGGAAGTGAAGAGCTTGTCATGGTAAATACCGAAATGCAAGTCGATTCAGCCCCAGCCTTATCGATGGGATACGATGGAGAAGCGGAATCGGGAGTGCTTGGAACCAGCAGCGGGGAAAAACCATTCGTGCTTTGGGTAGCAACCTACCCAATTCGAAGAGATGGGGGTTTATACGCCAAGTATCTAACTTTCGACCCAATGAGCAAACAAATGGAGGAAAATTTTTTGCCTATTCTCAACACGAAAACGGATGATTTGTCTGAAACAGACATCCTTACCGACCGGATTCACACTGTTGTTTATGCTGTTGAACCGGAAAATGGTTACACCTTACTGTGTTTTGGCATCAATTCTGATGAATCCGATTATCGAGGTGCCTACCTGGAATTGTACGACAGTGCTCATGCCGAGCCTGTAATGACCGAGCAAGCTTGCTGTTCGAATAATGTCTTCCGTTTTGCTGGAGGGTATTTTCTTACAGACCGTTATTACGAAGGTTGTTCTCATAATTGGATTCGCCGCCTGCGAGATGGATCCAAGGTAATTGCGTTGGAGGAGTTTGAGAATGACGATGAGTTGATATGGAATCAGATCGTTTCAAACGGGGATAGCTTCATTTATATCAACAATAAAAAAGCATATTACATTGATCAACAAGGCAAAGTAACTGGTGAATATACAATCGATTTTGAGGGTTTCCCCAACTGTTGGGGAAGTGAGGAATGTTTTGGGTTCAGTCAGCCGTTTTATCCCAAAAATGAAACAGTCAGTCCTTGACAGGAAAAAAAGCGTGGTATACTTGCCGGGCTGGACAACAGAATAGTGCAAAATTGCACGCTCTGCTTAAGAAAGCTGGTGCCGTTAACGGCTTAATATCCCGCCGAGGTGGAGGTTCAAGACAGACTCTGGTCGATACTATGAATCTCTTTTCGCGGGTAAACGGAAAGAGATTTTTTATTGGAAGGAGGTAGAGTACATTGGCATTTTCGAGAGAACATAAAGAAGTAATTGTTGAGCAATATCGTGAATGGATCGATAAAAGCAAAGCGGTTTACTATCTGACCTACAATAAAATGACCATGCCCGCCATCAACGAGGCTCGCGCAAAACTGCGAGAGTCCGAAAGCGAGATGCATGTGGTCAAAAACCGGCTTTTCTCCCTCGTTTTGGAAGAGAAGGGTTACAAGTTTGATCCGAAAACCTGGGAAGGCAATAATGTGGTGGTTTTCGCGTTTGAAGACGCCCCTGCTGCCGCCAAGGCATTGACAGAGATCACTAAAGGCAATGAAACATTTGCTGTCACTGGTGGTTATCTGGACAAAGCTTTGTTAGACGCACGCCAGGTGAAAGCATTGGCAGACTTGCCCACCTTACCGGTAATGCGTTCCATGCTGTTGGGCACCATTTTGGCACCTGCCAGCCAGTTAGTCCGTACATTAGCGGAACCCGCCCGTGGTTTAGCCGCTGTAATTAAAGCAAACTCAGAAAAGCAGACAAGTGCTGCTTAACAGGCTCGTTTCAAGACGAGAAAATATTAAAAAGAAAAATTATTAGGAGATAAAAAATGGCTGATTTAGCAAAAATCGTTGAGGAACTGAGCACCCTGTCCGTCTTGGAAGCTGCTGACCTCGTCAAAATGTTGGAAGAAAAATGGGGCGTCTCCGCTGCCGCTCCCGTCGCTGCTGTTGCTGCTGGCCCTGCCGCTGCTGCCGCTGAAGAAGAAGTTGAAGAAAAGACCGAGTTCGATGTTGTCATCAAATCTGCTGGTCCCAAGAAGATCGAAGTCATCAAAGTTATCCGCCAGCTCACCAGCCTCGGCTTGGTTGATGCCAAGAATATGGCAGAAACTGCTGATGCCAAAGTCCTCGAAGCTGTTGGTAAAGACGTCGCCAACGACGCTGCTGCCAAACTCAAGGAAGCCGGCGCCGAAGTCGTCGTTCTCTAATTCCAGGCGATAATACTTCAAATGAAAACCGCTCTCATAGAGCGGTTTTTTTTTATCGCATTTAGTCAGCCGAAAACGCAGCCTGCTCGAAAAAGCAAACCATCCGCTATGAGGGTAGTTCCGATTTAGTGTCCTTGAAATCTCAAGAAAAAGAGAATGGAACGAACGTTGAATTTTGGAACAAAAACTTGTATTCGAACGTCCAAAAATATAGAAAACAAAAATCCAGTATATGCAGTACCACAAAGAGGTTTATCATGAAAAAGTTTGCTTACTTGTCTTGCCTGATAATGGTCAGCCTTATCCTGGCAGCCTGCCAGGTTGTAGTTTCAACACCAACTTTACCAGCCGAGGTGACGGAGGATCAGGGACTGGAAGCAACCCTTGAGGTGCTCCTCACCCAACAAGCTGCCACAATTGAAAGCCTGACCACGATGGTTGCGCCAACGGCATCTCCTGTGGCTGTTGAGACTGATGTGACCCCCGAACCTACCGCCGTCCCGGAAGTAACCGTTATCCCAATTTATACAGGAGATATTAACGTAATCGAATCGGGTGGTCTGGTCTTCAACTTGCAGGTTGAGGTGGCTGCAGGCGCAGATGTGACTACCGTTTTGCCCGATGATCCCAATGAGGGTTGGTCGGAATTCTCCCTGCCAGCCCGTCGGATGGTCAACTTTAGCGGATACATCATCCAGGACCATTTCCATACCCCGGTGATCTACGTTTATGCCTTTGACAAACTGATCCAAGGCGGGACTTTTGGCGCGACAAATGCCGCGACACTTCAAGGTTTGCTGATCGATCCGGAGCTCGATCTTCAGGCAGAAGGAAGCCTGCCTTTCCTGCCGCCGTTCAATGCAGCCCAGGTCTTCCACGTACTGGAGCAGAGGCTCGATTCCGTATACAACAGCGGCATTCGATACCTGACAATGTATTCCCAGGGAATTATGGGTGTGACTAATTATGAAATTTTCTATACCTACCAGGGTATCAGCGCAGACGGAAGATATTATATTGCTGCGGTTTTACCTATCCACAGCTCTTTGCTCTCAGACACGCAGTTGAGTAATGAAGAGATGGAAAATATTATTTATGAATACCCGCAATATGTCGAGAGTATAGCTGAGTTGATCAGGACGGAGAATGGTGGAATATTGACCCCCAGCCTGGAGGCGCTGGATGCCATGATGATGTCGTTCAGGGTTGCAGATTAGGAGCGCAAGAAGAATTCCGTCAAAACTGGTGCAATAACCTGGGATTCGACGGAGTGAGTCTGACCTGCCAACAGTTGTGATTCTGCAAAGGGAATGGCGTGGGTAAAATCGACCATGATCCCAGGGGAGGTTTTAAAGCTTTTTGTCCCAGCTAGCATGAGAACTGGTTGTACCAGGTCATGGGCGCGGCTTTTCAGGAAGTGACTGGAAGCGGCTTGAATCCTGGCTTCAAAGGCGATCGTGGCAGCCATGTCGATGATCGTCTGTCCGTGCTCGCCTGCTAAGGTTTCTGCGATCAACTCCTCATCCATGCCCACAAAGCGCATGAAACGCGTCACAACCGACAGGTTTTCTCCCTTGGCGACCTGGCTTCGGATCTGACGGATCAGTAGTTTTGTAAACACTCTTTCAACCCGACCACCACTCAGGGGTGGTTCGTAAGCTGCTACTTTAAGGACCTTTTCCGGGAATTCTGCCGCACAGAAGAGAGCAAGTGCCGCCCCAGATGAATGACCATAGATATAAGCCTTCCCGCCATTCGTGTCGATCAGAGCTTGCAGGTCTTCAAGTTCCTTGTAGACGGTGTACGGTGGTGTGTCCGTGCTTTGACCGCGTCCGCGCCGGTCATAAGTGAGGACGGTAAAGTGTTCCTGCAGGAAGGGCACCATGTCGCCCGGCACGCCAAAGTTATGGGTGTTTAGAGCACCTGTAATGATGATCAGCAATGGTCCAGTGCCAGTGGTTTTGTAGGCAATGGACGTGCCATCATTTGACCTGACTGTTTTCATGGGATGATTGTAAGACCAAGCTCAGATTATTGATAGATTTGTAAAGGTTTTCCTATTCGTCATGTACAAGGAAAAAAACGCCTTATGATCAACCAGAAAATGAATAACCAAATCAGAACAAACGGGATCGCAAGATACCATTATTTTGGATTTTCATCCTGCCAGATCACCTGGGCTTCCTGCCGATAACGCCCAAATACCTCCTTGGGTGTGAAATGAATGCTCAAAGCGATCAGCGCAGGAAGAATAATGAGATCATCAAGGTAACCAAGAACCGGAATGAAATCGGGGATAAGGTCAACGGGCGCGAGAGCATACAGGAGGGTGATAGCCGCCAGAGCCTTGACATACCAGGGTGTATCCGGGCTTTTCAGGCTCAGGTATACAGCAGGTAGGTCAGTTTTCAGTTGTTTGGCACGTTGTTCTAGATCCAATGTTTTCTCTTTTACGGTCGGGTCAGATTATACTCTTTGCGCAATTAAAAAAGCTGAGCCTGGAAGCCTGGCTCAGCTTTTCCCCTAAATTTAAAGGTCTTACTGGTCTAATTGGCGGATGACCAGGACAACTTTTCCTTGTACTTCAACGATGCTGGGATCATTGATGATGATGGGCTGCATAGATGGGTTGGCGGGCTGAAGCCGAACGCGTCCATTCTCCTGGTAGAAATATTTGAGAGTGGTTTCATCGCGATCATTCAACCAGATGGCTACCATCTCGCCATTGCGAGCCTGGTTGGTGCGCCTCATTACGACGATGTCGCCATCGTTTACCATGGCGTCAATCATCGAGTCCCCTTGAACCTTCAGGGCGTAGAGATCGCTCAAATTGTCTCCCTGGGGCAGCAAGCTGCGAGCGATATCCACTCCAGATTCGGGATCGTAGTAGTTAAAATCGGAAGCGGGTACAGGCATTGGTTCACCGGCGATGATGTTACCGACCAAGGGGACGGAAACCAATTGTTCCACTAACTGAGAAACCCCGCTCTTCAGATTTTGCACCAACTCACCGGCACCGTCCTTGATCAGGTTGATTCCGCGCGAGACATTGCTCTGACGGTCAATATAGCCCATTTCTTCCAATTGGTTGAGGTAATAATTAACTACAGAAGTGGAGCTGATCTGGGTGTGTGCGCCGATCTCGCGAATGGAGGGGGGATAACCCTTTTCTTCCTGCCAATCTCGGATGCAGGCTAAAATATTCTTGTGCCGCTGGCTTAGTCCTTTGCTTTTTCTTGCCATAGTAACCGCTTTCTCCGGGTTTGCTTGTTCTATAGTCCAATAATAACAGAACAAATGTTCAGTGTCAAGCCTATAGTAGAGCAAACCGAAAAAACAGCACCCCCCCCAAAAGTCATTCAGGTGTTGATTGATGCGAATAGTGGAGAGTCCTTAAAAGCAGCGGGTATAAGAGTTGCAACTTGAATTGCAGGAAGGTAGCCATGAGAAAAAAATTAGTTTTGACTACTATTATTGCAATATTGCTGTTCAGCCTGACACCAGCGCGGATCGTTGTAGCGCAGGATATTCCGGCGACGACTGGGGTGGATCTGGACCCAACGAATCTCGATTTTGGTCTTGTAAATGACTCTGAAGTGTGGTTAAAGTCCGGCACTCAATTGTTTTACAGCCTGGACGCCGGCAAGCAGTGGAGTAGGATCAGTCCGGAAACGAATCTGATCGAGCCGTATATGCTGGTTTCATTTCCCGAATCTGATTTGGGTTTTGCTCTTTATCTGACTCAAACAGAAACTACCATCGAACTCGAGATGTATAAAACAACCAACCAAGGCGAGTCCTGGTTCCAGATTGAAGGGGATCTGGAGATGCAACTCAAGCAACAATTCAGTCAGCCCTTTGGTGATATCCAAATGCAATGGCTGGATAAAAAGAATGCTTTTATTTTGGTTAAAGAATTCACCAGCAGCAATTTCAGCATCGGAACGCTTTTCGTTACCAAAGATGGTGGTAAGAATTGGGGCACAAGAGAAGTGCCAGTTGCGGAGAAATTTGTATTTCTTGATGATAATGTAGGTTTCATGCTCAATCCGGCTGACTCGAGTTCTCTGTATCGTAGCCTGGACGGCGGCAAGAGCTGGAGCTTGTTTGACCTTGGTCTGGATAAGACCCTGGATTTTGCACTATTTGAATCAGGTTTACCTTTTAGATTGGATGATGAGCGGGTCTATTTACCAGTGAAAACGATGGATGGTGAAGCCAAAGGCGTCAACATGCTGGTACGGATTGAACCAAAAGCCTCGCCTAAGTCAATGATTTCTGCCAACAGGCCGGAAATCATTCCCATTCTACCGCCAACTGGACAGAAGCAGCCTTTAAGTTCAATGGATGGGCAAATCAGCAACATCGAAACAAGAGATGCCCAGGATCTTTGGATTGGGATGACTGGCGGGGAATGTCAAAGCCTTCCAACAGATGAGGGTAATGTTCAGATCAGTTGCGAGTCCAGTTGGCAAATGTTGAGGAGCCCAAGCGGGGGGTTAAGCTGGGAAGTCGTTGATTTGCCAGGAGAGCTGTT
>Ga0209312_1001909_pt1 | contig 14446 bp, 17 predicted proteins | sample BioC13SIPDNA_4_FD_185744 | JGI IMG/M metagenome (GOLD analysis project Ga0209312, IMG submission 185744) | Anaerobic biogas reactor microbial communites from Washington, USA - Biogas_R1_B C13 SIP DNA (SPAdes) (version 2) | ecosystem: Engineered > Bioreactor > Anaerobic > Unclassified | place... | reverse complement strand
CCAGCGACTCATGCAGGCCGGAGTGCCGTGCGAGCTGCACGTCCGTCCCGGCAGCTACCACGCCAGCGAGACGTTCGCTCCTGATGCGGCTCTCTCACAACGGGCCCTCGTCATCGCCGATCCGACGTGGGAGCAGTACAAGCGCATGTCGACCAAGGCCGCGTCACCCTGGCAGCTCCGGCGCCTCGGGTGCGCGCTGAGCCTGGCGGGACCGGAGGAATACAAGAGTCGCCGCGCGCGCATCGACGCAGCCTGGGGCCGCGACGCGACGAACCCTGTGAACCGCCTCGGCCGTGGCGTGGGGCAGTACCCCGAAGTCGCGCCGCGCGAGGCATCGGTGGTGACGCTGTGAACCGCACCCCGCCGAAGCCGCCGACGACGACGGAGGAGCTCGCCGAGCTGCTGTTCTCACCGCCACGAAACTCGGTTCGACTCACGGTCGACGTGGGCCGCGAGAGCGAGCACGACGACGCCACCGCGCGCGCCTTCTTCGGACTGCCACCGCTGACCCTCGACGACGACGCCGACGAGGGCTAGCGCCACGAACTGCCGCGGTCGGTCCCAGCCCGAGGGCCGGCCGCGGCACACCCACCCCCCAGCCCCCGCCCCACCCCCTCAGGCCACCTCGCGGGCATAGGGCTACGCGTACACACCAAACCGGAACCATCGCCCCTAGACAGACAGGAGGGCCGCAGTCATGGCCCAGAACCCCCCGAAAACGCCCTCAGGGCTGCGCTCGAGCGGCCGCGCGTTGTGGCGTGCTGTGGTCTCAGAGTTCGTCCTCGACGAGCACGAGAGCTCGACTCTGCTGCAGGCGTGCCGTATCGCGGACTTGTGCGACACGTTGCAGGAGACGCTAGACCGCGAGGGCATCATGTCGGAGTCCTCGCAAGGCTCACGGGTGCACCCGGCCGCGGTCGAGTTGCGTCAGCAAGGCATCGCCCTGGCCCGCCTGCTGACCGCGCTGAGAATCCCGGCCGGGGAGACCGACGACGGACGGACCCAGCGCCGGCCGGGGGTGCGCGGTGTGTACGGCATCGCCGGTGGTGCCGGGTGAGACGCCGAGCTGACCCCGATGCCGGCCGCTGGCCGGACTGGCTGACCCGCTACCGCGCCGATGACTGGCCGACCGGGTGTCACCCGGAGTGCGCCTACTGGGCCGCGGTGGCCGCGTGGCGCGAGCAGCACCCGGGCGAGGAGCTGCCGACCCTGCCCGGCCCTGACGTGCCGCTGCATCGGGAACTGTTGTGAGACGCCGCCGCGAGCCTGTGCCGACCACGCCCGAGGCGATCCTCGAGACGTATCACCGGATAGCCGCTGACGCCGCGGAGCTCGACGACCCGCAGCGCCGCAGCCGGTACATCGCCGGTGCCCTGGCGCTGTATCGGCTCGACATGGTGGAAGTCATCCGCGCGCGTAGGTGGCTCAGACGCCGCCGCCACTAGACCGGCAGGAGCGCGGAACCTGATCGGCACGCCGCCCCGCTGGAACTCGGCGATGCGCGTCACACCCGCGCACCCCTCGCAGCGAGTGCTCGTCTGCCATCCTGACTCCATGAGGTGGGCAGCGATGGCGGCGGCAGTGATACTCCTGGCAGGCTGCGGTGGGGACGATCCAAAGACCCCCGAGGGGCTTGTCTCGGCGCTCGACGAGAACGGCATCGGACTCGATCCCGCAACATCCGGGCAGCGGTACTTCGACGCCGTGCAGAACATCTGTTCTCTGGAGGGTGAGTTCGGCGCGAACCTGTACCAAGGATTTGGCCACCCTGACAATCTCGACGGGCTGAAGCGTATGGCCGTCGGGATGGAGTACATGTGCCCCGACTACACGCAGAAGCTGCTACTTGGCGTCGAGTCGTTCGGCGGGCCCAGGGTCGAGCTGCCCTGAATGGTCGTCCCCTATACGACCTCATCTCGGCGGGGATCGATCGGCGGGCGAAGCGTGATGCCCCGACCGACGATCTCAGGGGTACACCCGAGGTCCGTTCTGTCCGTTCTGATGTCGCCGGTGATGCCGGCGAGGTGGCTGCGGCCCCCTCCCGCGGGGCATCCCCCGTGGTGGCCGTTCGTGCCAGCTCGCCCTGTTATCCCCCAATGGGATGGCCCCTTGTGTCATGGTCGGAACACAACCCCGTATGCGAAAGGCAGCGACCCATGAGCGCCCCACCCGGCTGGCACCGGCAGGACGATGGCCGCGAGCGGTACTGGGACGGGCAGCGTTGGACGGATGCATTCCGCGATGACGAGCAGCCGGCGAACGCACCCCCGCCAGAGCAGCCGCGGCCGGGTGGCGAGAGCAGGACCAAGCCGCCTGTCCCGATGTGGCGACGTCCGTGGGTACTGATCGCCGCTGGCGTCGTGGTGCTGTTCTGGGCGCTCAGCAACATGTCCGGCTCATCAAACCTCATTCCCGAGGTGCGCGCCGCGTGGGCCGAGACATATGCCGGCGTCGGCAGCTGGCCGTCTTTCGCGCTCACCGATGACAACGGCGCCGATAACGTGACGGTGGAGGCGCAGCTCCAAGACACACCACAAGGACGCGAGGAAGCGATGGGCCTATGCCGAGCGGTGTCCTCACTCGGCGACCAAGTGACCTCGGAATGGCGGCGCACCTACGTGACCGCTGGACCGCGCGGGAAGTTCCTTGCAGAATGCCGACCCGCGCGATGAGCGGCCGGAAGCCCCGGAACGCCGGCTGGGCTGCTGCCGCGATGCTGGTACTAGCCGCCTGCGGTGGGTCCGAGCTGGACGCATTCTTGAAAGAGCTCGAGAACGGCGCCTCGTGCACGCGCCTGTTCGAAATCCGCAACGGCTGGGACTCCGATAGCCCTCACGTGGAGACAGCGAACGAGCGGCTACGGGACATCGGCTGCTACTCGGCACAGTCTAGGCGCACCGACGTAGGGTAGTCGCTGTCCCACGCTCGTCCCACGATGGGCAAAGAAAGAACAGCCCCTGTCCTGTTTTCGCAGGTCAGGGGCCGTTTCTCGTGGTGGGCGATACTGGGTTTGAACCAGTGACCTCTTCCGTGTCAAGGAAGCGCGCTACCGCTGCGCCAATCGCCCGGGGTGTTGGTGAGAGTGGATCACCAGAGTCGAGGTGGAGACGGGATTTGAACCCGTGTAAACGGCTTTGCAGGCCGCTGCCTCGCCTCTCGGCCACTCCACCGTGAAGGCGGTCTTCGAACCTTCCGAGCGGATGACCGGCCTCGAACCGGCGACCTCAACCTTGGCAAGGTTGCGCTCTACCAACTGAGCTACATCCGCACGCATCCCATCTCTGGGGTGCGTGGAGAGACATTAGCAAGTGGCTGGCGTGAATCCAAACCGGGGGTCACATCAGCGTGGTTCTCCGCCGACATCTCGTGCACGACTGCTCCGAGGACGATCAGGATGACGCCCAGCACGTCGGTCACTAGTGCACCGGCCAGGCCTCGCAGAGGGCGGGCAGGGGGGTACGCGGAGGTCCTCACCGAAGCAGAGCTCGAGGTACAGAGCTCAAGGCACGGAAGGCCCACATCCTCGCGAGCGTCGGAGAGGCGACGTGCCATGTGCGACCGACGTCAGTCGCCGCCTCGCACCCGCGCCCGGAACCCGTTGACCATGCGGGCGCGCCGGGACATCACCTGCTGCTCGATCGCCCTCTCCTCCTCATCGGGGCTGAGGTCGGCGTCGCTCGAGGCCGTCGGTACCTCCAGCCAGTCCTCGAGGGACTCCTTCTGGTCGGTCTCGTCCGGCTGGCGTCGCACCCAGCTGCTCAGCCGCTCACGGAATGAGCGCTGGTCCTCGATCGGGTACAGGTGGCGCACAGCCGCGTTGAGGCCCGCCCCGATGAGGACAGCGATCGCGAGGAAGTACAGCCAGATGAGGATGACGATCGGCGCGGACAGCGGGCCGTAGATCGAGGATCCGCCGAGCGAGCTGGCAATGACTCCCCGCACCACGAAGGACGACAGGACCCAGATACCGAGGGTGAGGAGAGCCCCTGGGACGTCGCGCAGCCAGCGACCACGCACGGGCGTCGAGATGTGGTACAGGCTGGTCAGGCTCGCCAGCGTGAGGAGGGTGACGACCGGCCAGTAGAACCACCCCAGCCAGCGCAGCTGCTCGGGGAGGATCTCACCGAGCAACCCGGGACCGATGAGGACCAGCGGGATGGTGATGATGCCGACGATCAGGGCCACCACATACAGGGAGAACGACAGCGCCCGCTGCGGGACGATGCCGCGCACCCCGGACTGGCCGTACATGATCGAGATGGTGTCGACGAACACGTTGAGCGCGCGTGACCCCGACCAGAGCGAGAGGAGGAAGCCGACCGAGATGAGGTCGGCGCGCCCACCGGCCAGGACATTGTCGACGGTCGGGATGAGCGTTGAGACGATGACGTCGTCGGTGAGGAAGCGCTGGGCCCACTCACGGATGCTGAGCCGCACCTGCTCGACGGTGTCCTCACCCACCCAGCGACCCACATACCCGAGGCCTCCGAACAGTCCCAGGATCAGCGGCGGCAGGGAGAGCAGTGCGAAGAAGCCGGCCTCCGACGCGAGCCCTGTCACCCGGTAGCGCAGGCAGACCCGGATGGTCTCGACGAGCAGCTGCCAGGCTGCGGTCAGGCCCGGGAGACGACCGAAGGCCTCCCGCCCCGATCGCGCTGCAGTCCCGATCATGCCCACGAGGCTCAACGGTATGCGACGGTTCCGTCCGGATGCCGCAGGCGCACCTGCAGCGAACCTCAGGTCTCGGCGAGCAGTTGCTTCTGCTCCTCGACGTCGAAGTCGACCTCCGGCCACTGCGGATCGAGCTCCTCGAGGTGCTCGATGAGGAGGTTCATCACGGCGAGCCGTGCGTACCACTTCTTGTCGGCGGGCACGACGTACCACGGGGCCACGTCGGTCGAGCACTTCTCGATCGCCGCCTGGTAGGCCTCCATGTAGTCCGGCCACTCCCGGCGCTGCTCGATGTCACCCGGGTTGAACTTCCAGTGCTTGTCCGGCCGGTCGAGTCGCTCCATGAGCCGCTCCTTCTGCTCATCGGAGCTGATGTGCAGCATCACCTTGATGACCGTCGTGTCGTCGCCGACGACCTCCTGCTCGAAGGCGTTGATCTCTCCGTACCGCTGCCCCCACTCCTCCGGGGGCACGAGGTTGTGCACGCGCACGATGAGGACGTCCTCGTAGTGGCTGCGGTCGAAGACCCCGATCATCCCGGGCTTCGGCAGCGCCTTGCGGATCCGCCAGAGGAAGTGGTGGCTCAGCTCCTCCTTCGTCGGCGACTTGAAGCTCGTGATCTCGGACCCCTGCGGATCCATCGCGCCGACGACGTGGCGCATGATCCCGCCCTTGCCCGAGGTGTCCATCCCCTGGATCACGAGGAGGACCTTGCGCTTCCCGCCCAGCTTGCTCTCCGCATACAGGCGCTCCTGCAGATCACCCGCCGTCTCGGCGAGCTCCGGCATGAGCGCCTCCCCGGCCTCCTTGTCGCCGTCGAAGCCCGGGGTCGATCCGGTGTCGAGGGCAAGCAGGTCGAACCCTTCCCCCGCCCTCAACGCAGCCCGGAAGCTCCCGGTCGCGGCCGGAGCGGCCTCCTTCTCCTTCGCCTTCTTCGACTTCGCCATGACGTGAGTCTGGCACGCCGTTCCCTTCCGCCGCGCCCAGTCGCGGTGGGACACTGGCGGCGTGTTCCTCACCGAGCCCGGGGACGACGCACTGCGCAGCCTGTATGTGGTGCCCACGTCTCCCGGGAACCGCACCCGTCCCTTCGTGCGCGCGAACTTCATCATGACCGTCGACGGCAGGGTCACCGGCCGGAACGGGCGGAGCTCGTCGATCAACAACCCGGCCGACAAGCGGGTGTTCGACCTGCTCCGGACCGTGTGCGACACCGTCCTCGTCGGGGCGGGCACCATCCGTCAGGAGGGGTACGGGCGGATCGAAGCGGGACCCGACGGAACCGCGCCCGACCTGGTCGTGGTGTCCAACTCCGGTGATATGCCCGACACGGTGCTCTCCTCACCGACCCATGACGGCGGCGTCCCTCGTGGCCAGGCGTTCCTCGCGACCCACGCAGGTGCTCCGCAGGAGCAGCACGTCGAGAGACTCATCTGCGGGGAGGAGTCGGTCGACGCGTCAACCCTGATGCACCTGCTCTACGAGCGCGGCTATCGCTCAGTGCTCTGCGAGGGTGGGCCGCACCTGGTCACGACTCTGCTCCAAGCCGGTCTCGTCGACCAGCTCGCGATGACGACCTCACCGATGCTCGTGGGGACTGCCGGCGAGGTGCTGATGACCACGGCACCTCTCGAGACGGACCTGACCTGGGTCGGGGGCGCCACCATCGACGGCACGGTCTTCGCCCTGTGGGACGTCAGCTCGTCGGCGTGACGAAGGACGACACAGTCTTCGCCCCGTGGGGCGTCAGCTCGTCCGTCTGACGAACGACGACACCGCTTCCTCCCAGCGAGCGGGGTCGGTGTTCCACAGCTTGCAGTGGCGTGCCACGGCCCACTCCTCGAACGTGACCAGGTCGGGCCGCGCCTCCGCGACCGCTCTGGACGGCCCGATGGGTACGAAGTCGTCTGCAACCGAGTGCATCACGAGCATGGGCGTGTGGAGCTCATCGGCCCGCGTCACCCAGTCGGTCTGCGCCACGTCGACGGCCTCGGAGACTCCCGCCAGCCACCGCAGTGACTGGCTGCCCATCACGGCACGGCTGAGCAGGCCGATGGGGCTCGGCAGGTTGTTCACCTGGGCGTGGTGGCGTAGGACGTCGCCCCAGTCGAGGACCGGGCAGTCGAGGAAGACGCCGGTGACGCGGTCCGCCAGGTCCGACTGCGCGAGAAGCTGCATGCAGATCGCTCCACCCATGGACCATCCGCCCAGGGTGATGGTCCGGGCTCCGGCGCGTACCGCATACCTGATGGCGTCCTCGATGTCCCGCCACTCCGACAGGCCGAGCGTGTAGCGACCGTCCGGACCGCTGGGTGCGTCCCTGTCATTGCGGTAGGCGGGGACGAGGACTGTGAGCCCCGCGGCGTGGAGTGGTCGCACCCCGCGCACGCACTCGAAGCGGAAGGCGCCACGGCCGTGGACGAGGATGGCCCACCGATCACTTGGCTCGGCCGCGGGGACGAGCCACGCCGGCAGCTCCCCGATCTCGGCGTCGATCGTGACAGCCTCCGTCGGCAGACCGAGGGCCAGGTCGGGGGGCTGGGCGTAGTAGTGCGAGTTGAAGCGGGCCGGACCCGGCTTGGGATCTCCGTAGTCGATGCCGAGCACCTCGCGCGTCACGGTGGTGTCGGTCATCGTGCGGATCTCCCCGATCCGCAGGTGCGCACTGCGGTCCTCGTTCCACAGGCCGTAGCGGCCCATCACCTCGCTCTCGAGGGTGCGCGTGAGGGTCACGGTCTCCTCGTCGAGGTCGTGGATCACGTGGTCGGTCGGCCCCTCCCCCTCGGGGGTGAGGACCCGTCTCGCGAAGTAGGTGGCCGCCCCCAACGACGCCGCTCCGGCGACAGCGGCCGAGCCGACGGCTGCGCGAGCAGCGGTGCGCGCGATCCTGTCCCACTGCATAGGGCTAGAGCGCTCCCCGCAGCACGTCGCCCAGGTCGTAGGAGACCGGCTCGTCGAGCTGGTCGAAGGTGCAGTCGCGCGGGTCCTTGTCCGGCCGCCAGCGGACGAACTGGGCGGTGTGGCGGAACCGCGGGCCCTCCATGTGGTCGTAGCGCACCTCGACGACGCGCTCGGGGCGCAGCGGGATGAAGGAGAGGTCCTTGCCCGCCGCCCAGCGACTGCCGCCGGCCGACTGAGGGGTGCGCGTGCCCTCCTCGAGGCGACCCCAGGACCAGGGGTGGTCCTCCCAGTCCGCGGTGAGCGGGGCGAGCTCCTCGACGAGGGCGCGGCGGGTGTCCATCGGAAGGGCGCCGATGACGCCGACGCTCGCGAGGTTTCCCTCGTCGTCGTAGAGCCCCAGCAGCAGCGACCCGACCGCGTCCGGACCGGACTTGTGCTCCCGGTACCCCGCGACGACGCAGTCGGCCGTGCGCTCGTGCTTGATCTTGAACATGGAGCGCTTGTTCGGCTCGTACAGGCCGTCCGCGGGCTTGGCGATGATCCCGTCGAGTCCGGCCCCCTCGAACTGGGTGAACCACCGGGCGGCGACCGCACGGTCATCCGTAGCTGGCGTGAGGTGGATCGGGGGTTGGCCGTCGGCGAGTGCCTCCTCCAACCTCGCGCGCCGCTCCCGGAACGGCCTGCCGGTGAGGTCGTCGTCGCCCAGTGCCAGTATGTCGAAGGCGACGAAGCGAGCTGGGGTCTCCTGACTGAGTTTGCGAATCCGACTGGCGGCCGGGTGGATCCGTTGACTGAGCAGGTCGAAGTCGAGCCGGTCCGAGCCGGGGGTCTCGACGATGATCTCGCCGTCGATGACCGCCCGCTCAGGGAAGTTCGCCAGCACCGCCTCGACGATCTCGGGGAAGTACCTCGTCAGCGGCTTCTCGTTGCGGCTGCCGATCTCGACCAGGTCGCCTGAGCGGAAGATGATCGACCGGAACCCGTCCCACTTCGGCTCGAAGAGCAGGTCGAGGCCGGCGAGCGCCTTGGCCTCCAACCCGGCAACCGGCTTGGCCAGCATCGGCGGAACCGGCGGGACCACCGGCATACCCCACTGCTCACGGTGCTCGGCGTCCCGGTCCGCCTTGGGCGCGAGGTACTCCGAGTCGGCCTTGTCGGTGCGCCGCTTGCTCGGCTGCACCCGGGGCGGCTCGCCAGGCATCTTCGGGTAGTCCGGTGGGAAGTTCAGCTCGCCCAGACCTCGCTCGAGGTCGGCTTCCCAGAGCCTGTGCGCCTCGTCGATCCGGCCGGAGGCCGCGTCCAGGCCTTCCCAGGCATCGCCGTGCTGCTCGAGCAGCGCCGGCACCGTGTGGACCGTGAGCTCGCGCGGGTCGACGTTCTCCAGGTCGGCCCAGCTCACCGGCATGCTCACCGGAGCCCCCGGGATCGGCCGCGGGCTGTAGGCGCTGGCGATCGTGCGGTCCCGGCACGCCTGGTTGAAGTCGACGAAGACGCGCTCGCCGCGCTCCTCCTTCCACCACGAGCTCGTCACGAGGTCGGGCGCGCGGCGCTCCAGCTCGCGAGCGATGCCGATGACCGCGTGCCGCACGTCGAGGAACTCGTGCGTCGGCTCGATCCGGCTGTAGACGTGGACACCCCGGTTGCCTGAGGTCTTGGCCCACCCCGTCAGGCCGAGCTCGCTCAGCAGGTCCTTGAGGAGGTATGCGGCGCGCACCGCGTCCTTGAAGTCCCGCCCGGGCTGGGGGTCGAGGTCGATGCGCAGCTCGTCCGGGTTGTCCCCCGCCGTGCGCCGGCCCTCCGCCGTGGTGCCGGCCCGCTTGACCGGCCAGGGGTGCCAGGTGACGGTGTTCATCTGGATCGTCCAGACCGCCGTCGCGAGCTCGTCGATGACGATCTGGTCGTGGCGTCGCCCACTCGGGTAGCGGCAGCGCACGACGGCGACCCACTCGGGCATCCCCTTGGGCGGGTTCTTCTGGTAGAACTCCTCGCCCTCGATGCCGTCGGGGAATCGCTGCAGGGTCACCGGGCGGCCGCCGATGTGTCGCAGCAGGTGCTCCCCCACCGCGACGGTGTAGTCGGCGAGGTCGCCCTTGGTGATGGCCGGCTTCCCTTCGTGCGCCGGCCACATCACCCGGTCCGGCGAGCTGATCCGCACCTCCCGCTCACCCTCGGGCCCGGGGACCTGCAGGACGCGGGCTTCGTTGCGGGGAGCCATGCTTGGCACCCTATCGGCTCGGTATGGTCTGAGCATGAGCCTCGAACGACCTGTCGCACCGAACCCGTACGACCTGCTGCCCCCTTGCCTGTCCTTCACGGTGACCAGCCCGGACATCACCGACGGTGAGCCGCTGAGTGACGACCAGGTGGCCGCGCTCGGCAACACCTCGCCTGCTCTGTCCTGGGAGGGCGCTCCCGAGGGGACCAAGTCCTACGTCGTGACGTGCTTCGACCCCGACGCCCCGACCCCGAGCGGCTTCTGGCACTGGGCCGTCGTCGACATCCCGGCAGACGTGACCTCGCTCGAGCGTGGAGCCGGCGCCGAGGGCGGCGCCGCTCTGCCGGAGGGCGCCTTCATGCTCCGCAACGACGGCGGGTCGGCATGCTTCATGGGCGCGGCCCCTCCCCAGGGTGATCACCCGCACCGCTACTTCTTCGTCGTGCACGCCGTGAGCGAGGAGACGCTCGGCATCGGACCGGACGCCTCGAACGCCGTCCTGTCTTTCAACCTCGCGTTCAAGACCCTCGGACGCGCGATCATCCACGGCACCTACCAGCACTGAGGAGGCCACCATGGCCCTGGAGCCGAGCGGCCGCAAGTATGCGGTCGACAAGTCCGAGGACGAGTGGCGCGTCCAGCTCTCGCCGCAGGAGTACCACGTGCTGCGCGAGGCCGGCACCGAGCGCCCCTTCACCGGGGAGTACACCGACGAGAAGCGCGTCGGCGTCTACGCCTGCCGCGCCTGCGGCACCGAGCTGTTCCGGTCCGAGACCAAGTTCGAGAGCCACTGCGGGTGGCCCTCGTTCTACGCACCGCTCGCCGGTGACCGCGTCGAGTACCTCGAGGACCGCTCCCTCCCCGGGCGTCCGCGCATCGAGGTCCGCTGCGCAACCTGCGGCAGCCACCTCGGCCACGTCTTCGAGGGCGAGGGTTACGACACCCCCACCGACCAGCGCTACTGCATCAACTCGGTGAGCCTCACCCTCGTGCCGGAGGAATGAGCCGGGCTCGCAAGGCCGCACCTGACAACGTGTGAGGAGAGTGTCGCCATGGCGGCACTCTCCTCACTCGTTCGGTGCAGGGGCGATCGTTCGAAGACGTATCAGCGCTGGCGTGCGATGAGCTCGCGCACCTCGACGCGCGGGCCGGTGAAGAACGGGATCTCCTCGCGCACGTGCAGCCGCGCACGGGAGGCGCGCAGCTCGCGCATGAGGTCGACGATCCGGTGCAGTTCGTCGGCCTCGAAGGCGAGGATCCACTCGTAGTCGCCGAGCGCGAAGGAGGCGATTGTGTTCGCCCGCACATCGGGGTAGTCCCGCGCCATCTGCCCGTGCTCGCGGAGCATGTCGCGGCGCTCGGCGTCGTCCAGGACGTACCAGTCGTAGGACCGCACGAACGGGTACACGCAGACGTAGTTGCGCGGCTCCTCGTCGGCGAGGAACGCCGGGATGTGGCTCTTGTTGAACTCGGCCGGCCGGTGCAGGGCGGCGTTGGACCACACGGGCTCGAGGTGCGCGCCCAGCCCGGTCCGGAGCAGCCGGTGGTAGGCGTCCTGGAGGTCCTCGATCCGCTCGGCGTGCCACCACACCATGAGGTCGGCGTCCGCACGCAGCCCGGCCACGTCGTACCACCCGCGGATGACGACACCCTGGTCGGCGAGCTCCGCGGACAGCGCCTCCACCTCAGCGGTCAGGGCGTGGCGGTCGGCGTCCCCCAGCGGGGTGCCGACCTTGAACACCGACCACATCGCATAGCGGATCGACTCGTTGATCTCGCGCATGCGGGACGGGCTCGGCTTGGCGGGGGCGGGACGCTCGCTCATGGGACTGACCTCTCTTCGGACGATCTCGACGCCTGCAGCCGGTCCGCGGCGGCGCGGGCGGAGGCGATGACGGCTGGGATACCGACACCACGGTATGCGGCGCCACAGACCTCCAGTCCGGGCACCCCCTCGATGGCCGCCTCGACAGCAGCGATCCGCTCGAGGTGGCCGACCGCATACTGCGGAAGCCCGCCACCCCAGCGCTGGACGTGACTGTCGACGACGGGGGCGAGCGGGAACCCGACAGCCTGCCCGACCTCGCGGACCGCGACGTCGACGAGCTCCTCGTCGGAGACCTGGAGGGGCGCGACCTCTCCTGCCCGGCCGACCGAGGCGCGGAGGAAGACGACGTCGTCGCGCAGGTCGCCGACCCAGGACCACTTGTTCGAGCTGAACGTGCTCGCCTTGATCGTGCGCGCGTCGGTGGCAGGGACGAGGAAGCCGGACCCGGGCAGGACGTGACCCGCGGCGTCCAGCGCACGTCGGTCGACCGCGAGGGTGATGACGGCCATGGACGCGACCTCGATGCCGGCCATGGTCGCTGCAGCGGCCGGAGCGACCCCGGCGAGCAGTCGTCCCGCGGACGGAGGCGGCACCGCGAGGATGACCGATGTGGCCTCATGGACGGAGGGGCTGGGCACCGGCCCACAGGTGAGTCGCCATCCGGCCTGCGTCCGGGCCAGCTCGCGGACTGTCACCCCGGTCTCGATGCGGACCCCAGCGGCCCGCAGCGAGTCCTGGAGCTGCTCCGGCAGGCGTCCGAGACCGCCGACGATCCCGCAGAATGCCCCGGCCCCGGCTCGCGTACCTGCTCGAGCAGCGGCCGCGGCCTGGGCCGCGCCGAGCATGCTCTCGCCACGCAGTGCAGCAGTATGAAGAGCGGGGACGCTCGCCGCCATGGACAGCTGCCGGGCCTGAGCCGCATACACCCCTCCCAGGAGGGGCTCGACGAGCCGGTCCACGACCGCGTCGCCCAGGCGCGCAGCGAGGTACTCCCCCACCGCGACGTCACCGCTGAGCTCGACCGGCCACGGCCGCTCGTCACGCAGTCGGTCGACCTCCTCGTCGGTCAGGAGACCCCGGACCGCCTCCGGGTCCGCGGGTACGCCCATGAGGGTGCCGGTCGGCAGCGGCCACAAGCGGTCTCGTGACCACACCGACGCGCTCGTGGTGGCAGGGGTGGTGAGCGCGTCCCCGAGCCCGACTTCGCGAACCAGCTCCGGAGCCTCGGGACGGACGGCGAGCATCGACTCGGCGCCCACATCGAGTCGGCTCCCGGCCACCTCGGCGAGGGCCAGCTTGCCGCCCACCCGATTCGATGACTCCAGAACTGTGATGTCGGTCGGCGGCGTCCCACTGGCCAGAAGGTGCCATGCTGCGGTCAACCCCGCGATGCCGGCTCCCACGACGATGACGGTCATAGCGACACTCTCGCCGTTGATCGAACCGTGACCAAATCGGGCGGACCCTTCCACCCGCTCGAGGCGTCATAGCGGAGTACGCCCCGGAGCGCGGTGCTCCCGCTGGAACCGAGTGAAAGGCCCACGACCATGGCTCAGCCCGACCTGACGCAGCACGTGACCAAGCCCGTCCCGGGCGCGCGGAGTCGGCGGCGGAGCGCCAGGCGTACGGTCCTCGCGGCTGCAGCACTGCTGGCCGTGCTGCTCGGCGGGTGCTCGGCACAGGACATGAGCGCCGGCGACAGTGGGGCGCCGGTCTTCGAGGATGGCGCGGTCTCCGACTACGACAGCTCTGGGGGCGGCGCCGGCGTCGTCGGGGATGTGGCCGGCGATCGTGACGCGCCGAGGCCGGGGACAGATGTCGGAGCGAGCGAGAGGTACCGCGTGCGCGAGGCCTCCCTGGGCCTGAAGGTCGACGACATCGCCGAGGCAGCCGAGCAGGTCCGTCAGGTGGCCGCCGAGGCAGGCGGCTCGGTCATCGACGAGCGGTTCGGCGACGAGTACTACGGCCCGGAGGGCACCTCGATCGAGCGCTTCGGCACCATGACGATCTCGGTGCCGAGTGAGCGTCTCGACGCGACCCTCGAGGACCTGTCCCGGGTCGGCGAGGTGCGGACCCGGTCGAGCAGCTCCTACGACGTCGAGGACGAGTACGTCGACGTCGAGGCGCGGATCGCGACCCTCGAGGCGAGCATCGACCGGATGCGCGCCCTCATGGAGCAGACCGAGGACATCGACCAGATCGTCTCCCTCGAGACCGCGCTCAGCGCCCGGCAGGCCGACCTCGACTCACTGCGCGCCCGCCTCACCTCGCTGCAGAACCGCATCGCGATGTCGCCGGTGCACGTCACACTGACGACGACCGACGACCTCGGACAGCCAGAGGGAGGTATCACGGGAGCGCTCAAGGACGCGTGGAACGCCTTCACCAGGTCCGCCGCAGTGCTCATCACCACGATCGGCGCGCTGCTCCCCTGGCTCGTCGTCGGCGGCCTTGCTCTGTGGCTGCTCACCGCCCTGATCCGCTGGGTCCGCGCCCGCCGGCACGGCCGCTCCAGCAGCGCCACCACTGACCCAGCGCAGCGGCCCGTCCGGCCCGAGACCAAGGATCCCAAGACCTCCTGAGCGCTGCGGGTCGCTCAGCCCCGGCGGCTCACCTCGTGCACGTGCTCCACGACCCGGGTGAGGACCTCCGGGTCCGTCGTCGGGAGCACGCCGTGACCGAGGTTGAAGATGTGGCCAGTGGCTGAGCGACCGGCACGCACGATCTGCTCGATCCGCTCGGCCAGGACCGGCCAGGGCGCGAAGAGCAGGGCCGGGTCGAGGTTGCCCTGCACCGCATACTGCGGCCCGAGCCGCTCGATGGCGTCCCGC
>Ga0209312_1001873_pt1 | contig 14594 bp, 12 predicted proteins | sample BioC13SIPDNA_4_FD_185744 | JGI IMG/M metagenome (GOLD analysis project Ga0209312, IMG submission 185744) | Anaerobic biogas reactor microbial communites from Washington, USA - Biogas_R1_B C13 SIP DNA (SPAdes) (version 2) | ecosystem: Engineered > Bioreactor > Anaerobic > Unclassified | place... | reverse complement strand
GGAAAAAATCATTTCCCAGCATCAATTTCTCTTCGAGGTGATCGGAAACAGGGACCACTGGAAGGCCCGCGATGCTGTGAACGAACACCTGACCAAGGTGAACTACGATCTCGGGAAACTCCGCCGGGAGTATCCCTCCTACTTCAGGACCACCCAGGGGAGGTGAGGAACGAAAGCCTTCTATGTCCTTCAGCGTCGGCGGTCGAAGGTACCCCCGGAACGTTCGCGGGGGAGGCAGAATTCGGTTACTGAAAGGAGACACACTCGATGAAAAGAATTGCACTTCTTGTTGCGGCGGCACTTCTCGTTTCCGTTGTTTTCGCTGCCGGCGCCTTTGCGGAGAAGAAACCCGAATACACCCTCAAGCTCGGCCACCTTGCCAACGCCGAACACACGTGGCACAAGGGCTGCCTGAAATTCGCCGAGATCGTCGAGCAGAAGACCGGCGGAAGGGTCGTTGTCCAGGTGTTCCCCAACGAGCAGCTCGGGAAGGAAATGGAAGTCATCGGCAATATCCAGTCGGGGATCGTCGACATGCTCATCACCGGCGAGTCCATGATGAACTGGGCTCCCCTGTGCGGCCTCATCGCCGTTCCCTACATGATCAGGGACTCTGCCCACATGGAGAAGATCGTCGAGGGTGAAGTCGGCCAGGCCATCGAAAAGGAAGTCATCGAGAAGGTCCGCCTTCGTCCCGTGTCCTGGTTCGAGCGGGGTGCCAGGAACCTCACGTCCAACAGGGAGATCAAAAAACCTGAAGACCTGAACGGCCTGAAGGTCAGGGTCCCCAATGTGCCCCTTTTCGTGGCCACCTGGGAAGCCCTCGGCGCGAAGCCCACGCCCATGGCCTTCTCCGAGGTGTTCACCTCCCTGCAGCAGGGGATCATCGACGGCCAGGAGAACCCCTACGACCTGATCAAGAGCGCCAGCTTCTTCGAGGTCCAGAAGTTCGTCAACATGACCGAGCACGTGCGCGGGTGGATCTACCTCGTCATCGGCGAGGAGAAGTTCCAGAGCATGCCGAAGGACATCCAGGACATTATCCTCGAAGCGGGCAAGGAAGCCCAGGTCTACGAGCGGCAGCTCTTCAGGGCCGAGCAGAACCAGCTTGTCCAGGACCTCAAGGACAAGGGAATGACCTTTGTCGAGGTTGACAAGGCAGCCTTCATGAAGGTCGCCGAGCCTGCAGTCCTGAAGTTCCTTTCCCCGGAACTCCAGGAGATGTACAAAAAGATCGTCGCCATCCAGTAGCAGCCGACATGACCCCGGGGACCCTGAACGGCCCCGGGGTCGTTATCCTTGGTGAGAGATGAGGAATGGCAGTCATGAGAAAACTTTGGTCGCTAATCGGCCGCGTGCTTGAGATCGGTTCCATCCTTTCATTCCTCGGCCTGGTGGCGGTGGTGCTTCTCCAGGTGTACGCCAGGCTCTTCCTGCCGAAATCACCTCACTGGACGGAAGAGGCATCCCGGTTTCTCTTCATCTACACGGTGAGTTTCGCCTCGGGGCTGGCCATCAGGGAACGGGCCTTCGTGAACGTGGACGTGTTCACGAACATGCTGCCGCAGGCCGCGCAGCGATGGCTCCAGATCCTGCTGGACTTTCTTGTCGCGGCGTTCATGGCCGTGGTGTTCTACTATTCGCTGAAGAACCTGGGGATCGGCAGAATGCAGACATCGGCGTCCCTCCGCGTTCCCATGCACTACATTTTTGCGTCCATGTCGATCCTGTCGGGAACAGTGGTCCTGTATTCGATGGCGTCGGTTTTCAGGGACGTCCGCCTTGCCGCGGGGGGAGGGAACTGATATGGTGGCCGCACTTTTCATCGTCTTCCTGGTGCTTCTTTTTCTCGGTCTTCCCATCGCCTTCTGCCTCGGCATATCATCCCTCGTCTACCTGTGGATGGCAGGCATTCCCCTCATCGTCATCCCCCAGAAAATGTACTCGGGCATTGACGTCTTCGTGCTGCTGTGCATTCCGGGCTTCATCCTCGCCGGCAACCTCATGAACCGGGGAGGGATTTCGGACAGGATCATCGGATTCTGCAACGCTCTCGTCGGCCATATCCAGGGCGGGCTGGCCCAGGCGAACATCGTGGCCTCCATGATTTTCGCAGGCATCTCGGGAACGGCGGTGGCGGACACGGCCAGCCTCGGCGCCATCCTCATCCCCGCCATGCAGAAAGAAGGCTACGACGTGGACTTCTCCTGTGCGGTCACCGCGGCGTCGTCCACCATCGGTCCCATCATCCCCCCCAGCATGCCCATGATCATCGCGGGAACCCTGACCGGACTCTCGGTGGGAAGGCTCTTTATCGCAGGCGCCATTCCTGGACTGCTCCTCGGGTTCGGCATGATGATCGTGACACATTTCATCGCGAAGAAGAGAAACTACCCCAAGGGTGAAAAAGTGCCCCGCCGCATGCTTTTCAGGGAGTTTTGCGGGGCTTTCTGGGCCCTCATGCTCACGGTCCTCATCCTCTACGGCATCGTCGGCGGCTTTTTCAGCCCCACCGAAGCGGCCATGGTGGCCTGCCTCTACGCCGTGGTGGTGGGAATTTTCGTCTACAAGGACCTTTCATTCCGTGATCTTCCCATGCTGCTCCTCGAGGCCTCGATCACCACGGCGTCCATCATCGTCCTGGTCGGGCTGGCGAACCTTTTCGCGTGGATATTGACGAGCGAACAGATCCCCCAGATGGTGGCGGATTTCCTCCTGGGGATAACGAAGAACAAGTACCTCATCATCCTGATGATCAATATTCTGCTGCTCTTCGTGGGGACCTTCATGGAGACCATTGCCGCGCTGCTGACCCTCTTCCCCACGCTGCTCGCGGTGGCCCTCCAGGTGGGCATCGACCCGATCCACTTTTCCATGATCGCCGTTCTGAACCTCATGATCGGGCTCACCACGCCTCCCGTGGGAGTGTGCCTCTTCGTGGCGTCGAGCATCGGCAAGATCTCCATCAGCCGGATCGCCATAGCCAACATACCCTACCTGCTCGTGAGCATCTTCGTCCTGGGGCTTGTGTCCTACAATACCCGCCATTTCGACCTGGCTGCCGAACCTGCTGTTCGGAATGTAGTCTTTCTGCGGGCACCCCGGATGCGGGACCTGATAAAAAAGGGGCTGCAGGCGATTTCGCCTTCAGCCCCTTTTTTTTCAGCCGAGGTATTTCCGAAGGGTGCCCCTCACGGCGCCCGGGCCGGCGGTCATCTCGGCGAAAAAGCCTTCTATCTTCTCTCCGAGACCGGCCTCGTACAGATCCACGGTGAAGATTCCCCGGTCGGAGAGGATGGGGCGGAGAACCCCTCGGGCCGACTCCGGTTCCCCGAGGCGGACCGGTGCGAGCAGGGGCCTGAGGGTTTCCAGGAGAGGATCGGGGCTCAGGGGCATATCTCCGCCCCTGTCGTCCAGCCCCATGAGGTACCGGCACCAGGCGGCCAGGGTCAGGGGAATGAAGGTCAGGCCCGCAGGATCCAGCCCTTCCCTGTCCCTGTAGGCCCTGATGGTGCCCCCGAACCGGATGCCCACCTTCTGGGAGGTGTCCATGGCGATTCTCTGGGGGGCGTCGGGGATGTTCGGGTTGGGGAGCCGCTCCTCGATGACCTCCCTCAGGAAGTCGAGAGGATGGATGATGCCGGGGTCCTCCGCCACGGGAAGTCCCTCCACGTAGCCGATTTTTTCCACCAGCCGCTTCAGGTCGGGGTCCTTCATCTCGTCGGCGATGAGGGTGTACCCCAGCAGGCAGCCGAAGACCGCCAGTGCGGTATGGAGGGGGTTCAGGCACGTTCCCACCTTCATCCTCTCCACCCGGTCCACCGTCTCCCGGTCGGTGAAGTAGGCACCGGCAAGCTCCAGGGGCGGCCGCCCGTTGGGGAAGTTGTCCTCGATGACGAGGTATTCGGGGCGCTCGGCGTTCACGAAGGGGGCGATGAAGGAGTGCTTTTCGGTGCGGAGGGTGTCCCCCGTCCCCAGCCCTAGGGCATTGAGCCGGTCCCGGACCCTCTCCGAAGGGCGGGGGGTGATCTTGTCGATCATGGTCCAGGGAAAGGACACCTTTCCCGACTCCCTGAGCCACCGGACGAATGTCTCCTCCACCAGGCCGTTTGCTGCCCAGCCCCTGGCGATTTCCTCCAGGGATGCCTTCAGCCGGTCCCCGTTGTGGGCACAGTTGTCCATGCTCACGAAGGCCAGGGGAAAACCTCCCGCCGTGAATCGGGCATAGGCGAGGGCCGCCGTCTTCGACATGGCGTGTCCGGGTGCCGAGGGCCCCTTCTTCAGGTCTTCGGCGATCTCGGGGGAATACGTTCCCGAAGGTGTCTTCAGGCTGTAGCCCTTTTCCGTGATGGTGAAGCTGACCATCCTGAGGGAGGGCGCACGGAAAATTGCCTGAAGCCGTTCCCAGTCCGTTTCACAGGCGGGGTCTCCGGCAAGGGTGGTACAGATGCTGGCCACCACCGTCATGTCCAGCCTTCCGTCCGGTTCCATGATGACCGCCAGGCTCAGGTTGTCGAAGGGGGTGTACATGGTCCCGATGGTCTGCCAGTCGTAGGTCTTGACGGCGATGATGCCTGTTTTCGCATGTCCTGCGTCGAGGAGTTTCTGCTGCATCAGCGCGGGAAACACACGGAAAATGTTCCCCGCCCCGAAATGGACCCATTCCGGCGTTTTTTCCGTTTCCCGTACCATGGCGACTATGTCGAAAGCGGGAAGGGCGATGCCTGCCTTTTCCCAGGCCCCCCTGTCCTTCAGGCCGTTCCTGTTGAGCTGCAGCATGGGCATTCCTCCGTTTCGGGGATCCGAAGTCTTTCCGGCCGACGTTGCGTCCGTTTCCGTATTATACCCCCTCGTCGGAGGCAGGGCGGTTGTCGTCCTTTTCAGCTTCCGGGTCGCTCCCGCATTTTCTGAAAAAAAAAAGTCCTCCTCATGGTAGAATGTTCGACAGAAAAGCAGTTTTTCAAGATCCCCTGTACCGGGAGGGGAAAGTCTGTCTGCTCCATGGTGATGGAGCTATTTCACGAGAAGGAGTCGATGAAAAATGGCGAAGACGTTCATGACCTCGTCGAAAACGGATGGCGGAGATTCTGCGGAGTTTGATTTCATTCTTTCTCCCTCGATTGCGGGTTTTCTTTACCCTCTGGTTGTGCCGACGCTGGTGTTTCTTGCCCCCTTTATCCTGGTGAGCATTTTCCCGAACATGCTGTCCGCGATCGGCCTGAACGTGGGCAAATGGACGCTCCTCATGTGGGGCCTCCTGCTGACGGCGGCAAACGTGGGGATACAGGAATTCCGCCGCAGGAGCAGGAAACTGAAGATGCACATCGACTACATCGTGTACTGCACGGGGATTTTTTTCACTTCCTCGGAAAAGGTCTTTATCCAGGACATCAAGACCACGGAACTTACGAAGACCGTCTTTGAACGGATTTTCAACCTCGGTACGATCAAGATCGCCACTGCCGGAACCGACGGTTACGAAATCGAACTGAAAGGGTTCTCCAACCCTGACGAAATAATACGGTACATAGCGGTTCACAGGAAAGAAGGGGAATAGACTCCATGGTTCCCGCCCCCGGAAAGGGTGTGCCCTGAAGATGGCGGCCCTTCTTCCGGCGTTTCTCGGGGTGAATGTCATCGCCTTCGTCCTCATGGGGTGGGACAAGCTGATGGCAAAAGCGTCGGCAAGGCGCATTCCGGAAAACACCCTGCTCCTTGCCGCCCTGTTCGGAGGAGGGGCGGGGGCGTTTCTCGGAATGAAGCTGTTCCGCCACAAGACGCAGCATCCCCGCTTCTTTCTCGTGCTTCCGGTGCTGGCGGTTCTCCAGGTGGGAGCACTGGCCTACTTCGTTATGTGACCTTTTCCCGGGGCCGCCTCCGGTGCGGTCCCGCAGACCGGGGAGGTGGGGCGGCAATGGCTGCAGAAGCAATCCGTCTTCAAAAGGGGGGAGGCTTCCATTGCCCCTTGCCCCGGTGGTGGAGCCGCGCCTTCCTGGCCGCGGTGCTGTCGTTGTTTTTCGCCCTGTTCCAGTCCCCTGCCGCGGAAGCGGTGGGGCCATGGGCTCCCGTCATCGGTGCCGCCACCGGACCGGGCGGCGCCCTGTATGTCCTCACCTCCGAAAAGGGAGGGCTCTTCGTCTCCGGGGACGGCGGCAGGCGCTGGAAAAACCTCGGCGCCGGCCTCCCCTCTTCCCTTCTTTTTTCCCTTGACGTTTCCCCTGAAGGACGCCTCTTCCTCGCATCCTTTGATGAACTCCTTACGTCCGCCGACGGCGGCTCCGCCTGGAAATCCCTGAAGGGCGGCGGTGGAGTGAACCGGTTTTTCCCGACATCGGGAAACACCCTTCTGGCTGTTTTCTGGGATTCCGGCATCCACTGGGCTTCCTCGTCGGGGGATGCCTCTTTCGAAAAATCCGGGGGAGAAGACGGTTCCTTCCCGGTTCTGGATCTGCTGGACGAAGGGCATGGCAGGCTCCGTGCCGCCGCCTTCGGAAGAGGGGTGCTTTTTTCCGGAGACGGGGGGAGAACCTGGAGCCCCGATGATCCGGGAATCGAAAACGTCTTCCCGCTGGCGTTGGCCCGCAGTTCCGCCACCGGGACGGTATTCGCCGGAACCCTCGAGGGCGGTGCCTTCCGGAAGGAGGAAGGATCCCCTTGGGTCCCTGCATCGGAAGGCCTTCCGTCCTTCTGCACGGTCCAGGCCCTGGCCGCCGACGAAAAGGGGGTACTCTGGGCAGGAACCCACAAACAGGGACTCTTTTTATCCTTCGACGACGGAAGAACGTGGAACCCCTTTCCCGCCGGGACGGAAAAAGACCTGTCCGTCACTGTCCTGGTTCCCTTCCGGAAAAAAATCCTCGCGGGAACCTCCTCCGGGGAACTGTTCCTGGCCGACGAGGAGAAGGGGGCCGTCACGGAACTGCTCCCCTCCGACCCCGTTGTGGGGCTTGCCGGGGTTGACGGCAGACTGCTGTGCCTCTCCCGCTCGGGAGAGGTGTCGGTTTCTTCGGACGGGGGGGCCCGATGGACATCCCGGGGAAGGAGCGCCGGAGGAAAAGCTCTCTTCCTCACCGCCGTCCCCGGAGGCCGGCTCTTCGCCGGAACGGAGAAGGACCTCCTTTTTTCCCGGGACGGAGGGCTTGCCTGGACGTCCATTCCCCTTCCCGAAGGAACGGTGTTCACGTCCCTGGCAGGAACCGCCGGCGGAGAGCTCTTCGCCGGGACGGCGGGGAGCGGTCTCTACCGGTCATCCGACGGCTGGTCATGGCAAAAAGTCGATGAAGTTCAGGGAGCCCGGGTCCATTCCCTGCGGTCCTCTGACGGAACGGTCATCGCGGCCGGAACGGACGCAGGATTTTCCGTCTCGCTGGACGGCGGCCTTTCCTGGAAGAACGAAGAGGTGATCTACGGGATTCTCTCCCTGGCCTTCGACGGGCAGGGGCGGCTGTGGGGGGCCTCCCGGACGGGGCTCTGGAATTTTCCGCTCCCCGAAGGGGAGATCACCGAGGCGCAGGCGGCAGGTTTCGACTGGTCGCCCCTTGAATATTTCACCGACCTTTTCCCGGGGGAAGGGAACGGCCTGATCGCCCTCCTGGGGGAAAGGGCGGTACGCCTCCTTCCCGGGGAGGCACCGGGATCCTTTTCCCTCAGGGAGACGAACCTGTCCAACGTCAGGGTCCTGTGCTCCCTTCGGGACACCGGGGGCGCCCTGCTTCTGGGGACGGAGCGGGGTCTCTTCCGTTCGACGGACGGAGGGGCCACATGGTCGGAAATTGCGTTGCCCTGATCCGGGGGCGGGGAGAATCGGGGTGAGCCTCATGAGAGAACTGTATCGAAGGCTGGCGGTGTTCCTGCTGCTCTTTATCGCTCTTGTCTGCTTCTTTTCCGTCCGGGGCAGCTTTGTCAGGCTGTATGCGGCGGACATGGGCAGGGAATACCGCTCAGAATACAGCCCGTCCCAGGGGCTGTTCGGAGCGCAGGCCGCAGGGGGCCGGTTCATCCGGTCGATCACGCCCTTCCGCACCATCGCCGGCTTCATCGATTCGAAAACTGACGGACGCCTCCTGACCGTGGAGGGAGACCCGTGGCCGGAGATCTTCGCCGGGGCCGCGGCACCGGCGGGCTACGGCGCGACTGCCTGGAGGGAAGCCGGTGAAGCCTACCTGAAAAGCCTGTACTTCCACGGGGAAGAGGAGCCCTTTCCGGCTCTCCTCGCCGGGCTGGCGGAAAAGGGAGAGTCTTTCTCGTACCTGAAGCTTCGTACCGCTGAAGGCCCCCGTTTTCTCGCCATGACCGTCGAGGGCCCGGGCACGGCGCTCGGCAACGGGGTCCCGGCCGGGCTGGCACGGCCTTTCCGGTCGCTGGCCCTCGTGCCCCTGATCCTCGGCGCGGCGGTCTATTTGTTCCTCCCTAGAAGAAAAATTCCTCCCGGATCCGTCGTGTACCCCAGGTGGTCCGCCGTTTTCCTTCCGGACCTGCTCTCCTATATCATGTCGGGAATCTTCCTGGGGCTTCCCATGGTGCTCTGCGTTCACATCTTCGACAGGGCCGGTTTCCTCGACTTCCGGTACGGCAGCGCCTGGTTCACCCTTGTATTCTGGAGTATCGGGCTGATCTTCGCCTCCATCCTCTGGTGGTCGTCGAAGTACGCCTCCTTCGCCCTGCAGATTCTGCCGGGGGAACTGTTCCTGAGGACCCTTGGGCGGGAACGGACCATCGCCTTCGAGGATATTGTCTCGGCCGGTTTCGTGGATTACAGGCCCCCGAAATGGCTGCGGACGGTCATGTTCATCGCGGGTCTTGTGAACTGGCGCATGATGGGGCAGGCATTGCTCCTTTCGGGCCGCACGGACTGGGGAATGGAGCTTTTCCTTCGGAGCGGCGGGTCGGAGCGTTTCCTGTGTTCCGGCATGCCGGGAGCGGGGAAAATTTTCGAGGCCCTCCTCCTTCACAAAGTACCCCTTTCTGAAGAGCTTCAGCGGGCAGCGGAAGGAACGGGTGCTTCCTGACCGGAAGATGGGAACTGAGCATTCTTTTCTAAGGCGGTGATGAAATGGGAACAGAGTTGAACCGTTGTTTCAGGGGACTGCCCGTTCAGAGACTATGCCGTTCCCTTGCCCTGGCCGGCCTGCTTGCGTGCTTTTCCGCCCCCCTGCCGGGAGGAGCGGAAAGCTCGCCCTCCCCATCGAACGAAGAACTCCGGCACCGGATCTCCGTGCTTGAGCAGGCCCTTCTTCTCCGGAACGAGGGCCATCGCATGGAGGCGGAGGGAAATGTCCCCGGAGCCATGGAGGCCTACCGGAAAAGTTATGTCCTGTACCCCGATCCCCGTCTTGAGGAAAAGATTCTCTCCTTCCGCCCCGACCTCCAGCCTCTGAAGGACAGGATAGCCTATCTCGAAAGCCTTCGTGCGGCGAAGAAGACCGGGACGGCGACAGCCTCCGCGCCTCCCGCAGCGCCTCATGAGGGCGGCGGAGTTTCCGCCGGGCAGGACAACCCCGACTGGAGGACCTACCCTGATCTGCCGGCGGAAAAGAAGGCCATCGGGGAGGTTTTTTCCTCCTTCCGCAGCGCGCTGAAGGCGGGGGACATCGGGAAGGCGGCAGTATGCGTGGACGAGAGCCGCCGGGAGACCTACGCTGCCCTCTTTGAAAAAAAACCGGAGGCCATGCCTTCCTTCGCCGCCCTTCTCGAGGGCGCGGAGATGAGTTTCCTGAGCGCCCCTGAGAACGCCGACCCCGGGACCACCAGCACGCTGCGGACCTCCGAGTACGCGGTGGACGTGGGGGGATTCACCTTCTACGTGCGCTGGGTCAAGGTGGACGGCAAATGGCTGCTCTTCGATTTCTGACCGCCCGGGAAGGAGGGACGGAGCAATGACTGTGCATGATCGCATTCTGAAAATGGGAACCGCTGTTCTCGCGGGACTTCTGCTGTTCGCGGCGGTCTCTCCAGCCCATGGATGGAGCCAGCACCCCCACCGCCAGGTCAATATGGAGGCGGTGAAGCTGTTCCTGTCCCAGGCCGGGGGCAAGGAAAAATTCGCACGGGGACCTTTCTCCCGGAAGGGGCTTTCAGAACCGCTGCGCGGCGCCGCAGTGACCAGCTCTTCCCTGCTCGCCTCGGGGTTCGTCTCCGCGGAGGCGGCCCTTTCCGCCCAGTCCTGGATCATCAATGGGGGAGACTGGGCGGACGAACCCCACCTTTATTCTTCCGTGCGGCATTTCTACGATCCCCTCGGCCTGTCGGGCTCGGCCTGGCTCACGGACCAGAGCGAGGTCCACGGCCACTATGACAGCCCGTCCATCGACGCCCGGACATGGGGGCTGACCCATTCGGACAATCCCTTCAGCTTTTTCGTGGCCCTGTCGGCCTACAAGGCTGCCCTCGAGGTAAGGGACGACCTTCCCCTTCCCCCGGCCCTGGGCTCCCTCCATTTCAAGACGTCACTGAGCCTGGCCCCGAAAGACCATGACGACCAGCGGAGCCTCCAGCTTTCCAGGGCCTACCGGGCCCTTGGGGAGTCCATGCACATGCTCGCCGACATGACCCAGCCGGCCCACGTGCGGAACGACTCCCACCCGGCGGACGAGCCCATCGAGGCGGCCACCTTCAGCGACCATGTCCGACGGGCGGCGTCGGCACCCTTCGTCGATTCGAGAATCCGGCCCTTCCTCGCCAGCGCGGGGGGCAGGCTCCAGGAACCCGCGGAACTCTTCCAACGCGTGGCTTTCTTCGTCAACGGGACGTTCTATTCCCTGGACACCGTCTACGACAAGGAATCGAAGGTCCTGCCGAACAACCGGCAGAAGGGCTACCCCTCACCGCAGCTGAAGGACCTGGCGGTTGAAAAAAAGAAGATTCCCGGCTTCGTCGGGGAAAGGGAAGTCCGGAGATTCTACGGCGTCTTCGACAGCGAACGGGCGGCCATGATCCAGGACCGTCTCAGTTTCCACTGGTTCGACCCGGAGCAGTCCTTTCTGTCCGGTTTCGAAGGGGCAAAGGAAAAGGGGGGAAGGGCGGTTGCCGCCGGCCTGGGAAGGCTGGGTCCCTTCCAGGTTCCCCACGCCTTTGCAGCGGAGCAGGGCAGAATTCTCCTCCCCGTGGCCATCCACGCCTGCGCCGACCTTATGGATCTCTTCTATCCCACCCTCGAGCTGAAGGCGGAATTCAAGGAGATGGAGTCGGAGATGGAGGGGGCCGATCCCCGGGCGACGCCGGTCCGGATCATCGAAGTGACGGCTTCCATGAAGCACCATGCGGAAAAGGATCCCGCATGGAAAGCCGGCGGACTGACAATCCAATACTCCGGCCCGGCCCTTCTCGTGGTGAAAGAGAAGGACAAAACGGCTTACGAGAGAAAAATCCTCTTTGTGAAAGGCGAGCCGAAGCAGATCGAGACAGCGGACGGAAAAATGGAGGAGGCCCCCGTTCGGCTGTTTGCCGCCGGAACTGCGGGACCTCTGAGCGAAGAGGAGCTTTTTTACGAAATCAAGCCCGGCCAGGAGGCGTTTTTGAGGATAGAGGCCGGAAGCCGGGTCTTTGAAAGCGAAGCGTGGAAGGAAGAGGACAAGACCGAAGTCTCCATCCTTCCTCCCCGGGTCCTGGTGATGGAGCTGGTCGACGATGCCTCGGAGGCGGAGCACGAATTCGAGGCCGCGGCATCCCCGAAGAAAAACCAAGTATTCGAGTGGAATTTCGGCGACGGAGGCCCGGTTGTGGAGGACCGGAAAGGTCCCGGCGAGAACTCCGTCCAGACCCACCGGTACACCGGCCTGAAGCCGGGGGATTCCTTCAGCCCGTCCGTCAGGGTCATCGACGGGAAGGGCAGGACCCTCGCGGAGGATTCCATCTCCGTAACGGCGCTCAAGGGAGAGAAGCGTCATTTCTTCGAGAACAGGACTTTCTGGATGACCGGTTCTCCTCTGGGGAACGACCCGACGGCGGATCTGCCCACCGTTCCTCTCGTCCTTTCGCCGTCGATTTCCGGCGTTGACGGAGAAATCGATCCGGCGAGCCCGGAGGGCAAGCGGCTGGCCCAGCTTACAGAGGGTGTGGCGAAAGCGGGGGACTATGTGAAGGACCAGATGGTGAAGGAAATGGCGAAAATGGGGATCAGCCTGAGCGACGCCCAGATGGCGGAAGCCTTGAAACAGGCTCTTGCCATGGCCGGGCTTGACGGTCAGGACGGGCCCGTCCAGAGGCGACCGGTCCTGGGAAGCGGCTGGCAGCATGAAGGCCGCCCGGTGACCCTGTCTCTCGCCGTCTCCATCGGCGCCATCCCCCCGCTCCGCCTGTACATACGGGGCGAAAAGGAGCAGCCCGAGCCTGTGGAGGCCCGGATGTCGGTCCGGCACTGGTTCTTCACCACGGGGACCCAGTCAAGCCCATCTGTCCAGGGAAGCGGCGGATCCGCTTCCGTTTCATGGACGCCGGAAAAGGGAAAGACCCCGGAATCCTTTGCCCTCGACCTGGTGGTGTTCTACTCCCTGGAGTTTTTCAAAAGAACCGGTGAACCCTGGAGCAGCGACGGAACTCCCCTCAGGTATGACAATATGTCCGTCTCGTTCCCCGTGGGGGTGTATTTCTGTCCGGTGAAGTGACGCCGGACGGCATCTGAATAGAGAAGGAGGAAGATATCATGAGCCGTTCACCATGGAAATTCCCGTTCCGTTTTCTCCGCACAAGAGGATGGAAGGCTGTTCCCTGCCGACTTTCCTTTCTCGTCCCGGTTCTGCTTCTCCTTTCCGTGTGCCCCGCTGTCGGGGCGCCGGAGAATGCTCCGTCAGCACCGTCCCTGACAGATGTCCCTCCGGGGATGGCCATGCGGTGGATGAACTACTTCTATATGACCGTGCCGTCAGACTGGAAGCCCATGATGGAGAGGGACGGCGTCGGCTTCTTTACGGGAGCTCACCCGGATGCCATGGATGACCCGTCCCTGGCCGACCTTCCCATGGTCGCCCTTGCGGTGACCCGTCAGAAAGCCCCTAAGGGAGGAGACTACAGGGCCTTTTTCGCGGACATGGAAAAAATGGCTGCCAGGGACAACACGAAAAACTTCACATCGAAAGAGCAGGAAACAAGTATAGGCAGCCGCCCGGCAATGTTCTACTCCTTTTCAGCCGATGTGGAAATGAAGGGGACGTTCAGGAAGATGGAGGGGAACATCGTCGTCGCCAAGGAACCCGATCCGGAAGGGATGCATACCCTCGTGATGCTTGCCGGCTCTTCCGCTTCCGTGGACAGGTACAGGGACGCCATCACGACGATCCTTGCCTCGGCGAAAGAAGGGCCTGCCCCCCTTGAGAAGGCAGCTTCCTTTCCCTTCGGGGCGACCCAGGAGGCCTTCCGGCACTCCGAGGGGCCGTTCGTGGCGGCAGACGGCACCGTTGCCGTTCTTGACCGGTTCGGCAAACGAATCCGGCTGTTTGACCCTGCAGGCGTCCTTCTGGATGAATGGGGAGCGGGGGGGAAGGGAGAGGACGGAACCTTCGCCTGGCCGACGGTCATCGCCTTTGCCCCCGACGGGTCGCTCTATGTTGCCGATGAAGGGTACTCCGTGGATGCGAACATACAGCATTTTTCCAGAAAAGGAGAATTCATGGGAAAAATTAAGGCGGATCCAAAAACCCTGGGAAAACAGGGAATCTACAAGCCGGACTTCCTTGCCGTGGCGGAAAGCGGAAAGATCGTCACCATGGGAAGTACGGATATCAGCAAGGGAAAACCAAGGGTGCTTGTTTTCTCGCCCGATGGAAAGCTGCTGTTCTCCTGGGAGCTTGACTCGGTGAGCCGGATGGCGCTCCTTCCCGGAGAAAAGCTTGTCCTCGCCAGGCCCCAGGCGGAGAATGACCGTGCCGAGAAGTTCGCGGCCTATGACTTCGAGGGAACGCTCCTGAAAGAATGGCCGTTCTGGGGGACTGACCTGCCGGCCACCCCCGGCGACGAAAAGGTGTACTTCCGGCCGGAGCACATCGCTGCCGACAGCGAGGGAAGAATATACGCCTACGACGATTCGGACGAGGGGATCTGGATCTATGGCCCGGACGGCAGGTTTCTCCAGATCGTTCCCGCCGGGAGGACCTTCGGCATTGTCGAGGGGATGGCCGCTCTGCCGAACGGAGATGTCATAGTAAAGGACCGGCCCAGCGGATACGGTCCGGGTGAACCGTCCATCAACAGGATGAGGAACGCCTTTCCGGCGGTCGTCCGTGCAGTCCCTGAGCAGCCCGTTCAGGAAAACCCGCCGGCCCAGCCGCCTTCGGATGTCCCTCCCCCGGGGGAGGAGATCCCTCCGGCAGTTTCGGAAACCGGTCTCGATGACAAAGGCCTTGAAAACGAACTTGCCCGCCTGAAGGAAGCCCTCCGGCTTCGGGAGGAGGCGGCGGCTCTCGAAAAAGAAGGGAACCGCGCCGGTGCCGCTGCAAAATACAGGGAGAGCCTCGCCTTCCACGATGACCCCAAGGTAAAAGCCTACGCCGAGGGACTCGAGCGGATGGCTGCAGCCTCGCTCCCCGGCGCCCCCAAGGAGACGCCGAAGGAGACACCGAAGGAGACACCGAAGGAGACACCGAAGGAGACACCGAAGGAGA
>Ga0209312_1001856_pt1 | contig 14715 bp, 10 predicted proteins | sample BioC13SIPDNA_4_FD_185744 | JGI IMG/M metagenome (GOLD analysis project Ga0209312, IMG submission 185744) | Anaerobic biogas reactor microbial communites from Washington, USA - Biogas_R1_B C13 SIP DNA (SPAdes) (version 2) | ecosystem: Engineered > Bioreactor > Anaerobic > Unclassified | place... | reverse complement strand
AACTCGATGGCGAACACGCCGTTCGCGTTCGGTTTGTTGGCGAGGAACCAATCGAGGGTTTTCAGCGCCGCGGCGCGGTATTGTTCGTCGCCCGTCACCCGGTAGAGGGTGTAGGCGCCCTCGGCGAAGGTGCCGAAGTTGTAAGAGAACAGCCAGTTTTGCTGCACGGCGCCGTCGACGCGGATGTTGTCAAAGACTTTGCCGGTCGCCGGGTCGACGAGGGTGGCGGCCATCCAGTCAAACAGCCGGACCGCTTTGCCGGTGTAACTTTCGTCGCGCAGCCGCTCCCCGAGCCGCGCGGCGATGACCATCGCGGGGCCGTTGATGCAGGCATTCTTGGAGTCCCGGTCATCAGTGTTTTTCCAATAGATTCCCCCGCCGCACTCATCGTCCCAATAATCAAAGATGAAGTCGAACATGTCCTTCGCTTCGATGAGGTAGAGCCGGTTCCCCGTGATGTCATACGCGCGGGTGCAGGCCATCGCCCACCAGGCGATGTCGTCGTTAAAATCGTTGAGGCGCCAGTTGACATAATGAACCGCGAAGCCGGCGAAAACATCTCCTATCATATTCCGGTAATAGGCCTCGCCGGTCTTTTCATAAATATCCATGGTCATTTCCCACAGCTGCGCCGCCCACCAGAAATCGGTGTACCGGCCGCCGTAGATGCCGTTGGGATGTTCGGGGCGGTTTTCGCCGCCGTCAAAGCAATAGAAGATTTTTTTGGCCGGGTCCCAATATTTCGCGATGAAATCCCCCGCCGCGCGCAGCGAAACGGAAGAATTTTCATCCAAAACCGGCGGGGCCGGCCTTGGTGCGGGCAGGACGCGGGCATACCCGTTTATAAAAAACAGCGCGGCCGCGATGAAGGAAAACAACGGCCTGAAAACCGGGGTGAGCAGGAGGCGAAACATGGGCAGACTCCCTTGAAATTTGATAGATTTGTGTATTTTATAGTAACATAAGGGCCGCCGGTTCGTCAAACACCCGCGGCCGATGAATGATTGTGTTTTCAATATAAAATCGGTATAATTATATCTGCCTTGGCTCCCCTTCGGAAGGAAATTCCCCTGTTAGGGGAAATGTCACGAAGTGACAAAAGGGTGCCTGTTTTCGGAGAAAAAGCTGTCACGAGAGTGACTGAGAGGTCGTTACTACGCGGCGGGAGCAAGCCCCCGCCCTACGGCTTTTTGTTAACACCTATCAAAACATAAAGCCGCGGGCCGGCGTGGAAACCGGCCCCTACATTATGCCCGTCATGTCAAAATTGTCGAGCCATTTCGCCGCGGCATCGCAGACAGTTTTGAGGGTGTCTTCGTCAAACGGGCTGCCGAGGCCGGCGGCGGCAACAAGCTCCGTGAAGGTTTTCGTGCCGGCGAGGCGCGTGTAGCGCAGATAAGTCGCCCAGGCCTTGTCTTTATCATGAAGCATTGCCGCCCAGATCTGCAGGGCGACGGCGTCGGCCAAACAATAGTCGATATAATACAGCGGCAGTTCATAGATGTGGTGCTTTTGCTGCCAGCTTTTGCCCTCGCCGTAGAAGGGAATCTCCCCGTCGAGGCGAATCCACGGCATATACACGGCCGTGAGTTCCCGCCAGGCGTCGTGGCGCTGCGCGGGCGTCATGCCGGGGTTTTCATAGACGATGTGCTGAAAGTGGTCGACCTGCGTGCCGTAGGGGATGAAGGTGATGAGCTCGGCGAGGTGGGAATACAGGTACTTCCGGGCGTCGGCCCCGAAGAAGGTTTCGGCGCAGCTGTCGGCGAAAAACTCCATCGCCGTCGAGTGGACCTCGCAAGCCTCGGCGGAGGGTTCCCGGTTGCCCGCCGGCACGATGTCGCGCGCGAGGTAGGCGTGAAAGGCGTGCCCCGCCTCGTGCGTCATGACGCCGATATCCCCGGCGGTGCCGTTGAAGTTGGCGAAAATGAACGGCGCTTTGTGCGCGGGCAGCGAGGTGCAGTAGCCGCCGCCCGCCTTGCCTTTTTTGGCGAGCACGTCGAGCAGTTCGTTGTCAAACATGAAATCGATGAACTCCGCCGTCTCGGGCGAGAGGCCGCGGTAGAACGCCCGGCCGGCTTCCAGAATGCCGTCGGCCGTCAGGCAGGGGGTCGGGTTGCCGCTCCGGAACGACAGCGCCGCGTCGGCGTAACTCAGCGGATACGGCCGGCCGATGCGCCTCGCCTGTTCGCGGCAAAGGCGGTCCGCGAGCGGCACGACATAGTCGCGCACCCCTTTGCGGAAGCGCGAAAGGTCGTCCGGGCCGTAGCAGTTGCGCGTCATTCGGCAGTAGCCGAGGCCCAAAAAGCCGTCGAAGCCGAGTTCACGGCCCATGGCGTCGCGAAGGCGGGCCAGCTCGTCATACAGCGCGTCGAGCTGTTCGGCGTTGGCGGTATAAAATTCGCCCTCCGCCTGCCACGCCGCGAGGCGGCGCGCGTCGTCGGGGTCGAGTTTAAAAGGCTCGAGCTGGGCGAGCGTGTAGGCGCCGCCTTCAAACGGGATTTGGGCGGACGCGATGAGGTTTTGGTATTGCGTGACCAGCGCGTTCTCGCGCTGCAGCGAAGGGATGATGGCCGGTGAAAAGGCCTTTTTCTCCAGTTCGGCGTTGACGAACAGCACGCGGCCGTATTTCTTTTCAAATTCCGGCCGGAAGGGGCTTTCGAGCAGCGCGTCATTCCACCGCTGCGCGTATTCCTGGATTTCGGGCAGAGCCTCGTCGGCGTATTCCTGCTCGGCGGTGTAGAATTCGTCTTGGGTGTCGATGCTGTGGCGGATAAACGCGAGGGTGAACATGGTGGCGATGTCGTCGGCTTGGCGTTCCTGCTCGAGGAAAACCGCCTGTGCCTCGGTGAAATCACGGGCGTTTTTGAGCCTCGCGGTCAAATCCGTGAGCGCTTGTTTTACGGCTGCCACAGCCGGCCTTTTGTAAGGCAACTCGTTGAATTTCATGGTTTCTCCTTAGTTTATTCGATTTCAGGCAGCAGGATTTCGGAAAGAGGCCGTTTGGGAACATAGTGGGTTTTCGCCTCGTCGCGGTAATACTTGATTTCGCCGCCGGCCGCCTCGGTCAGGACGATTTTTTCGTTCGGCGCGCCGAGGGCAAGGATGAGACGCGGCGCGATCGTTTCGGGCAGCGAAAAGACTTCGGCTATCGCGGCTTTGTTCATGCTGCCGATCATGCAGGCGCCGATGCCTTTTTCCATCGCGCCGAGAACGATGGCCAGCGCGCAGATGCCGACGTCGGTGTCCGGGCAGTTCTCGGCTATGGCGGTGTCGTTGCAGATGAGGATATAAGCCGCGGGCTCGTTGCCGGGGTAGGGCGGTTTTTCGGCCAGGTAACCCGCCCAGCCCAGCAGCGGTAAAATCCTCGCGCAGTCCTCTTCTTTATAGGCGTAGGCGAATTTCAGCGGCTGCCGGTTCGCGGAGCTCGCCGCGAAGCGGGTCGAGTCGATGAGTTCCCTTAACGTTTCCGCCGTCAAACGGACCGACGGGTCGAAGTTGCGGTAACTGCGTGTTTTTTTCAGTAAATCCAAAAGCATACGAAGCCTCCCCTTATCGGTAGTTTTTCTTACGGGTTCCATTTTAGCACAACGGAAAATCGGAAACAAGGGAAACGGCACGACGGCTCCCTCAGTTCCCGACGGCGCGGCATGGAAACCGCACCCTACACGGACATGGCGCGCCATGCGCCTACTCGGCGGGAGCAAGCCCCCGCCCTATATTTTTTGCCTTATCTGTTGCGCAAAATTCACACTCCCCTCCGGTGGAGAGGCTGCCACCAGGCGGGTTGCTTTTTACGCTGATCGGTCAAGCCCGTTCCCGACGGTGCGGCATGGAAACCGCACCCTACACGGACATGGCGGCGCCATGCGCCTACTCGGCGGGAGCAAGCCCCCGCCCTATATTTTTTGCCTTATCTGTTGCGCAAAATTCACACTCCCCTCCGCTGCCACCAGGCGAGGTGGTTTTTTACGCTGATCGGTCAAGCCCGCTCCCGACGGCGCGGCATGGAAACCGCACCCTACACGGACATGGCGGCGCCGGCCGCGGGCGGTTTGGCGGTTTGGCGGTTGACTTCAATCCCGCGAACCTATATACTGAATTCGGTTGCACGATACGAGATTGAGGTGAGTTTTTTGGAGCCTCTGAAAACCGTTCAAACCCCGCCTCCGGTTCAGAAAGACGAGCGCGATTACCAAAGCCGGCGGTTTGTCGGCCACCGCGAGTCGGTTGGCTATATCATGAACCACTGGGCTTCCGGTTTCAACATCGGCAAGTTCCGCAACCGGTTTATTTATGACGTCCTTTTGATCAACTTCAACTATCTGGCCCTGATGGACGCCATCGGCGGCATTTGGGACGTTGTCAACGACACGTTTATCGGCGTTGTGGTCGACCGGACCCGGACGCGCTGGGGCAAATTCCGCCCCTTCCTCATCGGTTTCAACATCCCGATGACGCTGCTTTCCTGCTTCTATTGGTTTATGCCCTTCGCCTTCGCCGGCACCACGGACCGGGACGTCAGCAAGTTCATCGCCTACTTCATTTTTAACATTGTCACCGAGACGGCGGGCACTTTCACCGGCATATCCGGCACGGGCCTTATCAGCACCATTACGCCGAACCCGCTCGAGAGGACGATGCTCATCACCAAAGGCCAGCTTCTCGCCATCGGTTCGAACGTGCCGGAGCTTCTGATGGGCCTGCTGCTCGATTTGGTCAACAACAAAATTCTTCACTGGAAACTGCGCAACCTGTTCCTGGGCTTCGGCCTGTTCACGAATTTCACCGCCGCGGCGGCCTGCCTGTATTTCTTCATCGTCTCGAAGGAGCGCGTCATGCAGTCCATCGAGCGGCCGAGCATCATTCAGGGCCTTAAATCCATTTTGACGAACAAACCTATTTTGCTCATCACCTTGTCGGATTTTCTCGAGGGTTTCTCGGTCGGCACGGGCATGACAGACTACTACATAGACGTCTTGGGCTCGGCCACGCTGCAGACCATCGTCGGCATACCCGGCGGCCTTTTCACCTATTCGAGCTACGCGGCCATCAAGCCGCTGCGCCGGCGGTTCTCCACGCGGTCGCTGTGGATTTTTGAGGATCTCTGGTCGGATATGTGCTGGCTGGGCGCCTGCGCGGCGGGCGTTATCAACAACAACTATTTAAAACGAAGCGCGATGATTCCCATCATGATGGTGGAGGAATGCCTCGAGATGTGTGTCTACGGCCTGCGCAAGGTCATACCCGCCGAACTCTACAACGAGGCGATGGACTACTGCGAATGGAAAAACGGCTACCGCACCGAGGCGATGACGGGCGTGGCGCGGGGGCTTATCACGAAACTGCAGCGCATCGCCAACAACACCGTGCGCAACCTGATTATGGGCGCCATCGGCTACGAACAGGGCCGCAAAATCGGCACGCAGGGCGACCGGACGAAATTCTGGCTGTTCGTGATGAGCACAGGCATGCCGGTTATCACCGGCGCGCTCGGTGTCATACCGAAGTTTTTCTACCCGCTGACCGGCAAAAAACGCGACCAAATGTATAAGGACCTGGTCGCGCGCCGCAACGCCATGGCCGGCGCGGTCACGGACGCGGACGCCGACGAACTCAAACGGCTCGCGCAAATACAGATGAAAGGCGACTACGAAGACATTTAAACACGGAAACTTTCTATGTTTTCGGGTTGAGTTTGCTTGTCAGAATACCGCGCGCTTTGTCAACCAGCGCGGCATCCGGCGGTTTTACGCCCTCGCGGGCGCCACCGCCGAGCAGCTCGCGGAACTTGGGAAAAAACAGATGGCCGGGGATTTTGACGAGTAACTTGCAAAGTTAAATTCCACTTTTAGGGCAAGAAGCGGAAATAAGTTTCGCGACAAATTCCGGTTGCAAAGTTGCGAGAGTAGAATCCAGTTATGGTAGAATAAAGGTGTGTACGGACCAAAGCAAAAGTAATTGAATGGCAAAAACACACGACAGCACACATCTGACAATGGAAGAAAGACTGATAATCCAGACAGGGATCTGCAACGGCTCGAGTAAGAAAAGTATCGCGGAAACCATTGGGAAAGACGCCACAACAGTGGCAAAGGAGATTCGAAAACATCGGGAAAAACGAGCACGAAACAATTTCAGCTATACAACGGACTGTGCCAAGGTTAAAAAATGCGCAAAGAGATGTGTGGGAAAGTGTGAACGATATGAACCGTTCACATGCAAGCGGCGAGACCGGACCCCCGGGGCATGCAACGGCTGTGAGCTGCTGTCGCAAAGTAGGTGTCATTGGGATAAATATATTTATGATGCGAAAAGAGCACAGCAGGAATATGAAACAGAGTTGCAGGAGGCCAGAGCCGGCATCAACATGACAACATTGGAACGCAGGGAGATCGGAGAAACTATCGGGCCGCTTTTGAACAACGGGCAATCGGTACACCAGGTTATGGTGAATCATCCGGAGATCCGGCATTCGGAAAGAAGCATGTACGACTACATTGAAACGGGTGTATTCAAAGACTTTGGCGTAGACAAGTTTTCACTGAAAGAAACCGTTGGGCGGAAACAGCGAAAAAAGTTTGAAGAGAAGTACAGGAAGCGCCGTGAACCCAGAAACTATGAAGGGCACAGATATTCGGATTTACAGGCTTTCCTTTTGGAAAATCCCGATACGCCGGTTACGCAAATGGACACGGTTTACAATCAGGAAGCGGGACCGTATATCCAAACCCTGCATCTGCCGGTATGTGACATAATGATAGGATTTCTGAAAGTCCAGAAGACATCGGAAGCGATGTCCACTACCATTAACGGCTTATGGGGTTCACTCCCGCGGGAGCTGTTCCGGCAGTTGTTTTCCTGTCTGCTGACAGACCGTGGACCTGAATTTGAAAAAACGGAACTGTTCGAAGTGGATATGGAAACCGGCGAGCTTCGCCTGAACATTTTTTACTGTGACCCACAAAGGTCTTCGCAAAAGCCGAATGTTGAGTGCAACCATAACTATGTTCGAGACATTATACCGAATGGTTATTGTCTGGATAGACTGACGCAGGCTGATATTGAATTAATGTTTTCACATATTAATTCTACTCCGCGAGCCAGTTTAAACAACAAAACACCTTATGAGATACTCACATTCCTGTATGGAGAAGAAGCAGCCGGACTTTTGCACCTGCAAAAAATACCTAAAGATGACGTTATTCTAAAATCCAAACTGTTAAAGAATCTATACCGAAAAGACTGAGCAAAAGGAGATTGCTGATGGTGCGTGCACAGGAATAGGGTTGATCATAAGGCAAGCGGAATTTAGTCTCGCAATGTGAAAAAAATCCGCCTCTCTTGCCTTGGTTCCGTATGCCCGGACTCTTTTTGCCTTAAATGATTTATTCTGTTTGACCTTTGCAAGTTTGATTTCCGCTTTTCTTTTTGGCGTTATTCCCTTTTGTTTCGGCTTTCTTGTGCTGAGTTCTGGAAATTACTTTCGCAATTTATTCGTTCCCGTTTAAAAGTGGAATTTAACTTTGCAAGTTACGGGGGATTTTGACGACCTGTAATGCCGAAAAATAACTTGACAAACGGCCCGGGCGGGTTTAAAATACTTCCATACGAAAACCGATGAGTAAGAAGAGTACTTGAAGTTTCAGGCGCTTTCAGAGAGCCGCGGACGGTGAAATCGCGGCAGCGGCGGCTTGAAGGAATGGGCTTACGAGGGCAATCCGAACAGGCGAAAGCGTCAGTAGGTGCGACGGGGTCTTCTCCCGTTATCAGGGAAGAGCGTTTTTCAGAACGCGCGTCGAGTGGATTCGTATAGAATCAACACGGGTGGTACCGCAGGAGTGAGCTCTTGTCCCGGTTTTACGGGGCGGGGCTTTTTTTATTGCTCTGAGTCAGAAAGCGAGGAGGGTTGCGGCATGAGCGGACGATGGCGATTGATTTTCGGCGGCCTTTGAAGGAGTGCCGCCTCCCGGAAAAGCGGCCGAAATACATATTTAAAAGGAGAACTGTCATGAAAACGTTGAAAAGATTGTTTGCTGCCGCGTTGTGCGCGGCGCTGTGCGCAACCGTCCTTGCCGCCTGCGCCGAAAAGGAGCCGGCCAAAACCGAAAAACTTACCGTCGGCGTGATTCAGCTCGTTTCTCACCCGTCGTTGGACAATTGTTATGAAGGCCTCGTCGCCGGGTTGAAGGATGCCGGTTTTGTCGACGGCGACAACATCGAAATCGACTTCCAAAACGCCCTCGGCCTCCCCGAAACGGCGGAGCAGCAGGCGAAAAACCTGGCCGCGAAGAAATGCGACCTGCTCATCGGCATCGCGACGCCCGCCGCCATGGCCGCCTACGCCGCCGCCCGCGGCACCGATATCCCGGTCGTCTTCTGCGCTGTTTCCGACCCGGTCGCGGCGGAGCTCGTCAAAACGCTCGAAAAGCCCGGTGTCAACTGCACGGGCACATCGGACCTCCTCAACCTCGACGCGCAGGTCAAGATGATTCGCGCTTTCCAGCCGGACGCGGTTAAACTCGGCGTGCTGTACACCACCAGCGAGGTCAACTCCGTCACCCATTTGGAGGAACTCAAAGAGATTGCCCCGAAGTACAATTTCGAGGTCGTCGCGCAGGGCGTGCAAAGCAGCGCGGACATCCCGCAGGCCATCACCGTCCTCGCGCAGAAGGTCGACTGTATCACCAACTTCACCGACAACAATGTCGTCAACAACTTAGCCGATGTTCTCGCGAAGGCGAACGCGGCGGGCGTGCCCGTTTACGGCTCGGAAATCGAGCAGGTCAAAAACGGCTGCATCGCTTCGGAAAGCCTCGATTACATTGAACTCGGTAAACAAACCGGCGCGATGGCCGCGAAAATCCTCAACGGCGAGAAAGCCGCGGATATGCCGGTGGCTCTGATTAAAGACAGCAAGCCCGTCATCAACCCCGATGTTATGGCGGCATTCAAAATTACGCTTCCGGACGCCTACGCCGGCGCCGAGAAAGTGACCAAATAACAAGGCGGCAACGCGCCGAAAAGAAAGTGTTTCACCATGACCGAACTGCTCACTGTTTTGACAGTCACGCTTGAAGAGGGTCTGATGTACGCGCTGCTGGCCTTCGGAGTGTATATTACTTACAGCATCCTCGATTTTCCGGACCTGTCCGTCGACGGCACGCTGCCCCTCGGCGCCGTGCTAAGCGGCGTGCTCATCCGGGCCGGGGTCAACCCGTGGTTTTGCTGCCTGGCCGCCTTCGCGGCGGGCGCGGCCGCCGGCAGTGTGACGGGGCTTCTCAATGTCAAGCTGAAAATCCGTCCGCTTCTGTGCGGGATTTTGGTGATGACCGGGCTGTTATCCGTTAACCTCGTGTTCATTATCAAAGGGACCGGTGGCTTTTCCATCGCGTCTTTCTTCGACCTGCCGACGATCTTTTCGGCGGCGCCTGCCTCCGCCATCCCCCAGGACATCGGCGGGTACCGGCTCAGGCCGCTGATTGTGGCTTTGTTCATTGCCGTCGTGTGCAAGCTCGCGCTCGACTGGTACTTAACGACAAAATCGGGGCTGCTGCTGCGGGCGGCGGGCAACAACGCGCAGTTTGTCACCATGCTCGCGCGCGACCCGGGTACCTTCCGAATTCTCGGCTTGTCCATCGGCAACGGGTTCGCGGCGCTCGCGGGCTCGGTCATCGCCCAACAGAAGGGCTCCGCCGACCTGCAGATGGGCACCGGCATGGTGGTCATCGGCCTGGCCTCCGTCATCATCGGCATCAGCCTGCTGCGGAAAGTCCGTTTCATGAAGGCCACCACGAAGGTCATCGCCGGGTCTGTCATCTACAAGGCCTGCCTTTCGGTTGCCCTCGCGCTCGGCCTCCCCACGGAATACCTGAAGCTGCTGATGGCCGTGCTGTTTGTCGCGGCGCTGCTGTCGGGCAACATGCTTGACAAAGGGAGGGCGAAAATCCGTGATTGAGTTTGAAAACATCGTCAAGCGCTACAACGCGGGCACGCCGGACGAGCTGGTCTTGTTTGACCGTTTTGACTTTCGGGTCGCGAAAGGCGCGTTTGTGTCGATCATCGGCTCAAACGGTTCGGGCAAAACCACGCTGCTGAACATTTTGTGCGGCACCGTGCCCGTCGACGGCGGCAAGGTCCGCGTCAACGGCAAGGACATCACCAAAATGAGCGAGCACCAGCGCGCCGCGCTCATCGGCCGCGTGTTTCAGGACCCTCAAAAAGGCACCTGCTCGGATTTGACGATTCTCGAGAATATGTCGCTCGCCGCGAACAAGCAAGGCGCGTACGGCCTTTCCGCCGCGGTCAACCGCCGGCGAATTGACGAATACCGCACGCTGCTTGAGTTTTGCGGCATGGGCCTGGAAAACCGCCTGAATACCCAAACAGGCACCCTCTCGGGCGGGCAGCGCCAGGCGCTCGCGATGATTATCGCCAACATGACCGACATCGACCTGCTGATTTTGGACGAGCACACGGCCGCCCTTGACCCGAAATCGTCGGAGACGATCATGAGCCTGACCGATAAGCTCGTCAGCGAAAAGCGGGTGACCACCCTGATGGTGACCCACAACCTGCGTTACGCGCTCACGTATGGCGACCGCCTTGTGATGATGCATGAAGGCAAAACGGTTATGGACGCCGCGGGCGAAGACAAGCAAGCCATCAGCATTGATAACCTGCTTGCCAAGTTCAACGAAATCAGTATCGAATGCGGCAACTGAAGCGCGCGTCTTAAAAAATCAGCCTTCCCCCAAGCGGCGGAAGGCTGTTCTTTTTATGTTGATTCGACCGGGCGCAGTTTGCTTTTCAGTATCTCCCGGGCCTTTTTGACCTCTTCCTCCGCCGGGGGCTTGACGCCCACGAGGGGATAAGCCTGCCCTAACTTTTCCCATTTGAACGAGCCCATGCTGTGGTAGGGCAGGACGTCGACCTTTTCGACGGTTTTCAGGCTGCCGATAATTTCCGCGGCCGCTTGCAAGTCTTCCTCCGCGTCGGTCAGGCCGGGCACCAACACATAGCGTATCCACATCGGGATGTTTTGGTCCGACACATACCGCGCGAATTCCCTTGGCAGCCGGCCGCCGGCGCCGGTGATTTTTTTATGCTGCTCTTCGCGGGCGTGCTTGATGTCCATGAGGACAAGGTCGGTGTATTTCAAAAGTTCTTTGACCCGCTCGAGTTTCACAAAGCCCGAGGTGTCAAGCGCGGTGTGAACCCCGAGCGTTTTGCACTTCTTGAAAACCTCTGTGACAAACTCCGCCCGGAGGGTCGGCTCCCCGCCGGTGACGGTGATGCCGCCGCCGGAAAGTTTGATGTAGCCGATGTATTTTTTCAGCTTTGTCACGACTTCGTCCGCCGTGTATTCCCTGCCGCCGGCCGCGGCCCACATATCGCGGTTGTGGCAGTAAACGCAACGCAGCGGGCAGCCCTGCATAAACACCACGAAGCGTATGCCCGGGCCGTCGACCGTGCCGAACGACTCAAAAGAATGGATGGCGCCTTTGACCGGCAAGAACACTACCGCCTTTTAGAAAGTCTCATGAATGGTCCGGTTGATGACGTCAAGCTGCTGGGCTTTGGTCAGTTTGATGAAATTGACCGCGTAGCCGGAAACGCGGATGGTCAGCTGGGGGTATTTTTCGGGGTGCTCCATCGCGTCGATGAGCGTCTCCCTGTCGAAAACATTGACGTTGATATGGTGGCCGCCGTCGAGGAAATACCCGTCGAGCAGCGCCTTGACATTGTTGATTCTCGAGTCGTCGTCGCGGCCGAGCGCCTTGGCAACGATCGAGAAGGTGAAGGAGATGCCGTCCTCGGCGTAATCATACGGGAGCTTGGCAATCGAGCCGAGCACCGCGAGCGCGCCGTTGATGTCGCGGCCGTGCATCGGGTTCGCGCCGGGGGCGAAGGGTTCCCCCTTCTTGCGCCCGTCGGGCGTGCTGCCTGTTTTTTCGCCGTAGACGACATTGGAGGTGATGGTCAGAACCGAGAGCGTCGGCACCGAACTGCGGTAAGTCCTCTGCTTTTTTATCTTTTCGGCGAACAGTTTGACGATGCCGGTCGCGATGGTGTCGACGCGGTCGTCGTTGTTGCCGAATTTCGGGTACGGCCCGTCAATTTCAAAGTCCGCCGCGAGGTTGTTTTCATCCCGGATGATTTTCACCTTCGCGTATTTCATCGCGCTAAACGAATCGGCCACCACCGAAAGCCCCGCGATACCGCAGGCCATCGTGCGGTAAACATCCTTGTCGTGCAGCGCCATCTGGACGCGCTCGTAGGAATACTTGTCGTGCATAAAGTGTATGACATTGAGCATGTTGATATAGATGCGGGCGACCCAGTCAAGGATGGCGTTGAACCGTTCCATGACATCGTCGTAGTCGAGGTATTCCGATTCGACGCGTGAAAAGCGCGGCGTCACCTGCACGCCGGAAATTTCGTCAACACCGCCGTTGATGGCGTAAAGAAGCGCCTTCGCGAGGTTGCAGCGGGCGCCGAAGAATTGCATCTGCTTGCCCAGGCGCATCGCCGACACACAGCAGGCGATGCCGTAGTCGTCGCCCCAATGGCGCCGCATGATGTCGTCGCTTTCGTATTGGATGGAACTCGTTTGGATGGACACCTTCGCGCAGAACCGCTTGAACCCGTCGGGCAGGCGGGCGGACCACAGGACGGTGATATTCGGCTCGGGCGCGGGGCCGAGGTTGAACAGCGTCTGAAGAACGCGGAACGAGGTTTTTGTCACGAGCGTCCGGCCGTCGAGGCCCATGCCGCCGATGCTTTCGGTGACCCAGGTCGGGTCGCCGCTGAACAGGTTGTCGTATTCCGGCGTTCTCAAAAACCGGACGATTCTCAGCTTCATCACGAAGTGGTCGACGAGTTCCTGCGCCTCCTCCTCGGTCAGGACGCCCTCGCGCAGGTCTTTCTCAAAATAGATGTCCAAAAAGGTCGACACTCTGCCCAGGCTCATGGCCGCGCCGTTTTGTTCCTTGACGGCGGCCAAATACGCGAAATACAGCCACTGGACGGCCTCTTTGGCGTTTTGGGCGGGCTTCGAGATATCGAAGCCGTATGCGGCGGCCATTTTTTTGAGTTCCCCGAGGGCTTTGATCTGCTCGCTGATTTCCTCGCGCGCCCTCGCGGCGACATGGTCGATGTAGTCGAAATCGAGCAGGTTCAACTCATACTGTTTGTGTTCGACGAGCCGGTCGATGCCGTAAAGCGGCACGCGGCGGTAGTCGCCGATGATGCGCCCCCGGCCGTAAGCGTCGGGCAGACCGGTGATAATCGCCGCTTTTTTGGCCCGCTTCATTTCGGGGGTATACACATCGTAAACGCCATCGTTGTGGGTCTTGCGGTAATCCTCGAATATCTTCAACACTTCGGGGTCGATTTTCTTTCCGTAGGCCTCGCAGCCTTTGACCACCATGCGGATGCCGCCGAACGGGATAATCGCCCTTTTCAGCGGCTCGTCGGTCTGCAGGCCGACAATCTTTTCAAGGTCTTTGTCGATATACCCGGGCTTGTGCGAATTGATCGTTGAAATGGTTTTCGTGTCGATGTCGAAGACACCGCCGCGCTCCCTCTCAACCTTTAACAGGGCGCTGACTTTTTCCCAAAGTCCGGCCGTCACAGCCGTGGGGCCTTTTAAAAAACTCTCGTCCCCTTCGTACGGCGTGACATTGAGCCGGATAAAGTCGGAGACGCTAATTTGCGTCGACCAGGCGCCTTCTTTGAATGGCGTTTTTTCGTCCATGGCAATCATCCTTCAGTTTATTGCATTTGCGCGGCAACACCGTTAGTTTTGCCTGTATCCGCGCTGTTTTCGGTTTTACCTTAACTTGCATAAGTATAGTATGAACCGTTAAAATCATAATCCGTTTTTGGTAAAACAAGGAAGTTTCCGGCCGTTGGCGAAAAGTTCGGCACAATTGAACATGAATCTCAAGCTTGATGAAAATTTTTTGGCGGCAATTTTATCCATTGCCGCCAAAAGCGTTTATCGGTAGCCGTTACGGCGCGCTGATTTTCAGCACCGTCACGCCGAAAGCGTCCGGCGCGGCGTCCATCGTCCGCCTTTTTATTGCCGTGAGGGCCGGTCAGCTTGCCGGTTTGATAAATTCTCTTGACACCCAGCCGCGATAGTTGCCGTACACCACATAAGCCCAGCCTTCCTCTGTCGCGACACTAACCAGAACTTCGGCTTTATTGGGGATTGTGGTGATCACCATATAGTCCCGGCCGGGGCCGTCGCGCAGGTTCAACGGGGCGCCTTTGGTGGTAACGATGAACTTGGAATAGCCGTTCACTATATTTTTGAAATTGTCCTTGATTTTCCATACGCCGCCGCTTGTATTTTCAATAATAACCACAGCGGAAAAGTCGGTCTCAATTTCTTTTGTGACGGCGCAGGCTGCCGGTTTCCCTTGCTTATCCGCGTAAAGGTACAGCGGGTTCTCCGCTGACAGGGAGTAATACCCGTTCTCCGTGAGAATCCGGTTGACCTTATCCGTTATGTCTTTGAGCGTCTGGCCGAACATTTCGGCGAGGTCGCCGTTGCCGAGCATTTTGTCGCCGGCATAGTCATAGGCGAAATAATAGGCCGACTCGTCGTATTCGCTCGCGCGCGGCGCGGTGATATACCCGACGCGCAGGAACAATATATTTTTGTAAGTATGCGTTTCATAAGTCATCTTGTAGTCGATGGAATATATT